>JAAUYH010194075.1_pt1 | contig 11137 bp, 5 predicted proteins | sample 7278061 | NCBI WGS metagenome assembly JAAUYH01 (sample SAMN14350203, study PRJNA611818) | marine sediment metagenome | isolation source: surface marine sediment (0.6m) | place: French Polynesia: Moorea | collected 2018-08 | reverse complement strand
GGGGGATATGGCCATGAGCAATCTGCCTTCCCTAGGACAGGCCGATAAGGCCTATCCCTGGTTACTTCAATTCCTGCCTGTGGGCTTGAAAGGGGTGGCCTTTGCCGCGCTGGCCGCAGCCATCGTATCCTCCCTGGCCTCCATGCTGAATTCCACCTCCACCATCTTTACCATGGATATCTACCGTCAGTATATCAACAAGAATGCCTCTGATAAAAAGACGGTAAATGTAGGTAGGCTCTCCGCAGGGGTAGCTTTGATCATAGCCGGAATCATGGCCCCGCTGCTGGGTGGGATCGATCAGGCCTTTCAGTTCATTCAGGAATATACAGGCCTGGTAAGCCCCGGAATCCTGGCGGTCTTTCTGCTGGGGCTCTTCTGGAAAAAGACTACAAACCGCGCTGCCATTGTCGGAGCCCTGGCTTCCATCCCTATCGCCCTCTATTTTAAGGTCGGGCAGAACGGCTGGTCGGACAGCGCCTTCTTTGTGGATGTCCCCTTCCTGGATCAAATGGGATACACCCTGCTTCTGACCATGGGGATCATCATGCTGGTAAGCCTGCAGCAAAACAACGGCAAGGACGATCCCAAGGGTATTCCGCTTACCCGGAAATTGTTTAAGACCAGTCCGAAATTCAACATTGGCGCCTTTGCCGCGCTGATCATTATTTCCGTGATCTACGCCCTGTTCTGGAATTAAGAGGGGTTGTCGAGTAGTTACAGACTTTAGGGTGCGGAGCAGGCTTCAGACTATAGGGAGCTAAGTAGTCCCAGACTGTAGGGTGCGACGCGGCTTCAGACTGCACAGCCACAGGCAGGCTTCAGACTATACTGCCTTAAGCAGACTTATTAAAACATCGGGTCAGAAATGAAGCAGACTTTGTATTTAGTGCTCCTGTTGTGCTGTTGGAGCTGCGCCCAATATGGACAACTGCAGCCCCTGACACCGCTCCCGAAGGGACTCGATGAAGTCTCGGGGATGATCACCTTTTCAGGACGTTCGGTTTGGGTCATAGAGGACAGTTCCAATCCGGATAAGATCCGTGAAGTGGATACCCTGGGACAAGTCGTCACATCTTTTGAGGTATCCAATGCAAAAAACCGCGACTGGGAAGCCCTGACCACGGATTTCGAAGGTCATGTCTATATCGGGGATTTCGGTAACAACAGCAACAAAAGGGAGAAGCTCAGGATCTATAAACTGCCGGATCCAAGAAAGGAGAAGGGAGATAAGATCCCGGCCAAAACCATCGCTTTCTCCTATCCGGATCAGGAGGCATTCCCGCCCCCTGCTTCACAAATGAGATTTGATGCAGAGGCTTTCTTCCACCACCAAGGATTCCTGTATATCATAACAAAGAACCGCAGTGAACCCTTTGACGGGACGGCGGATATTTATCAGGTTCCCGATCAGCCGGGCAGCTATCAGGCCAAAAAACTCGGATCCATTATGCTCTGCAAGGACAGGATGCACTGTCAGGTTACCGATGCCGCCCTCTCCCCGGATGGTAAGAAACTTGTGCTATTGGGATATGGAAACCTCTGGATCCTGAATCCCTTCTCTCCCGAGGGTATGGCAGGGCAGACGCTCACCCCGATATCCCTTGGGGCAAATACACAATTGGAGGCCATTTGTTTTGCCAATGATCAACTGCTCTACCTGGCGGATGAAAAAAAAGCAGGAACGGGGGGCAACCTCTACAGCCTGCCCCTGCCACCGACAAAGATCCAACCGGTTATAGAGGATGACAACGACAACAAACAGAACCCGGGTCCAAAAAATAATTCCGGGAACCGGGATATCCAGGACAGCTTATCGATACAGGGACCTCAGAAGGTAAAGCCGAAGCCAAAGGAAAACCGGAAGCCCTCGGCGCCGTGAAACAAGGCGGCGTTGGCACTTAACACGTCCAATCCGTTGATGAAGATACCGCCCCCGTAGGAGGTGTGCCAGCGACTGGAATCCTCGCCCGGAAGCCACACCCTGCCATAGTCGAAGCCGCCGAATATGCCTGGATTTATTGGTAAAACCCCTGTTCTTCTCCTTGAAAATTGCCAGCGGATATCTGTGATCTGGTAGTAAGATGTCTTTCCTGTGAACCGCTCGTTGCGATAGCTGCGGGGTCCGTCACTGGCCCCGATTTGAGCCCCCTGATAAAACTCCCACCCATTCCCGATATTGAAATGTGCCTTCCAGCGCGTCGCGAGCACCAGGTTGCCATTCGAGTCCAGGGGATGATTCAAGCCCAGGGAAGGGATGACGTAGCCAAAGCTTCCCGATTCCCCGGAAAGCCGGCGCGTATATCCAAAAGACAGGTTCGCGGACATCCCCAGGGTAGGAAATGCCGCGTTATCCCGGTTTACGTACGAATACTCTCCAAATGCCCCGAGGAACGATAGGGAGGATTCCTCTCCGCTCTGTAAGTAAAAGGTATTGACGAATCGGTCTGTGCTTTCTTCTACGGTTATGTCCTCATAGGAAGCGCCCACCCTGAAGCTTCCGCCCAGCAAACCCCTCCATCTGAGCGCCGGGGCCAGGCGGAGAATTCGAGTCCTCACACGGTTATAATCCAGGCCGAGCGCATCGTCGGGATTCGAAGTCTCATTGCCAAAGCCAAAAAAGTTTCGGGTGAAATTAGGGCTGGAATACCGCGCCTGGATCTCCAGGTTCCATCGCCCGAACAGGCTGGCAAATTCGCCCGCATACTGCAGGTCAAATCCGCTGGTCGCCAAAAAATAGCCCGCACGCAGCTGGTGACGTTCGGTAAACGGGTTTCGGCGGAATCCCATTCGCGTCAGGGTATACCCCGCCCCGAATCGGAATCCGTCGTCCGGGTTAAATCCGAAGGCGGGCAAAAACAAATGGGTAAGGCCTTCGGGTTCCAGGGGCCTGAAGGTATTTACCTTGTAATCGTCCGTAAACACGGTCCGAACCTTCCCTGACATTTCAGATCGTTTGCTCCTGAAATCATATACAACAGTGTTCTTGCCGTTCTCTACCTCGTATAGATCCTTGCCTAAACCGCCAATGATCCGCAATTTAATGGGGCTATTTTCCGGCAGGTCCAGTTCAAACCGGTCGTCATCATCCAGGCCGTAAAGCCAGATCTCCTTGGTGAGGGACGGATCATAAGCCTTGTCGAGGAATTGGCGTTGCGGTTTCCCGTCAATATTCCGGAACCCTTCAACCCGAACACCCCCGCCGGGTGTCCCGGTAATCCTGAACCAATCGTCCTTGTCCGTTCCGGCGAGCAGGGGATCTTTCTGCAAAATCCGATAATAGGAGGAAGCGGTTTTCTCCAGGTCTTCCAGGCGCTTCAACAGGATGCGCTTAATCCCGAGAACGGTGGAATCCCGGACCTCGACAGGAAACCCTTCAAAAGAGCGGTCGATCAGATCTGCGTTGATGACCCGTCGGATCTCCCGGGCCTGTGCAAGCCAGGCCGTCTCCTCCGTTCCGCTCAACAGGACTCGGTCCAGAGGCATGGGATTGGTGTTGAAAGCCCTGAGGTTGCGGATCTCTTCATGAAATCCCTCCATTTTCCGAACATCGGGTACCAGTCGGGTCAGGAGGCTGCCCAGCCAACCATCTCCCATTATAGAGAACACCTGATCGCGGTCCCTGGGGATGGGCCGGTATACCACGCTGTCACCTTCCTTTAATTCGAAGGTGGCCCAACGCCACTGGTCCTGGTGCCGGTCCCAATCGCCGATAAGCATATCGAACAGCCGGGCGCGGATCAATGCATCCGTATCCACGCTATATTTCTCATCCTCCCTGAGTTTCTCCAACAGATCTCTGGTGCTTTCGATCTCGGGAGTATTTCCAAAACTGGCAAGCCTTTCATGCCCCTCGGATGGATGTTCTTCGATCATATATAGTTCATCCCCGAAATCTGAATTGTATTTTCCAAGGGCCGCCTGTTTAGGGACGTAGAAGAGCTTTGGATTGGTATGGTAGATCCCCAGGGAGTCCATCAAGACATCCAGGCTGTAAGGGGCATACGGGTGTGCCCCGGTATAAATATCCTCCAGCAGGTTCTCAGGGGCCGTATTCTTCAGGAGGCCCATTACATACTGGTTCTGGAACACCATGGCCTGGAGGTTCTGTTCGGCCTGCTTGCGCATGGCCCGCATCACGTACTCCTTGCCGCTTTGGTGCCGCAGCCTGAGGGATTTTGACTGTTGACCCCCTCCTTTGCGCACCGGGACCAGCCCGCCATAGAGGGTATCGATACGGACGGTGGGGACCTGAACCTCCCGGCTGTAGTACTTCCTGTAGCGTTCGCCCCAAAGCTTTCTGTAAAATCGGCCTTTGTCCGTTTCTTCCTGGCTGTATACGGACGTGCGTATGGAATCGGGAAATTGGGAACGAAATGCAGATGGGTCGGGATAATACGGGGGATCAAGAGCCGTCCCGCTAAAGAGAAGTTCTTCCTTTCCGGCATCATCCACGCCATAAAAACGAACCCCTGCGCTGCCGTCCTCCATCAGGTCGAGCACAGCATATCCCCTGCTCCCCGACGAGAAAAGGCTGCCTCCCCGGAGCCGGGTAGCCCCTTTCTTCGCGCCGGCCCCGCTGACGATCTGGGTAACCCCATCCTCCACAATGTATTGGAGGGTGTGTTCATGACCGGAAACGATCAGGACCCGTTCCCCATAGCGGGCCATCACCTGCAGCCTCTGGCGCAGTTCCTGATAGCGCCTGTTGAAGAGGTCCTCGGGAGAGACGCCTCCCGTTTTTCGAAACAAATTGGCCAGGCTCCCCAGGACCGGCAGGGGCCCCAGGGTTTTGGAGGGATAAAGTTGTTGTCTCAGGGTAAATTCCCCGCCGTGTTCCCCGTAACTGAATACCGGATGATGGACGGCCAGAAGGATCGTGCGGTCGGCGTATTTTTTGATCTCGCTCTCCAATTCGGAGAGGAACACCTCCCTGGATTTGATCTCACAATCGTCATTGATGGACGGGGTTCGGTCCCAGCGGGCCAAATACCACTTGGAATCCACGGTGATCAGGACAAGGTCATCCGCGAGTTCCTCCACCTCAAGGGGGCAGCCATCTTCGGGCAGGAATACATCTTTCCGGTCCAGGTAGTCTTCGACATACTTCTCCTGTCGCTTCAGCCCTTTAAGGCCATCGCTGTACCAGTCGTGATTGCCCGGGATAAAAACGGGACGTCCGGCAAAATCGCCAAGGGTATTCAACTGGGCGTCCAAATGGCTCCTGGCCTCTGCAAACCCAGCCGGATCTACATCCGGGTCCGGCATACCGGCCGGATAGATATTGTCGCCCAGAAATAGGGCCGTACTGTTTTCAGAAGCCCTGGATATCCGATCCCTGAATCGCTGCAGGGCGGGATTCATGGAGTCCAGAGGGGAAAGGCCGGCGTCGCCGATCAGGAAAACCTGATGCCTGACCGCGCCCTCACCCTGCGTAGTCTTCAGGAGTTGAGGACTCGCATACTTGGGGGCGTATGTGGCGCAGGATTGCACCCCCGCCAAAACCAGGGCCCAGATACCTCCAAGTACCAAAGGACGCAAGCGGCAGACCATATGTTTTTTTTGTACTTTGGAACTGTTTAATTCCCGCATATGAGTGATTTAATTCCCGCCGTATCGGCATACGCAACGGAACTGCTTTCTGAAAACCTGGATAGCCGATATCTCTATCACAATTTGAGGCATACTCAAAGGGTGGTACAAAGTACAAAAGAATTGGCGGAACACTATGAGTTGAAAGGGGAGAAACTGGAGCAGCTTATGTTGGCTGCCTGGCTGCACGACACCGGGTACACCAGGAGCAATGCGAATCACGAAGAATACAGTTGCAGCATCGCCAGGGAATATCTGAAATCGCAAGGCGCCCCCTCCGGTCTTACGGATACCGTTTGCAAGCTCATTATGGCCACCGAACGGTATCACCAGCCCGAAGACCTCCTGGAAGAGATCATCCGGGATGCGGACGCCTCGCATTTTTCCAGGCCATCGTACCGCGAAACCGCAGAACTGCTCAGAGAAGAACTTTCTTCGCTCGATGTGGCTGACTACACAGACACCGAATGGCGGGAAGTCAATATCCAAATGATGAGGACGGAACACCGCTATTATACGGACTACGCCATCGAACACTGGCAGCCTGGAAAAGACGAGAATGTCAGGAGGTTGCTCAAGGATAAAGAGAAGCGCGATAAAATGGCCAAAAAGGAGAAACTAAAGGCCAAATTCAAAAGCGAATCCCCCGAGCGCGGCATTCAAACCATGTATCGGGTCTCTATGAGGAACCACCTAAAACTCAGCGATATTGCAGATACTAAAGCCAACATCCTGCTTTCGGTAAATGCCATTATCATCTCCCTGGTCATCGCTAACCTCATCCCGAAACTGGACAACCCTTCTAACGACTATCTAATCATTCCAACCATAATATTCCTGATATTCAGCATTTTATCCATGTCGCTGTCCATCCTCGCCACCCGGCCTAATATTACAGGCGGGGAGTTTACTAAAGAAGATGTGGCCCAGAAGAAGGTCAATCTTTTGTTTTTCGGCAATTTTCACCAGATGAAGCTGAAGGACTACGAATGGGCGATGCGGGAACTTATCAAGGATAAGGAGTACGTCTACAATACCCTGACCAAGGACCTGTACTTTCTGGGAAAGGTCGTGAACCGAAAATACAAACTGCTCAGGTGGACCTATACCATCTTCCTGGCGGGGATGATCTTTTCAGTCATCGCCTTTTTCGTAGCCCTTAAATTCTATGGGCCCGAGCGTTTGCTCTAAAGAAATGGCTTAGTCCTCCAACTTCTCCACAAGGAGTGGGTCCCGGACTCTTTACAAAGGAATGGCTTAGTCCTCCAACTCCTTCATAAGGTCTTCATAGGTATAAAGACTCTTCCCGGTTTTCAGCTCGGGATCGTCCTGGCTGTAGAGGATTTCTGCGCGGATGGCCTTGAGGCCCGCTACACCCTGCAGCCCTTCCAATTCGACGATTTCGATATTGTTGGTGAAGTAACCTTTGTTCTTCAGGTAGGAGAAATATCGCAAGTATTCCTGCTCGTCTTCTTTCTGAGAGTAGACTACTACGAGTTTTCCCGCCTGGGTAAGACGCTCACGGCTGCCCTTGATCCTCGACTTATCGATCCTCTTTTTGATCATTTCGTACCGGGCATTATAGGTGCCATCGACATCAAAACGCTTCTCATCCATGCGGAATCGAATAGCTAGGGAGGTATTGTATACCAGGATCAGCGATGCGACATCCAGGGGAACAGGGAGTTCCTTTTTCAAATTGTAATGCGCATTCTCCATCTCCACCATGACCTGCAATTGCCACAGTCTCAGGTTCGACAGATATAAGGGATTGAATTCCCGTTCGGCGACGATGGAATCCCCTATATACATATTGTGTTCTACCCCGTCCGTTTTATACCGTTCAAAGTAGTGGGGAAACATCTCCTGGGCGTCTTGTTGTCGGAAATCCAGGAGACCGCTTAATGTCTTATTGATCTGATTGACCGTTTCATCATAATTCCGCCTGTGGTCATAGTAGGAATTGGTGTCAGGGTCCATCCCCTGTTCATAGGTTTCCACGGCGGTCCGAAGCTCTGGGCTCAGGTTCTTCAGGTGTGAAAAAACCGGAAGGATCTCGGTTTTGATAAAGTTCAGGGTTTCCTGCTCACTATTGGTATGCAGATAATCCTTGATCTCGTCCAAATGATTCTTTACCCGAAACAGTAATTCGTCATAGATGGGTAAACGGGTCTGCTCGGCGGCCGTCCTGAGTACATCCCCTGCCCTGGAGAGCTGGATCATGAGATCCGTCTGAATGGCGGCATTCCGGGCCCTGGAGGAATCCCGGATATCCACCTGCCCGTAGAGGGGATATACCTCGTCAAAGGCAATTTCACCAAAGACGGGCTCCCGGCCTTGCAGTTGGTCATGGATGAACTTCTTGGCTTCCTGCTGAAACCTCCATCGCACTGAATCGTGTACGGTTGTGCATTCGTGCTGGATGACCGCATCGATCAGGTTCTCTTCCTCAATCTTGGAACGAACCACGGCAGAAACGATAAAAGGCATGACATCATCCAGCTTCGTGGCATTCACCCCGTTCAGGGCATTGACCTGGCCGGAAACGATCTCGAGTACGCCCAGGAGTTTGTCCTGATGGGCGATCGGGGCGAAGATGGCACTGCCCACCTGCTGCTCATAGAGGGTCTTGTAAAAGAACTGTCCGTTTGATGCCTTGTAGTATTTCTCCACATCGGGGACCACAAAATAGGCCTTATCCTTCATCAGTTTGTCGTACGAACCTTCACAAAGGGCGATTTCACAAGACTCCGAATCCTTTTCCTTCAGGATAAAACTTTCAAAACCATGCCCCGGTACCTTCTCGAAAAAGTTGTCTTCCTCGTTGTAGGTGACAAAGCCGACGCGCACATCCTTTTGCTTGAAAAAGGAGCGAAAGGTCTCCCGTAAATCTTCAATAAAGGTGTCGCTGGTGCGTTTGTCCGAATCAATTAGTTTCGACTTTATAGCCGATATAGCCTGTTCCGGGGTTACATTGAACATATTAGCGATCACGAATCCCTTGAATGTGAAGCTCTCAGGCGGGATCTTGGTCTTCCAGAATTCGATATCCTCCGGGCGATCCAACAGCTCGTCGACATCCTGCTGGGTGATCTCAGGCGCTTCATTGGTCGGAAAGACTTCCACAAAATCAGCGTTGTACATGATCCTGTAATACTGCATCACTCCATCCTTGTCCGGAATGTCAAAAAAGAAGGGACGCGTGTAATCCAGCTTAAAGCCGTAGTAAAAATTCAGGATGACCGTGGCGCCCATGATATATTCCAGGCCTTCCTTTCCGCGGTTCGTCAGGTTCGGAATATATTCCGCTCCCGCGGCATCAATGATACTTTGAAGACGTTCAGAGGGGTTAAAGAGAACATTGTGATACGGCAGGGACAATGCCTTGATCTCATTCTTGCTGAGTACCCCGGAGAAGGCGTCCTGCAAGATGACCTCCAGGACTTCGCGATAGGTCTCCAACTTCTCGACCTCGGGAAAGCCTTCCCGGATTTCCGGATAGGGTTCCTGGAGTTCCAGGATCTGGCGGGCGCGTTCCTTCTGTAAGGCATTCCCTTCCTCAAGCATCCTGTCGTAATACTTCAGGTACTTGTCAAAACTGATCAGGAACTTGGCAGGTAGTTCTTTTTCCATGCGCATAGGATATTACCCATTAGACGACAAAGGGACCATAAAATTACAAAATTGTAGCTGTTCTTTGTTTTCGGGCTCGGTAAAGGGCCAAATCGGCGGGTCATTCGGCCAAATTTTAGGATATTTATCAAAAAACCGGTATGTCCTACATACGTCGTTTGAACCGGGCCTACGAACAGGCGCGGGTCGTCCCTTTTGACGACCGGTCCAAAATCGTCCTTTTCAGCGATTGTCACAGGGGTGACAATAGTTTTGCCGACGAATTTTCCAACAACCGCAATATATATTTTCACGCCCTCAAGCATTACTTTAAGGAGGGCTTTAGCTATATGGAACTGGGGGATGGGGACGAGCTATGGGAAAACCTGCACTTTGAATCCATTTTTGAAGCCCATAAAAATGTCTTTCAACTCCTCAGAGAATTCCACCTCGAGAGGCGGCTTTATATGATTTGGGGCAATCACGACATGGTTTATCAAAATCCGGACTATGTCAAAAAACACCTGGGGAGTTACTTTGAGCCCATTGACGGCAGGGATAAGGACCTCTTTGAAGGGATTCGGTATGAAGAAGGGATCCGACTCCAACACAAGGACTCCGGGCAAGAAATATTTCTCTGCCACGGCCATCAGGCAGACTGGTGGAATTACACATTCTGGCGCTGGAGTCGGTTTTTGGTCAGGGTACTCTGGAAACCATTACAGGTATGGGGCATCGCAGACCCCACCTCTCCGGCCCGGAATTATAAAGAACTCATCCGCATCGAAAAAAGGATCAAAAGGTGGATCCTTTCCAGGGATCTGCTGCTTACTGTTGCCGGGCATACGCACCGGCCCCGTTTTCCCGAACCCGGAGAGATCCCTTTTTTTAACGATGGGAGCTGCGTTCATCCCAGGAGCATTACGGGTATAGAAATCGAAGCAGGGCAGATCAGCCTGATCAAATGGCAGATAGCCACGACGGAAGAAGGGGTATTGAAGGTGGTTCGGATCCTATTGGAAGGCCCTCAAAAGCTCTCAGATTACGCCAAGGTCCACAGAAGATGAATTCGCTGCAAGAACTGATCGACCAAATCCCGGAAAGGCATAATCCGATCTCCTATCTGATATTCAGCGGGGTCGTTCTGGGGCTGATCCTCTCGCTGGTGATCGTATTCCGGGCCCCCGGCTCAAACAGGGCACTGCGGTATTACGCCCTGCTGCTGCTCTGCATGTGCATCGTTACCTTCGACACCTGGTTATGCTATACGGGATGGATGAAGTACACCCTGGCCTGGAACGATTCCACTGAGCCCCTGACCTTGTTGCTTGCCCCGTTGTTATATCTAATCCTGCGATTCCTGGTCCTGCGGCGTCCCCTGCCTGCGCACATCCTGTGGTTGCATTTCCTGCCTGCCTTGCTTTACGCAGCTTCACAGATCGGGTATTATACAGATCCTTTAGCCGTCAAATTCAACGCCTACAAAGCCGCCTATTTCGATCATATCCCCTTTGCCAACGTCCCGGAAGGCACGACCTACGGATACCAGAAGATCAAGAACCTGCAGCGTTGGCTTTTGCTGCTGGGATTCCTGTTCTACGGCTTGCTGTCCTTCTCCCTCTGGAGAACCCATCGCAGGAATTTTGGAAATCCCGCCGGCGGGGTCCGAATCTCAAAATACCGGTTCGGGCGATTTGTGCTGTGGTCTATCTTCGTCGTCCTGGTGATCATGCTAGCGGTCTACCTGAATTATGAGGACGATGGGGGAGACCATTTCCTGTCGCTAATGATCCTTGCCGTTGCGGGAATCGGGACCGTAGCTCCTATGTCGGAATCCAGGTTTTTCCAGCCTGCCTGGCTGATCGATAAGTACGAAACCCAGGCCTCCGGCAAAGAGGACCTCAGCCTGGAAGACCTGCGGGCAGTGGCCTCG
>JAAUYH010029833.1_pt1 | contig 11137 bp, 12 predicted proteins | sample 7278061 | NCBI WGS metagenome assembly JAAUYH01 (sample SAMN14350203, study PRJNA611818) | marine sediment metagenome | isolation source: surface marine sediment (0.6m) | place: French Polynesia: Moorea | collected 2018-08 | reverse complement strand
CGATATTGAGCTCGGAATTCTGCCATTAAAAGAAAACCTGCTAAACTTTTGGTTGCCTATAATCCTGCCCTGGATTCCGGTATTGATCTGGCTCAGACGCAGGCTCAGGATACTCAATTTAAGAGGTAAAAGTGACAATGGTTATTTTTTCTATCAGATAGTTATGGTTGCCGCCATGGCCATTCCCATAATTAACAGCCAGGACTATATCACTAAAAATTCTTATGATCTAAAGGAGGTGTATTCTGCAGGAGAGATACAGCAATGGAAGGATGAAAAGTATTTTGACATTTCGTCCTTTAACTTGGATAAGAATGCCGCTGTGTCTTACGCTACGGCGAGAACAAGTGGTAGACAAAATCAAAATTTAAACCTCTCTTTGTATGTTGCCGTTCCATTTGAAAATTACCAATCCATATGGTATGGAGTAAAATATCGCAAACGCCTGGACAATAACGCGAGCCAGGCAATTAAAAATTTGGAGTATCGTCGCTTTGAGAAGGCATCAGAAACTGATTTTTTGAATCACAATTTCTATGGTGCCAAATACTTTGAGAAAATAGGTTATTCAGATGATAAGGATGGATATTTAGAGGCCATCCAACGCGAATATTCCGGGCTTAAAAATGAGGAAATAATTGTACTGATCCCTGTAACAGAGGAATTTGATAAAAGGCTTGGTAATTCACTACCCTGGACTTTTGGTTCCTATATCCTGGGAGCAGTGATTCTATTATTCATGATTCTCATTCCTAAGATCGACCGGGAAGAATTCAGTCGTTTCAAAACAAACAAGCCCCTGAAAGAAGATGATCTGAAAGACATCCTGGAAATTCTGAATCCCTTTGGTACATATCCAGCCACTGCCATTTTAGTTCTTTCCAACATCCTGGTATTTATTGTGATGGTGATTTACGGTCTTAACATCATTTCACCTACACCCCTGGAATTACTGGAAATAGGTGGAAACAGAAGATTTGAAGTAATGAATGGCGAATATTGGCGATTGTTTACCGCGGTTTTTATTCACTCAGGGATATTGCATCTGTTCATGAACCTTATCGGTCTTGGCCTTGGTTGTAGATTGCTTGAAAAAGTTCTGGGCTCTTCCAAATTGATAGTTGTTTATATCATTTGTGGTATTGTTGCGAGTCTCGTTAGCATTTATTGGAATGAAAACAGCGTCAGTATCGGGGCATCAGGTGCCATTTTCGGTCTTTACGGAATCATTCTGGCATTCACAGTCTTCAAGATCTATCCGAATCATTTACGCAAATTTACCTGGGTTTTACTGGGCCTCTATGCAGGTCTAAGTCTGTTGTACGGATTCTCTGGCGGAATTGACAACGCAGCTCATATTGGAGGCCTCGTATGTGGTTTCTTAATCTCCTTACTATTGATCCATAAAGACAAAGAGAACTTATTAAAAAATGCGAGCCCATAGCACTTATATGTCATTGCATTTCTTGTTTTCGCACTACCTTAGTGAAATAATGAAGTTGAAAATCGATGATTCTTTATCTCTGTTACCTATCAGTTTAGAGTACTCAACTGTAATTTTCGAAAACTTCGATCAGGAAATCATCAAATATATTCCGCTGGATCACCCTCCCAAAAAGATCGAAGAGACTGTAGAATTTATAGAAATGTCTATAGATAGCATGGCGAAGGGCACTGATCTTGTCTGGGTAATTCTTTATGAAGAGGTGTTTGCCGGATGCTGTGGAATTCATACACTTCAATCCAGACAACCACATTTTGGGCTATGGATAAAAAAGGGCATGCAGGGACAAGGCCTGGGAAGAAAGGTAGTCCACTTCATGCTCCACTGGGGAATCTCTAATTTGGATGTGGAATTCATTAAATACCCGGTAGACCAAAGAAATCTAAGAAGTATCAGGCTAATTGAGGATCTGAATCTGGTGCTTGCTGATCGATATGAAATGGGGGTTGAAAAGAAACTGGACGTACTGGAGTACCGTATTTATAAAGAATGACCAGGGTCTGAGATAGCCTGTTTGGTTTTTTGAAGTCTACTCAAATAACAATCAAGATTACTTAGACTAAGAAGATTTTCCTACATTAGAGAGAACTTTCGTTGATGGTATATTTTTGAGTCTGTAAGAATTTAAATAAAAGTCATTCTAAAGTAAGGTATGTGATGATTAGATTAGTTTTATTCCTATTGGTTCCAATACTTTTCCTCGTCTATAGTAACGAAAAGAACGTGATTAAGATCCCGGTTGAGCATGACCGAAGCGAGAAAATATCGGATAGATATGTGGAGGGCAATACCATTATTTCTAAAAATCTGCCGGAAATAGAAATTGAGGTTGCAGATGAGTTCAAATATGTCGGTGTGTTTGATTTTGAGATCTTTGCCAATTCGGATGAATATCCTGCTGAACTTCAAGGTAAAGCTGTGGCGGCTGGTGAGCGCTTTGTATTTGCAATGGGTGATGAAGACCGCAACGTAAAGAAGCTTTTTATTGTACAGTTTGAAGGTTTCCTGGAAGAAAATGAATTTATCTTTAATTACAATTTTGACAATGCCGAATATATCGGTAAGAATAAATACCGCCAAAATTCCTGGTTTTACGATAGCGCAAGTTTGGCTGAAGAAAATCCTTATAATGAAGGAGCTAAGACGAGAACTTTTTTAAAAGATAAAGGTTTCCTGTTGGAAGATGAATATATGATGTCCAGATTTGTTGGCCTGGCCAGCGAAGATCGGAAGCATGAGATCATCATATTCTACATTGAAATGCTCCATGGTACAACGGGCTACTCACTGAAAGAATACGAAAATTCCATCAGTAAAGAAGAAGCTGATTCCATTCGAACCGCCCTTGTTGAAAGATCCCGAAATAGTTTTAAGATCACAAAAGGCTAATAATGTAACTACATCCTATAAAAGCCATTACAGACCGCTGTATTTCCTATAAATCTCAGCTTACAATACTCCTGTCGAATCCGAAGCTGTGTGGTGCAAATGTGGCATCAAGACCCATACCTATAGCTGCTTGTTTCAGTTGATCAGGTACGTCCCCACAAAATAAAAATGGCCCCGGAACGGCAATTTGAAGTAAGCTGGGAAAATGTCCAGCCGCAGTGGTCCCCAGGTGTTGCCCGAGGGCTGCTCCATCCTTAAACAGGTCTAAGACCAGGAGAACACCTGTAGCTTCATCAAAGAAACAGTCTACTTTGAGCGCTCCAGGCTCCGTTTCTTTCATTTGCTTTTCTACATCCTTATAAATAGCCCTGAGTTCTTCAGCCTTACCCGGCTTAGCGGTCCATTTGTAAACCACAGTAATTTCCTGATTATTCATCTTTCGTTTGTTTTTAATTACGGCTCGTTCATCACAAAATTATGACATAAACATATATATTAGACAAGAAACATAGATTGAACTATGAAAACGATCACCTGGAAATTACACCTGAAATCCGATCCCAAATCCGTGTATGATCTACTGTCGACATCAGCAGGCAGAAGTAAATTTTGGTCTGAAGAGGCCACGGAAGAAGATGGTATTATTCACTTCGTGTTTCCCAATGGTCAGAAATATAAGAGTCGGATCATCAAGACCATCCCTGACCAAGAATTCCATCTGGACTATTTCAATAGTCTGGTGAAATTTCATCTGAATTCATCAGAAAATGGAGGTACTGATCTTCTGTTGATCAACGAAAACGTAAGCGAAAGTGATTTTGCAGAGGTAAATGCCGGCTGGGTCTCTGTGCTAATGAATCTCAAAGCGGTGGCCGATTTCCAATGTGATCTAAGAAATCACAACCCCAAAAAGACATGGGATGAAGGTTATGCGGATAATTGAAAACAATGGGAAGACAGCTTAGAGAATTCCCATTGGAGCCATAGTTTCATACGTCAGGCTGCATTTACTCCGAATGTTTTTCCTAGATTAGAATGGAATTAGTCCTGCATTGTGCCTGTCAGAGACAGATAAAGAGTGAAAACTTAAAGATTAGGAACAGATCATCGGCTTGTTTTACTCACTGAACAAACTTCCAACTCCCTAATGGATCAACAAAAGCTTCAAGACATTCTGGGCCTCACGATAGCATTCGCCGCATCCAATAATGAAGTTTTAGCTGTTGGGCTCTGCGGTTCATGGGCCAGGGGAACCCCAAATCCGGATTCGGATGTAGATCTAACCATTCTTGTAGAGGACAAACTGAGCTTTAAAAAGACAGATTGGTTGGAGGAACTGGATTTCAATCAAATCGATGAAAATATAGAATCCTTTAAGGATAAATCCTATGGTCTGGTATGGTCCAGACATGTTTTTCTTCAAAGCAATACTGAAATTGAATTTTCTTTTGCAGATAGATCATGGGCCGATATCGAAAATCTCGATGAAGGAACACGAAAGGTGGTATCGGATGGGTATAAAATTCTCTATGATCCAAAACTCATACTAAAGAAACTAGTCGAAAAAGTAAGGGAGAAAAACAGTACATAACCGTGGGTATTCATGGTTTATTATTATATCTTGACGGATGAATGGCAATTATCCAATAAAACAATAAATTATGGATCTCACTGTTTGGATTTCGTTTGTTGGAACTGTTTTGATACTCACTTTAACGCCCGGACCCAGCGTGCTTTTGGCCACAGCAAATAGTATGAAATACGGATCGAGAAAGACTAGCGGGACCATTATAGGTGATTTAACCGCAAACCTTTTTCAGATAGTACTCGCATCTGCAGGTCTGGCTTCCATTGTCATATCATCGGGAGAGTTGTTTCAGTTCATAAAGTGGCTGGGAGTCCTCTATCTTATCTTTATCGGCTATAAGAAAATAGTTTCCAAACCCAAAATCCAACTAGATGATATGGTCATCAGAGAAAGAGGATTTTGGAGTCTGTACGGAGAAGGTTTTTTGATGTCAGCTGCAAATCCAAAAGCCATAGTATTCTTTGCGGCCCTGTTTCCTTTGTTTATTAATGAAACACTGCCCTTTATCCCTCAGGTAGCTATACTGGCTATTTCATTTTTGATTTTAGACGGATTCTCATTGTTGCTGTATAGTCTGTTTGCAACCAAAATGAAAACGTTTTTGGAAGACCAGAAAAAGATCTACCTGCAAAACAGGATTGTTGGATCCTTATTGATCCTAAGTGGACTTATGCTATCCCTGGTTAAAAAAGCGAACAACTAAAAGGACCGGCAGAAAGATCTCAGGCCCAATGACCTGCTTCATCTGTTCCTTATGTAGTCTTTGATATTATCGGCCGAGTAAATCTATATTTGAAATAAAAATTTATTGAAATCTATGAAGCATACAAGAAAGTATTTAGTACTAGTGGTATTGTGCTTGGCATATTCATTAGTTAACGCCCAGTATGAGATCAAAGCTGAGGAAGGTTTTAGTCCTCAAATAGGTATCATGGTGGACATGCTTGAAGAAATAAAAGAACGCATCACCGAGGATGTCCGTGAACTGGACCAGGCAGAAACCGACTTCTTATTCGATGAGAAGGCCAACAGTATCGGGGCCATCATTATGCATATGGTAGCTAACGAATCATACTACCAGGTAGAAACTTTAGAAGGCAGAACCTGGACCGATGAAGAAAGTCAATTTTGGGGAATTGCCGGGGGCTTGGGTGAAGAGTCGAGAGAAAAAATAAAGGGCAAACCAATTTCCTACTATTTAGATCTTTGGGATCAGGTACGGAAGAAAACACTGGAAGGTCTTAAAACTAAGGATGATGCATGGTTCGCCGCATTTATTGATGACGGTGTAAATAATCACTGGGTCTGGTTCCATGTTTTGGAGCATAATGCTAGCCATATGGGCCAGATTTCACTGGTTAAAAGCAGATTACCGGAATGATGTGGGAGGAAAAACTAAAGGTTTATGACGAGCTTGTAGCCAAATGTGACAGGTTCGAGAGAAAAGGAAAAACTGTTCCTTATACATCAGCCAACGGACATATGTTCTCCCTCTTCAATAAGGCCGGGGAAATAGGCATTCGATTTTCCAAGGATGTGCAGAAGAAGTATATGGAGGAGTATAATACGACCTTATTTAAGTCCTACAATTCCATCATGCACGGGTATATCCTGATCACAGAGGATATGTTAAAAGATCTGGATCACATGGCCAAACTACTGGATGAAAGCTATGATTACGTGATGAGCCTGGAACCAAAGTAGCAGTGAAAGAGTTTCAAATAAGAACAAATCCGGAAGTTGAGCTAGTTTTTAGCAAATATCCCGACATAATGCGAAACAAGTTGTTGGCACTACGTGAAATTGTTATAGCAACGGCGAAAGATACCGTTGGAATTTCCGGTCTTGAAGAAACGCTAAAATGGGGTGAGCCGAGTTATTTGACACGTCATGGAAGTACCATCAGAATTGATTGGAAATCTAAATCGCCAAATCAATATGCGATGTATTTCAAATGTACCAGCCGTCTGGTGGAAACTTTCAGGATAAAATTTAAGGATACTTTTAAATTTGAGGGCAACAGAGCAATTGTTTTCCATCTGGAAGATCAAATTCCCACTGAGCAATTGAAATATTGCATAAAAGCTGCTTTAATTTATCACAAAGTCAAACACCTACCCACATTAGGGATATAACAAATACGTCCTTCGTTTCACAAAGACGCTTAATGTACAATAGCCTTCCAAGTTGAAGCTGATATCTAAAATAAATCAGCTACATTTCCCACTTTAAATTCATTATAGACCGACAGGCACTATTCACTTTCCACTTTCCACTTATCACTTTTCACTTTTCACTTTTCACTTTTCACTTTGCTCACTACCTAATCAATATTTTCCTCCTTAACCTTCCTCTTAGGCAATCTTTTTGAATCTTTCAGACTTTTATGAATGATCCATTCCAGCTGTCCGTTCACACTTCTAAATTCGTCATCTGCCCATTTCTCAACTAACTTGAAAATTTCAGGGTCAATTCTAAGTACAAATGACTTTCTTTTGCTCACAAATTAAGCGTTTAATGTTCCAGTATTCACCACTGGAATGGCCTCTTTATCTCCACATAGAACTACCATTAAATTACTGACCATAGAGGCTTTTTTATCGTCGTCAAAGTCAATAATGTCATCCTCGGCAAGCTGATGCAAGGCATCCTCAACCATACCGACAGCACCTTCAACGATCTTCTTTCTGGCAGCTACGATAGCGACTGCCTGTTGCCGATTGAGCATGGCATTGGCAATTTCCGGAGCATAGGCCAGGTAACCTATTCTGGCCTCCATCACACGGATACCGGCTATGGCGAGTCGCTCCGTGATCTCATTTTCAAGGGCCTCATTTACTTCGTCCATACCGGATCTCAGGGTTAGTTCTGCACCTTCGTCATCAAAATTGTCATAGGGATAGGACCCAGCCAGTTTTCTCACCGCTGCATCTGTTTGTACTCTTACAAACTCCTCATAATGGTCTACGTCAAACGCCGCTTTATAAGTATCCTTAACCTGCCAGACCAGTATGACGTTGATCATAATCGGGTTACCAATCTTATCGTTCACCTTCACCCGTTCACTATCAAAGTTTCTCGCTCTTAAGGATATCCTTTGTCTGCTAAAAAAGGGATTCGCCCAAAAGAATCCGTTTTCCTTTACGGTTCCCTTATACGCACCGAATAACACCATTACTTTGGAACTATTGGGATTCACAATAAAAAATCCCCTGATCACAAGTACTATAAGAATCATCAGTATCAGGAATAGTGGATTTTCGGTGGTGATCAAACCTCCGACCATAATGGCAATAAGGGCAAACAAAACAAGTAGCATCACATAACCACTAGTAGCCTTAATAGATTTTTCATTTCTCATGATAGTATCATTTTGATATCATAATAATACTAATAATATTTGAAATACCCAAATAGAGGATTAGTTGGTACTAAGCATTAAGCACCAAGTACTGAGTACTAAAAATCCAGAAATTGGCGTCTGGATAGCAAGGTATTTAACTATCAGCAACTTAAGGTCAAAGCCACACAGCTTTCCGAGGGAGGAAAGGAGTTAATTCTATTTCAAAATAGCAGAATCTGAATTAAGAAATTAATGTAAAATTTCGCTCGACTGGAATTGATGCACCATGTTTACAATAGGTTCTATAGTCGACTTATCCATATAATCAAATCCCTTAAGCTCCTCCTCTCTTGCCTGCGGATCTTTATTGAACATAGCAGCAATCCGCAACATCATCCTATCGTATAATGTAAGCTCGGATGGTACCTGCCTGCCGCGTAGTGCTACGTGATTCATCCTGGAAATAAAATGATCAGGTAAGCTGTTGGCGATCCAACCATCGAGTTTCTCACCGGCAGGAGCACCTGAAACTGAGAAAAAGATGACAGGCTTGTTCCTGATAGCTGCCATATGCCTTTTCACCCATTTGTGGATCGAGAGCTTGTAGTAAATGATGGGACTTCCCAAGATGAAAAAGTCGAAGTACCTGGGATGCGTATAACTATCTTTTACATGAAACATGGGTAAACCGGTCGCCTTGGAAATCCACCGGGCATATTGTTCAGTACTGCCGTACTTACTGGAATAAAATATAGCGCCTCTCATAACAACAGATTTGATTTAATTAATCAATTAAAGGTAGGCTCAGCTGGCAAGTTCAACAATGACTTCCATCAATTGCCAGACAGAAATATCGATTAATTTATTAGAGTGAGTTTTCTTACATTTATTCCGGAGAGACAAATTGACAAAACTATGCGAAAACTTAATCTACTAATTGCCTTATTTTCCTTTTTAATATCCCATGCCCAGAACGCCAGAGAAATTCCCATAAAGACCAAAGTAGAAGAAGTCACTGTCTTTGTAGAGAACGCTCAGATAATCAGAAAAAAGACTGTTCCGGTGGAGGTGGGTATCAGCGTTTTAAAGTTTGAGGAACTGTCACCTTTCATTATTCCCAGCAGTATACAGGCAAAACTTACAGGTGATCTAACGGTGCTTTCGGTAAACCATCAGCAAGATTTTCTTGAAGAATTGGAAAAGCCCGGGAAACTGGTTGAACTGGAGCAAAAACTGCAAAATGTAAAAAACAAAATGGATGTGCTGAATGCTGAAACCGATGTGATGAATGAGCAGATATCTTTCCTGAATACCAATAAAAATATTGGTGGGAGCGAAGCCCTGGATGTTAATTCGCTTAAAGCCGCTATGGATTATTACAAGAGCAGGCTTACCAGTTTGAAGATGGGAATTCTTCAGAATTCTAAGAAGATTGGGGAACTGCAAAAAGAAATGACCGAGCTGACGGATCAAATAAATACGATGACCAGTGTAAAGGAATATGCCAAGGGTGTAGTGGCCATCAAGATCAAAAGTAAAAGAGCGACCAAAACGGAGGTAGAGCTGTCATACGTAGTTAAGAATGCAGGCTGGTTGCCCTTCTATGATATCAAAGCAAAAAATATCAATAGTCCCATCGAATTGGTGTACCAGGCCAACGTGAAACAGGATACAAAAATTGATTGGAACAACGTAAAGATCCGCTTGTCTACCGCCAATCCGAACATATCCGGTGTCAAGCCTGAGTTGCAGACATACTATTTGAACTACAGTACCCCTCCACCGGTCTACAATAGTAATTTAAACCAGGTATCAGGCGTCGTATTGGATCAGGATGGACTTCCATTACCCGGAGCTAATGTTATGGTTCAGGGAACCACTATCGGTACTGTAACAGATTTTGATGGCCGTTACAGTCTATCCGTTCCCAGCCGAGGTGGTAGTCTTGAATTTTCATACATAGGATTTACAACAGTAAATAAACCCATACTGAACCCAGTTGTGAACGTGATCATAGAAGAAGATTCTCAGGCATTGGAGGAAGTAGTGGTACTGGCTTATGGAACCACAAAAAGGAGATTGAAAACAAAAGAACCCAGTGCAGGCGATATAGAGGTTGCATCTAAAAAACCATCCAATATTCCTATACCCATTGACCAGATACAAAGACAGACCACGGTAGAGTTTGAAATTGAACTTCCGTTTACCGTGCCTTCTGACAATAATTCGTATGCCATCGATATGGTTCGTTATGATTTGCCCGCAGATTACAAGTATATCAGTATTCCCAAGATAGAGCCAGCAGCATTTTTAACAGCGAATATCAGCGACTGGGAGAAGTACAATTTACTGGAAGGCGAAGCCAATCTTTTCTTTGAGAACACCTTTGTTGGCAAGACAATTCTGGATGTGCGTTATGCCTCGGACACGCTACAATTGTCTTTAGGCAGGGATAAAGGTCTTAGCATCAATCGCGAAAAAAGATCCGATTTTACTTCTAAAAAATTCATTGGATCCAAAAAAGAGGAGATCAGAGAATGGCAAATCAGTCTAAAAAATAACAAAGCTGAACAAGTGGAGATAGAAATCTTTGATCAAATCCCCGTCTCTACCCTGGATGAGATAACTGTGGAAGTCCTGGAAAAATCCAGGGCGAAAATCAATTCGGAAAATGGAGAGGTTAAATGGGAAATATCGCTACCGCCCAATGGGGCCGAGGAAAAGACTTTAAAATATTCGGTCAAATATCCCAAAAACAAAAGACTATATATAGAATAAGATATAACGTCAAACGTTGTATGTAAGTGCAGATAGAGTACATTAACGATCCAAAGTCTTATTATAAATTCCGCGAATATTACAGCGCATTATTTACGGAATTAAAATCGCAATCCGAGACATAAAACTAACTATGAAAAAGATCTTCTTACTAGCTATTGGCATAATTCAATCAATGATTGTCTCTTGCCAGGAATCAATTTCAAACGAATTAACCGCTGATCATTTGGCCGTAAAAGGCACGAAAGTGAGCCTCGTCCCACCCGATGGGTTTATTGGTGCCGCCAACTTCTTAGGATTTCAACAAACTCAAAGCGGATCCAGTATATTAGTCCTTGACATCCCCGGACCTTTTACGGAAGTTTCCTCAGCATTTACAGATGAGGGATTGCTTTCTCAGGGTATGGTGTTAAAAGATAAGACGGAATTGACTTTGAACAATTTGCCCGCCTTATTGTTGAGAGCTGAACAAAGTGCTCGCGGAGTCACCTACACCAAATATATTCTCGCATTTGGTTCCGAAAAAGAATCTATT
>JAAUYH010098888.1_pt1 | contig 11140 bp, 7 predicted proteins | sample 7278061 | NCBI WGS metagenome assembly JAAUYH01 (sample SAMN14350203, study PRJNA611818) | marine sediment metagenome | isolation source: surface marine sediment (0.6m) | place: French Polynesia: Moorea | collected 2018-08 | reverse complement strand
CCATATCTCCCAGATGTGATTAGAGCCAGAGCTTCAGCCCCTGCCCCTACTTGATATCATCGCTCGCCTTTTATCCCCGATCGCCAAAGAGCGGTTATTGAGTAGTTACAGAAACAGAAAAACCCCAAGGAATAAAAAAACTAGGAATAGATGAAATAGCCTGGGTAAAAGGACAGAAAAATTATTGTGCAGTTTTAGTAAATTTAGAAACAAGAAAACCCATCAATATTTTAGAGAAGAGAACTAAGGAATGTTTGCGGGAATGCTTTGAAGCATGGGGGACTGAAGTTCTGGAACAGATTGAAGAAGTCAGCATAGATTTGTGGTCAGCTTATAAAAATTTAGTCGAAGAATTAATGCCAAATGCTGAAGTGGTTGCCGATAGATTTCATGTAATGAAAATAGTAAATGAAGAGTTAGATGCAGAAAGAAAAGCCGTGAAAAAACGAGGAAAAAAACTTAAAAATAAAACGGAAAAAGCTAAAATACTTGAAGGAATTAAAAAGAGTAAATATTGCTTATTGAAAAATAAAGAAGATTTGAACCAGGAGCAAAAAAATAAATTAAAAGAAATCAAAATAATAGCTCCTAAATTAATAAAAATGTATGGCTTAAAAGAAAAACTTAGAAGTATTTTCAATTCGGATAAATCTGAGGTTATATCCTTATTAAAATTGACGGATTGGCTGAAAAAAGCTGCTTCATATTTTCCTGATAGTTGTGGGACTATAATTAGATGGTTTGGTGAAATCATTCCTTACTTTAAGAATCGCACTACTCAGGGAGTAGTTGAGGGAATTAATAATAAATTGAAACTGATAAAACGGAAAGGCTTCGGTTTTAAAAAGTTTGATAATTTTCGTTTAAGAAGTTTATTGTCTTTCCATTTTTAGACTTAATTTGGCATAGCTAAATCTGAAGAACCAATTAATTTAGATTTAATCTAAATTAATTTGGGTTAACAATTGCTTAAAATAGGAGATGGCTTTTGATTCGTTTTGAGCAAAATAACTGGTAGCAAGGGCATCATACCAAATTCCCGAAAGAGCAAAAATAGATGCTTTTTCATAATAGCTATTAGCCCTATCTAGCTTTTCGGCTAGTTGTTGGCTCAAAGAAATCCGTTTGACAATAGCTCGAATATACCAGTTTTCAGAAGGACGAGTGGGGTTACAGACAACTACTAAGTTCCACACATATTTTGTGTTGATTTTAAGACTAACATGAGCTGGGGTTGAGACTGATAAAACCCCTGGTTTCTCGACGGTCAATTCTTGTTCCCATAAAGGTTGGGATATTCCAGGTTCAACCAAACTAAAACGAACAGTTCGTTCTGGTTTGGACTTAACCAGAAACAAGAAAGAAGGTCGAGTTGATACAGTAGTTGGAATATGGTCTTTTGGAATAAGAGGAGTTATATCTGCTGGCTGACTCGGACAACCTCTTGAGCCTGAATTAACCGCATTTTGCTGTTTTTTGTCTTTATTCGGCGGTACATAACCTTGATTAGCTCGATTTCCTTTAGCTAAATTGGGATAAACAGGAAATAGTAAGCTAAAAACTCCTAAGATGAGTCCTAATAAGCTTATTAGGATTTTATTTGAAGAAGACATGATGATTTTGATTAGATTGAGTTATCTAAAAGCTAAGGTGTCTAAAATTGCTTCTTATAGAGAGGTTAGCTTTGCTTCAATGTTTCTCTTCTGCTTTTATCGGCTAGCTCGATCTTGTTTCTTAAAAATAACTACAGAATCGATATTCTATCTCACTTAGAGAATATACTTAGTGGAATATACTTAATCAATATATATTTTTAGCTAGTTAATTGTCTTCAGAGTAAATAACTAAGCAAGAAAAAACTCAATTTAATTATTCTTAAGTAATTATACGTAATGAACTTTAGATTTAAGCTTTTTTTTTCAATATTAGTTATAGGATTAATAAATCCTGCGATTATTCAAGCAGATATACTCTTAGCTGAGAGTTTGATGTCGCCTCAAGAGGAAGACTCAGGGCAGGAAATCTTATCTCAAGTACAAAGATATTATGCTCGAGGACAATACAGTAAGGCGATCTTGCTGTTAAATAAGCTATTACAAAAACCTCAACAAATAGAACCTGTTACTGTTCACAGTAATTTAGCCGAAATTTACCGACACATTGGTCAATATAGCGGAGCGATCGCTCATTGGAAGGCAGCAATAGAATCGATCCCAACCCAGAACGATCGACTCGAAAAGCCCCAGTTGGTTGTATTAAGCAAGCTCAAAGTAGATTTAGCAAGAGCGTACATTCATTTAGGGCAAGCTAGCCTAGCTATTCCCTTACTCCAAGAATCGCTCGATTTGGCTAAACAAGCTCAAAAACCAGAAATAGAAAACGCAGCACAAAGAGCTTTGGGTAATGCTTATAAGATAGCAGGGGAATACGATCGAGCAATTATTGCTTACACTAACAGTTTAAAGAAGACGCAGAACCCCGAAACGACGACTAGGATTCTCAATGGACTTGTAGATGTTTATCAACTCCGCTCTAAGCAATATCTTACTGAAGCACGAGGAGCAGACTTAGAAGGGAATAGCGATGTATCTACTCAATATGCTCAATTAGCCAAGACAGATCGAGCAAAAGCAAAAGAATACGCAAAACGTGCAGTACAGGTAAGTAAAAACCTCACTAGTCTGGCTACCGTCCGCGCCTTACTAAATTTAAGTCATTTATCGTCTAAACAAGAAACTAATGCTAATTTTGAGGGAATACTGTCTATTCTTGACAGTTTACCTGCCTCACGTTCCAAAGTTTATCTATTAATTAACTTGGCAGAGTTAGAAAAACAAAAAGCTATTGAGGTTTTGAGTAAAGCAGTAGAAACTGCCACTACGCTTACAGATAAACGGGCTTTATCCTTTGCTTTGGGAGATTTAGGAAATGCTTATGAAAAAGAAGGTTCGCTAGAACAAGCCCTTTTATGGACTCAAAAAGCACAGATAGCCGCACAACAAGTATTTGCTGCTGACAGTCTCTACCAATGGCAGTGGCAAGCAGGAAGGCTTTACCAACGAATAGGGGCTGAAGATGCAGCCAGAGATGCTTATCGAGAGGCGATCGCTTCAGTGCAGAGTATTCGCAATGACTTACTCAATGCAGAAAAACAATTACAATTAGATTTTCGCTCTCAAGTTGAACCAATTTATCGAGAGTTTCTCGGTTTGTTGTTGGAGAGTGGGAACAAGGCTCAGATACAAGAAGCACTTGCTACTGCCGATTTACTTCAACTTTCTCAACTACAAAGTTTGTTTGGGGATGATTGTCTAGAAATTAAGCCAAACCTTCAAGGGTACAAAGCTCTTACTCTTACGGATACTGTAATTATTCGCTCGATTATTCTAGAGGATAAAACCTATCTAATTCTAAGACTGCCAGATGGAACTGTTAAAAGTTATCCAGTGAGAATTAAAGCCAAACAGTTACAAATGCAGATTGAAAACTGGCGATATTCATTAGAAGACCTTTCTAGCGAGCGTTATTTGTCTCTATCTCAATCTCTTTATAATTTGCTAATTCGTCCCCTGGCAAAAGATTTAGCAGCCTACTCAAGAATTGTTTTTATTAATGATGGTAGGTTACGCAATGTACCAATGGCAGCACTTCATAATGGACAAAGGTTCTTAATCGAAAAATATGCCATTAGTTATTCATTAGGGCTTAATTCTGTTAGTAAGCTTGAAATCAAGCGAGATAATTTAAAAACTTTAGCTTTTGGTTTAACAATTGGGATAAATGGTTTTCCCGCTTTAGCTAATGTTCGACAAGAAATTGACGATATAGCCAAACACGTAGGTGGTCGCCAATTTTTGAACCGAGAATTTACTCAAGAAAATTTCCAGCGACAATTAGAGAAAGGTTATCCTATCGTTCATCTTGCTACTCATGCGCGATTTGGAGGGAGTACTGACAGTGCTTTTATTCAAGCTTTCGATCGAGAAATTTCACTCACTAAGTTGTCAGCAATTTTGTCTGGTTTACAGCACCCAATTGAACTTTTGGTTTTAAGTGCTTGTCAAACAGCTGCTGGTAATGATCGTTCTGTTTTAGGGTTAGCGGGAATAGCAGCCCGCGCTCGCGTCAATACTGTAGTAGGAAGTTTATGGGCAGTTAATGATGCTCAAACTGTGAGCTTGATAGAAGATTTCTATAAGTCTTTATCTAAAGAAAGTCTAAATGAATCATTCGCTCTGAGATCTGCACAATTAGAGCAAATTAGTCAACCTCTAGGACATCCAGGTATTTGGAGTAGTTTCATAGTAATTGGACAATAATATTTCTATGTTTGATAAATTACAGACTTTTATCTGTATTTGCAGGATAATATCATTATAGAAACTCTACTGGTTAACTAAATACTCAAATCACACTATTAATTCCTCGCCATACTTTTTTTAGCAACCCCAAACTACTCAACCAAAACTGTCACCAGATGGAAAGTACTTAGCTTATATTCCACCAGATGAGAAAAATGTCTTGCCACCGCAGTTTTTTACCTTTATGAGAACAATTAGAGCAAAACTTCCCGTACAGCAGCAGAAATTCATTATAAAGCGATTATGCTTCTCTGTTGTTGTTGGTTTGACGCTTTTGCCAGTCAATGCCAAAGCACAAATTACTCCCGATGGTACACTACCCACAGTAGTCGAACAACTGGAAAATATGGAAAAAATAACTGGTGGAGAAAGAGTAGGAAATAACCTCTTTTACAGTTTTAAGGAGTTTTCTATTCCTGAAGGCATAGAGGCAATTTTTGAGAATGGTTTGGATGTGGAGAATATTTTTACTCGCATTACAGGAGAATCAGCTTCGACAATTAATGGGATATTGCGAACAGCAGGAAATGCTAACTTTTTTCTGCTCAATCCCAATGGTATTATTTTTGGTGAAAATGCGATTTTAGATGTTGGTGGCTCTTTTATCGCGACTACGGCTAGCAGTATTGATTTTGCTGATGGTACAAGTTTTGCTGTTCGTGAAGACAATCCTAATGTTAGCTTAACTATTAGCGTTCCTATTGGGCTTGGGTTTCTTGGTAACAACGGCAGTATTACTGTTAATGGTGGTGGTAGTCAAATTACTAATGCTCCTCCTCTTTCACCAGTAGAATTTGATGAAAGACCAACGGGAATTTCTGTAGAATCAGGTCAAACATTAGCTTTGGTAGGAAATGGATTAGATGTCAATGGTGGTGTAATTACCACTGAAGGTGGACAAATTTACTTGAGTAGCATAGATTCTGGCTCAGTTGCTATCGATCAGGCAAAAAGTGGACTTACTTTACTCGATGACAATGTAACTAAATATCAAGATATTAACCTGAATCAGCAGTCTTTCATCGATTCCAGTGGTGAGCGCGAAGGAATAATTTTTCTGAATGGTAAAAATATTAACCTTAGTAATGCTTCTTTCGTGTTGGCTCAAAACCAAGGTGATTTAGCTGGTGGTTCAATAAACATTAAAGCCTCTGAATCCCTATCTCTTGCGGGTCGAGTATCCGATCTTCGTAGTAATATTCGCTCAGAAACATTTAATACTGGAGAAGGGGCAGATATAAATATTTCTGCAAAAGAGCTATTACTTCAAGATGGCGCAAGAATTAGAACAAATTCATTTAGTGATGCTAATGGTGGGGATATCGACATTAATGTTTCTGATTCAATCCAATTATTTACTAGTAGTATTATCGCTACTACTTTTACAGAAGGAAATGGAGGAAATATCAATTTATCGACTTCTGAGCTTCGATTAAATAATGCAGGGATAACTTCTTCGACTTTCGGAGATGGAGATGGAGGATTATTAAACGTTAATGCCGATCTAATTGAGATTGCTGGAAGTACTGCGACGGATAGAGCCAGTATAGCAACAACTTCTTTTGCTTCTGGAGATGTTGGTAATTTGATGCTCAATACTAAAAAATTAAGGGTAATAGATGGAGCATCATTATCCTCATCTTCTTTTGCCTCTGGAGATGCTGGGAATTTAACCATAAATGCTTCTGAATCAATAGAAGTCAGTGGAAGAACTAGCAATTCTATAACAAGCAATAACCCTCAGAGTATTATTAGATCGGCAATTCAATCAGCTACCCCTCAAGGTAGAAAAGCACTAGGACTGCCTGAAGTACCAAGTGGAAATGGAGGAAACTTGGTCATTAACACCCCTTTGTTGAAGGTATCTCAAGAAGGAGTTATTAGCGTAGAAAATCAGGGTTCGGGAAATGCAGGAACACTAACTATCACTGCCGACAACTTAAATTTAGAAGCCACTGGAAGCATAACTGCTGCTACTGCTTCTGAAACAGGCGGTAATATAACTCTTAACATCCAAAATCTAGAAATAGGTGCTGGTAGTGAAATTACTGCTACAGCAGAGAATGATGGTGATGGAGGCAACATTACCATCAACACCACTAACTTAATCGCAAAAAAAAACAGTCAAGTAACGGCTAATGCCTTTCGTGGCAGGGGAGGCAACATAAGTATTACCGCTCAAGGATTATTTTTGTCTGACTCCCCAGAAAATATATTCACTGCCAGTTCAGAATTAGGAATAGATGGCGAGGTGAACATCAACACGACAATTGATTTCCAAAACTCCTTCGATTCAATCAGCCCCGAATTTATCTTGGCAGAAGAAGCCCTAATCAGCAGTTGTTTTACTCGTGGTAACTCTAAACAGGGTAGTTTTGTCTATAAAGGAACAGGTGGATTACCCGTTAGTCCCTCTTCAGCAATAGACGAAGAACAAAGTTTAAGTTCTCAACTTCCAGAGGTTCAACCCAACTCACCAACATCTCACGTGCCAGCAGATTCTGACGACATATCCTCTTCTGCCGAAACAATAATCTATCCCGCACAAACCGCTCAAAAATGGCAAGTAGGAGAGCCAATTATCGAACCAACTAATCTTATAAAAACCGCAGATGGACGCTTGCTCTGGGTAAGAAAACAAGTGAGCAACGCTTCATCCTTAATTTGTCAATGAGAAATAAAAATAAATTTTAAAATCTTAATGGTACTAACTGAAGAGAAAAATTGAAGCCATCTGATTGTAGAGAATCTCCTTGCTCCTCAACATCAATTAAAGGAATACCATAATAAGCCTGTATCGAGAGCGTTTCTCTTAATTCCCAGTTAATTCCTAACCCTAAACTAGCAAGTGTAGATGGGTTTTCCTCAGATTCTTCCTCGCTCCAAACAGTCCCTGCATCAAAAAACGGAGTTAGCTGAACTAAACCAATCCCATCAGAATCTCGAATCAGAGGAATCCGCAATTCAACAGAACCGAAAATACCATTATCTCCGATGCTTTGATTTTGTTCGTAACCTCGTACACTTCCTAACCCACCAAGAGCAAATTGCTCAATAGATAGCAGAGTATCAGGTGTAATTTGAGTAGCTAGTCTGGCAATTAGTAAGGCATCGCGCCTGTTATTTAAAGATCTTAACCACTGAAATTGACCTAGCCAACTGAAAAACCGACCATCAGTACCAGTATCATCAACAGTAGCATCAAAGGCATCGATTCCCAAACTAAATTGGGAAGAAATAGCTAAAATATTTTTGGCTGAACGATCGAGCCATTCTTGAGTAAAACGCAGTGCCGTTACCTTAGATTCTCCAGATTCTCCGAAGCGATCTAATTCAAAAGAAAAAGAGTCTTCGTTTAAAAAAGTTTCGCTCTCTCGTAAATCGAGAGTAAGAGAAAGTGCCAATTCACTTTCGGGGTTTTTAATTATTGGTTGTCGCCAACCAAAAGAAAAAGAACGAGATTCTGCTCTAATATCGAGAGTAGAAAAAGGTGTTCTAGTAATTTCACTATCATTATTTCTGTAGCTTACCAATAAATTTCCATCACGAGCATTAATTGGTATAGAGTAACTTAAACTATATCTATCTAATCCTTCTGTAAGGCTATACTCAGCCGAGAGCCGATCTCCTAATCCCAACAGGTTTTGATGAGCGATCGCTGCTTTGGCTCGATATTCTCCGATATTAGGAGATTCATCGTTAGCTACACTGAGTTGAGTCGTCACAGTAGAAGCTTCTACTAATTCTAGTCTGAGAATGCTGAGTCCTGGAGCCGAACCACTAATTAATTGAGCGTCAACTGAATCAATTAGTGAAGTTTGTTGTAGTAGTTTAATTGCTTTTTCCAAGTTATAAATATTAAGAGGTCGATCGGTAGCAAGGAGTAGGCGGGACTCAACATAATTTTTGCTTAACCTTTTTAACCCACTAATTTCAATGTTTTCTAATTCACCTTCTATCACTTGAATGCGGATCATACCATTAGAACTGTCCTGAACGGGAAAAAAAGCACCAGAAGTTGTATAGCCTTTCTCAACATACAGATTAGTAATGGCAGTCCGAAGTTGTAAGATTTGTTCTAAAGTTACTTCTTGACCAATTAGTGGTGTGGTTATGGCTTTTAATTCTGCTGGTTTGAGAATAGTACTACCATTTATTTCTACTTGTTTTACTTTAAAGGTTAGTAAAGGTGTTTGTGCTGAGGTTGTCAGATCGTAGTTAAGGATAAGAATTATTAAGATCGATAGACAATTCTTCAATCTAGAAATTTTCCTCACTGAAAAACCTGCTGATAGTTTTGAATTTTTATTATTTTAGCTTGTTATTTAATATGCTAATATGTATTGTAGATCGCAATAAAAGTTGACAAAAAAGCTATTTTATGTATATTAAATCTGTTTAGCTTAAATTTTTCTGCTGCCTTTTTGTCAGAGAATGTCGATCGATAATTAAATTATTTTTACTTTTATCTTCTCTGACTAAATTAAGTCCCTTGAATTGAATTAGAAATATATCAATTATGTCTGTCAAAATCTTGATAGCTGATGACGAAATAAAAGCTAATAGTGTTGTCCAAAAAAGCTATAAAAAACAAATTAATAACATAGTAGATTTCGCTGGGGATGGTGAAGAAGCTTTAAAAATAATTGAAGCTAATAAATCCTCCCTCGATTTAGCTTTGGTAGATTTAAAAATGTATCCTATGGGGGGAATAGAATTAATAAATTATTTAGCTGATAAACAGATACCTATTAAAATTATTGCTATATCTGCCTATGTCTCTCCAGATGAAGTCAAAAAATATTTCACTCATAACGAAAATATTTTAGGTTTTTTAGAGAAACCTTTTGATATAAATAAATTAAAGAAAATTATTCAGGATAATTTTACTTTAGATTCATCGACTCAAATTTTCGATTATTCTCAGCTTGAGGAAGAAACTTCTGTATTTGTTCGGGAGCAAACTGAAGAAATTAGAGGTTTGATGAAGAGAACCGCCCAAGGAATTCGAGATATTGGGCAAAAATTGCTGGAAATTAAGGAAAAATTAGGACATGGAAACTTTTTAAATTGGCTCAAAGCGGAATTTAACTGGAGTGAGCCTACCGCTCAACGGTTTATGCAGGTAGCACGACAATTTGAATCCATCAAATTGATGGATTTGTCGATCGCTCCTTCCGCTCTTTACGTATTATCCGCTCCTTCAACTCCTGATTCGGTAAGAGAAGAAGCGATCTCTCGGGCTCAAGCAGGAGAAAATATTACTTATACAGCAGCCAAAGAAATTAAGCAAAAGTATCAGCCAGTTTCGACTAATAAAGTCAAAAAAGACGAGAAAATTGAGAAAGAGCGAGAAAAAACTCCAGCAGAGCCAGAAAGTCGATCTGTCTCTGATGTTAAGTTTTCTATTTTAGATAAACCACGTACCAGAGCGAGCGAGCCATCACGCAAGCAAGAAATTCTGGCTGTTATTCCCAAGCAAACAACAGACCAAGGAGAAACAGTTGTTCGATCTGGTTCGTGGTATCAGTTGGGTAAAGAGCATTTATTGTATTGTGGAGAGCCGAATTCACCACAATTTAAGAAGCGATTACCCAAGGAAATAGCTTTGAGTATTGCTTTTCCTCCTACACCAAAATGGCATTTGGCTACTCCTGTTGAGGCTAATTCAGAAGTTGTCTTTTTCAGTCGCTATCAAGACTTGGATTTAATTACTCTTAAAGAAATGGTTCAACGGGCCTTGGAGCTATATACTGAAGATAAGGAATCAATAATTTTTTCCTTTTTGCCCGAACCAGAGTTGTTGATTTTGGCACACCAACTTGGTTGTCGCTGTTTTATTGCTGAACCTGATTTTAGGAAATGTGAAGCTACTCTTGCTATGTGGAAGAAGAAAGTAGGTTTCGTTGCTAAGACTTGACTAAGCCCCGAGAGCCAATTGGATAAAATAGGACAGGCTTACCTGCTGTAAAGGTTTAAAGCTGATAATTTAATGGTGATAAAGACAAATACCACCAGAGCTTAATACATAATTAATGCTTATATAAATATATGAATCTAATCTATTTAGATCACTTGGTTTGGAACTTTATTGTCTTAATACTCTTAGCCTTCTCAACTGGTCTTCTTGCTGAATATTTGCTTATTAGCTTGTCTCAGTCTGCTGTGCATAAATTACGATTACGCTTGAGTCGTTGGATTTTATCCTGCCCCTTGCGTCAGTTGGAAGAGTTAGGCTCTAACCGTCTTTTAGCAGTCCTAACGGACGATGTTGAAGCTATTTCTATAACTGTTTCCAACATTCCATTTCTTTTTGCTGATATAGCAATGATCTTAGGCTGTTTTATTTACCTTGGTTGGCTGTCTGGGTTAGTGTTTATAGGGACAGTGGGTTGCCTGGGTTTAGCGATCGCTTTTGTTTATCTACTGCAATCTAAAGCTCATAGACTGCTGAAACTTGCCCGTGAAGAGAAAGACATATTATTTAAGCATTTTCGTACTATAATTGAAGGGATTAAAGAACTCAAACTACATACTTGTCGTCGTGAAGCGTTCATTGCAGAAGAACTTCAAGTTACAACCATTCGTAACAAGTTAAGATATCGAACATAATGTCAAGGTAAGTGAAAAGAAGTTTTTAAGCGAATAGCAGAGAAATAAACTCATTCATGGCAAAATAAACCTGGAAAAGTACTACCAGACGAAAATGCCCCGAAAAATCACTCGTGACCATGCCAAGAAAAAACAAAGACCAATGGTGGAAGATCGAGTTATTGCTG
>JAAUYH010025898.1_pt1 | contig 11143 bp, 7 predicted proteins | sample 7278061 | NCBI WGS metagenome assembly JAAUYH01 (sample SAMN14350203, study PRJNA611818) | marine sediment metagenome | isolation source: surface marine sediment (0.6m) | place: French Polynesia: Moorea | collected 2018-08 | reverse complement strand
CTTGTTCCTCTTCTTCATCATAGGGTACGATATTGCAACGCAGTCAAGGGTACTGTAATAGTATTGCTTATTGTCTATCGAATTATTGATGGAACAAATTTTTGTCGACATTGATCGATATCTTAGATGAAGGTTTTATTAATCAGCTTACCGTATTTCACGTGATACTGGCCCCTCCTTATAGGACGACAATTTCGAGTTTGAAATAAATACGAGTAATCAAATAAAACGTTTGCATCATTTTTATGATATAGAGAATAGAATGACCCGTTGTAATCAGGAAGGTGTTGTAAAAATACCGACAATAATGGTTTGCATGATTTTCTGATTCAAAAACACTCTGAATCATTCATTCCTCTGTTAATATTGGATGCAACATCTATTCATTCTTTTCACCCAATAGTATGGCTTTCGCTATTGACACAAGTCAAGTGAAGTATGTCAGTGTATGTATCATTTTCAAACAAATTCGAAAAAAATAGTGCTACAGTTGATGTAACTGTGTGCTTTACATTAAAAACTAGTGTAAAACATCCCAAGTGTGCAATAAGCTGCCGATGAGAGGGCAAACAGTACCACGTGAAATACGGTATAAGAAATATACTAGGCCGAAATTTTCGTCAGAAATGGATCGAAATATGCTTCCGCGTTACTGATTCAATCACGTCCATCTGAATCAGATTACTCGCGACCTAATAAATTGGCGCTACTCGCACGCAAATCATAACAGCCCCTTCGTCAGATCTCACTGGCCACTTTCTAGCAACGGTATCCACCGATGCCACTGCACCAAGAATTTGACGTCGCCAAGCTATGGCTCCTGGCTTCCAAACCCGCTGTGGCCCTGCTCTACCTGAATCGCATCCAATCGCTCCAGCTGAGACTTACTGTGAGTTATAACTAATGCAGGTCATCAACCGATGCAGGGGAATCTTGCATTGCCGCTAACCCTAAGGTTCTCTTTTGGCGAGCAGGAGAGAATATGCGCATTATAAATATTTCCGAACTACGGTATTTCCTCCTCAAAGAATTGTACTACGGCGAGGGAGACGTGAAAACGCAACGCATTCGATACCAGGCAACTACGCTAGAAGAGTTGATGACAATATTTTTGCATGTGTCATGGTCTATTTACTTTAAGAAGCATTTATGTATCATATTGTATCCAAGTTGAATGAAATCGCCCTTCCTATTTGTTCTTCCCGCGCAAAGCAAGCTTGGACACCACCATTTGTATGATATAAAATAGGTACATGTATGAGTGATGTGCGCAGTTTATATCACGCCAAGAATCAATTCCATATGTCGGGACAGTTTTGTAGACGAAAGTAGACGGGAAAGAAAAAGGGAAAGTAGTGACGCGATCTTATTGGCACGAGATAACATACGTGGCGTCCAAACAATTGAGACTAGGCTATTCGTGTCTCCATTTAATCAGTGAATTGGAGCTCTATATCTCATCACAAAGTAGTTCTCATTTAAATGCTCAAGAATTTAAATAAGAGATTGAAGGGTATGATTGTGTGAGGAATAGGTCGGATAATGGTACAGATTTTCGTTATTGTAGCAAATCATCCCATCAGAAGGGACGAGGTGCTTTACAAGGAACACTCGATACAGCGAAACAGAAAGAATGGAAAGTTGAGGCGGAATATTACTGTATCAAAACCGAAACATGGTTCTGTAACGGCTAGATGCACTCGCCGAACTCATTATGAATCTTCTCGAGCACTTTTTAAGTTAAATGAAAGTGATTATCAACGTATTCAAGAACTATCAAACCATGGACTTGCGCAATTTCAAATTTGGGGAGTAATGAGGACTGAAGAAAGAGACGTATCGTAGGGTAAAGTCCACTATCAATGGCCAAGAATTCAAAAACTGTATATTACAAAAATGGAGATCCCACCAGCTCTTGCCAACTGTACGTCAAAAGTTGTGACCATTTAAATTGTTTGTAAGAATCGATTCTGTGGGTTTGTCACTAGCATTGGTGAATACACCGCGAAAAATGATGAATGCGCTGAACTGCTGATCGACAGCCAACATGGAGCTAATAGTTTTATATGTGAAATCTTTACAGTGATTGCCAAAGCGTTTGGTTTCGGCTATCCGATCACATATTTGTTCTTCTAAGGCAATGCAGATGCCTATCCTGGCCGTCGCAGACGAATAGACGAATTTGTTCCTTTTTAATAGCTCGGAAATTTTATCTTAAGTGCCTAAGATCCAGATTTCTTTCAATGGTGCAGATTTGGGGCGGATATCCGCGGTAAGAAAAGTTTTCGATATGACTTCATCAATTTGTTTACGGCATATGAAAAGGGCCATCCTTCACAAGGTATAATTGCTCAAAAAACCCAAATCGTTGGATATTTCAGATGCCCAATACATGCGGTTACAGTCGATGGTGACTTCGCATTACTGCTCTAACCCAATTCTCTTCCCGGGATTAAGTCCTACTCGTATCCGATTGAAATCCGTATCTGAGCTAAAGCTGCTTCTCTGTTCACCTGAGCATATTTTTCTGCTTGCCTATCTCATGAAAAATTGGTACAACTCGAACAATTTTGTACTATAGGGTTACCGAGATAGCATGAACAGTATCCCTTCTACTCGCATAATGATGCTCGTGGAACCCTACTGGAGATTTTTTAGGCGCAATTACCTATTTGTGTGGAATAGGCCTCGAATGAATTTCGTAACTCACGTAATCAACTCGCAAATGATACCGAAGTACATTCAAGATTACAAATTGTACGTTAATGGCTTTCAGAAGGGATAGCGATAGAGTCAATTCACGAAAAAATGACAAGAACACTCTTCTCCTGAATATAACAATACTTACAACACGTTCAAAAATCAATGGTGGTGCACGTGTTCGGCATTTCGAATGGATAGCTGTAGTATCCATTTCTCACGCAAGTGCGAAAAGAAATTCTACCAGCAGAAGGATGAAGGTTTACTAGGGTGAACTAACTGTCCCTTCCTCCTCCGAGATTTTCTATTTGTAAACTCCGATAACTAAAATATCTTATCCGCATGTGCAGCAGTTACAGCTTCTCAGTCACATAATGATATTATACTGATCGATTCGTATAGAAATTAATTCTTCTTCACGTTTTCCTTCAGGAAATTTCCATTCTATGACTTTTTTAGAAACGAGATCTTACATTAGGAATAGCTTTCAACTTTGCAAACATCTATGCGCTTGCGCTCTTTGCCTCATTTATCGTACGGCTGAACGCTATAGAGAACCTCTCTTTTATATATTCCGTCATGTTCACTGTCGTCCATTCGCATTGCTCGAAATGATCGAAGCTCGTACATCTGACACAATCGCACATGTCTCATCCAACAGTCCGACCACCGCGTATAATCAGGTAGAGTCAATCATTGAGTGCACAAGTAGCAGGCAATCAGATACAACAGCGACGATTACTTTGTTGCTGGCGCACGCTCGATTTCTCGAATATAACCATGATATTTCACATCAATTAAGATATTTTAACGAAACCCTCATGCCACGACTGGAGCAATATCGAGGACAAATAGTTCAGGACGAATCCGCAAGCTCATCTTTACCTATCTGGAGTAGACATCCGGATCTTTCTACAATCCATAAACAGTCGATAGTTACGGAGGTTTCATAGTTAAGTCTGTAAAATTCGAGATGGGATAGTTGCGAGTTGCGTTAACTCACTGCGAGTGTCGAATGGAGCGATTGGATGCGATTCAGGTAGAGCGGGGCCACAGCGGCTGTGGAAGCCAAAAAGTGTAGCGTGGTGATCTGAAATTCTTGGTGCGGTGACATCGGGGGGTAGCGTCGCAAGAAAGTGGACAGTGAAATCCAACGAGAAAGTGTTACGATTTGTGCGAGAGTAGCACCAATTTTAATTGGACGTGAGTAAGCTGATTCAGACAGGCGTGACTGAATCAGTAACGTGGAGGCATACTTTGATCCAACTTCCGATGACAATTAGGACTTAGTAAAATATTGTTAGAGGAGTATTGGGGAAAGCGGCGATTTAGCAAATTCTCATACTTCCAAATTGATTATCAAAATACAGAATTAGGGTCATAATCAATAGGAAACAGAGGTTTATCTTTTTTGGTGATATGCAAGTAGCATTCACTGCCATCATAAAACAACCGCGATGTAGACCGGGCCTGTCACGACGCTTGGTAAGAAGATGATTAAATACTTGTAGGCGCGCGTATTCAATTTCGTATCTTGGTCGAATTTGGGCAAGCACGGAATAAGCCGTACGCTGTATTCCAGGAGGCTGTGAAAAATTCTCATCAGAATAGGTATTATCAGCAACGCGATACTTATCAGTTCGAAATAAGAATTTCGAATTCTGACGGAAAAATACCCAAATCTGAAAAGTATCTGCAGGTTATGGGCCTCTTAAACAGCATGTTTGCACGTAGTGAATCTTTACAACGATCTTATTGCAGTGCTGGTCCGTTTAGGCTATGTGGATACAAAGACTTGCTACATAGCGATGGCTCCTAAACAGGAGATTCAGTTCCATCGACTGACGATTTGCAACCGTAAATTCCCAATCCACCGTTTCTCAACGATCACTGAACCTACAACCCTTCAGGTGAATTCAAAGAATTTCGCTTACGTTTCTCAACCCATACAACAGTATACAGGGAAAGTCTGAACAGTCCAATTTCGTGAAGCATCTGCGAATGCACACATAGATTTCCAAAAATTTTCTAAGTCATGCCCCACTACAATCGATATGTATGATGCAGCTTCGAAGCATTTCTCATCTTTAGACCACGTTCTTCAACTGGCGTAATTCTAGGACTATTTCTCGATTTCAATTGTAAGAGGAGGCTATCAATACATTCTGAAAGGTCTATTCATGAAGAGTACGTTAAATTAGGAATATTGAGCACGCCTACTCCATCTGTCTGCAAATTAATCAATACATGCTCACATAAGTGCTAAATTCTGAAAGTCAACTGATAACATCACGTCAGACACAGGTTTTGAGTGCTTTTTAGACAAAAGATAACAAGCTACTGGCCGTTTCATGGAAAATACATCTTGAATGACAACCCAACGTATGGATATCAAAGCACTAGCTGGACGTGGCAGAAAACGCTGAGAATGAGTCTAATATTTACAGTCGATACTGGTTTTTTAACCGAATCAATACATTTCAACTGTCGTGCGACTGAACCGTAGGTTAATTAATTCATAGATGTTGATTGGCTTCAAGAGATCGACTCTGCACTCTCTGTGGATAAACTTGATTTTGTTTTAAACAAATTGCTTTCGATCAAATTATACTGAAATGGGTGAATGCATTCCGAATTCATTAGAACATTGTAATTAGGAGGCCATCTGGACCATCGAATCGCTCTTCAGCTCAAACTAGATTCACCAAGCAAAATCATGCCTACTATCCGGTAGAATTATAGCAGCGGTTTGATATTGGTGATTTGAACGAAGACATGACGGAAAAAACATGAATAAAACAAATCTCATATTCAATATGGATAATTACAAAGCACAGGGAATACTAGTAGTTGACAATGCATCTAGCGGTAAGGTCTTGACTATCTATTCCGATCGTGTGGAGGTGTAAATACAAGAACCAGAAGATACATTATTGATCCTCAATAACGGGAATCGTAATTATTCTTTGGTCAACGTGCCTGATGATATTTTTGGTATACACTGTCTAATACGACCATAAGGATGGATGGAAGATATTTCTTTCCAGGATTTGTAGAAAGAAATTCAAGCGATGTGTAGTAATACTGAAAATACATTGCGAACACTCTTCTAGGGCAAGTGATAACTGCGAAGGCATATTGGATAAGTGATGGATGCATTGGAAGATATTCCTATAGTGATGGGATTTATATGTTGTAGTGCTACGCATTTGTTTCAGTCATTGCATAACGGAAGATACATTTCCGAAAGAAGAGGAGCCTAAAACAATTGAGCTGATGCGCAATGGAGAATGGAATTTTGGCGAATGTTCATTCTGGGAAGCAAAATTATACGGTTTTTCCGTAAATTCTATGGCTTGTATCAACTCTCTGGTTGGTGAATACGGCATGCCTCTGATTTAGGAAGCTATGATTGGCTTTGGTCTATCATAGAGTACGACAGGTGGTGGGAGAAAGCTCAACTTCTCTTACTCTTACAGGATATTTCTGACACAAATTGTATTAGTTTCATTTTTTCATGTACATTATACTAGGAATAGTACTCAGTTCGATTTGGCTTGACTTCATAAATTTTGGGTTTTCGTATACAGGACGTGGCATATAAAGCAATCAAAACCTTGATTTATCTATATTGTAATTCTTAAGTTGGCGCATGAGGGCTGCGACTCCCACAGGCGGTTGAACAAAGTAGGGCACACTGGTGGCTGGGTGGCAACCAACCGCCTTACGGAGGCACGCGGAAGCGGCAAACTGACCTATCGGGAGTCCCTTCAATTCCAAGGGGGTGATTTTGTATCCCACCCAGTAATACCATTCTTGGGTTTTTGTAATTTTTAGTAATTTAGCTTGTGTAGTAATTTTAGTTTTGATACCAACCACTATGAGTAATTTAGGCACTCCAATGAGTGAATACAGAAGGTTTTCTGGCCCAGAACTAAACCGCCGGCGGTGCTACTGCAGCTAGCAACCACTCGTGGTGTCGTCTGGGGCTCCCTCAGCGGATTTGAAGGATCCTTCGTGAGTGGGAGGAGCCCGATCATCCCTTTCAGAGGTGTTCTGGTGCCTGGCCGCCAGAAGTACGGCTTTGTTTGCATTGGCTGCCGACTCCTCCGTCCTCTGATTCCTGCTGTTCCTCCGCTTGCGGGTAAAACACACACACTAGGGCGTGCGCTTTTGTTGTGTGGGGGTTTTACAGTCACTCCCTTCCACTAGAGGGCGGCCCTACTGCCCATGAGAGGTTGCCATCTATCTCTGGGTTTCCGAGGTGGCGTTTTCTCCCCCACGGAGATTGCACTACATTAAGGAAAGAGAGGATTAAGGAGATAGAGCATTCTTTTCGAAAGAAGCGCTCGCACTAAACGACTTAATAAGTATTTAACTGCATTTTGTTTAATATTCCGAAACGCCCTTTTGCGATATTCGGTGATTGAGAGATCGCGCCGTTACTTCTCATAGACGAACACGGTACGAATCGGCGTGCAGATCGCTTTGTATTGGACACTAAGCGTAATTACCACCTCCGGCTAAGGTGGTGCCAGTACCAATGAAAGTGAAAGGTGAAGTGCGGTAGAATGCTGGCTAAGCTTTTTTTCTGATACGGGGTTCAATCGGAAGCTGAAAGATTGACTATATTGTATGCTCCTTCCGTAGAGAACGTCCCCTTAATTGCAGAAGCGACAAGTCCAAATCTCTAATAAGAGGCGGCAAAACTGTATAGAAAAAAGTTCAAAAGGACTCTTCGAACGATATGATTACACTCGCGTCTGATAGAATGATCCAGGAAACTATCTACGGAGCAGTTGAATTTACTTGTTTGATGCAGTGCATAGATTATGGTAGAAATTTTTCGCGGTATTTGGAAAATTAGTACATAAATCTAATGAAGTACGCTGCTGGAGTTTTATGTATGATTGGTACATCAATACGATCGGTATAACTGCAGTGAAAGGTGCAATATGGGCTCTAGAAAGCGTAACTTTCGATTGCGTTCCTGAGCCCAATTCGAATTTCTCATTGATATTCGATACGGTTGCAGATCGGAATGAAAATAACACACGTTCTACTGATTCTTTTAATGCAAAATATAGAACGGTAAAGAAGATAGATCAGATTGAAACGTTTGGATCGAAATAAAAAGCGAAGGAGTTCACACATGGTATGGTGGAACAAAATTCGTGTACAAGATCATTTCAACAATGGAAAGTAAGGCAGATAAATTTCGACGTACAATCGACTTACGGAGCTATTGATCAAGAAACAGGATATGATTTGATCTGAATTTCGAAGATGACAACTAATTTAGATGAATGGGAATGTATAGCTCATAAAATAACGAAGCCAGTGGGTATATACCTTTAACAGATGACCCAGTCCTCGATGATCTCATGTATCCAACGCTGGTCTCATGTATGATTCAGAAAAAAAGAATTTCGAGTTTTGTCGTTTAAATAGTGCTGACGGAATAAGTAAATCTTTCAATTACGAGTCTGTATTGAAAAACAAGTTTTCTATTCAGATCTGTTGCGCACGAAGATTGCGTCGTCGACTGATTATTCTGTGACCAACAGAAGCAAGACAACGTACTCTTGTTCGAGTATTGGGAAAATCCAAATTAGTAGCAGATTTTCCTAATTGAATAGGCTGAAATCGGGTGCATGATTTCGTTCGAAACATCAAAACTAAAAGAATTTCGTTTTTTCTTGTTCATCATATCAAGTGGATAACTTTCTGGGAAAGGTTGCAACATGAAATCACGAAAAAAAAGTAAATATTCTTGCAAGGTAGGTTTCCATGTAGACATAGTATAAGGATAAGTATAGAACTATATTGTTGGCGAAACAAAATCTTGTTTCGCACTCTTAATGATTTTAAGAAATCGCAGAATGGAACTTTCTGTTTGTTCCCCATAACTGCAAAGGTACAAGTTACGGAAATTGAAGAACTAATGATCCTCTTTTTAATACGGCTCTTTCATATCCAGCTCAGTCGCCATATTCTCGAAAATATACATGACAGGGAAACCACTAACGTCCTGCGATAACTGGGTTGCTTTTTCTCGACTGTCCGAGGGTTCTCATTTCAATCGTAATCTATCTGTATTGAAATAGAGTTCAAAATTTGTTCAGCTTATAAATTCGAAAGTGCAGTTTCCGACGCACATTGATTTTCAAATTTATGTTAGCATTAAAGGCCATATAATTTCAATGCATTGCAGTAGCTTGACGATTCTGAAATTTCATACAACTCTTCATTAAAGTCGGACAGTTTATCAGAAATTTTGAAATAAAACGGCATGTTAACAATTCATTTGGCCAGTACTGAGCAAGATACTGCAACTATTAAATCACTTTTTATCAAGATTTCGTCCATTTTGGCTCATTAATTAGAGCGTTGTCTTATAGATAGGAAGGGTATTCAAAGTACATTGTGGTATTTAGAAACAGTGTCAGTTGAAAGTATTGGTCAATCTCATATTTCGACACCGCAGAATTAAGCTTCGTGTGAACCCTAAAGATGCACAGATGCAGCTTCACAAAATAGGCACAAGATCTTTTTGTCGAAGATACATAGCATTGTTATTTTTTCAAAAATTCACTTCAAGGTCTAATGTCTTCATCTCACTTAGATTATTTTCCTATTGGATATCTACAAGCGATGAAATGCACAACTCCGGATACTCTTGAAGTTTAGCCGATGTAGCTGTACTGCAAATGAAACACAAAGCTTCCGAATGTTTGAGATTCAGATGTTTCAAAGAACCAATCCCCGCGATTTGGTGGAAATTCGATGATACCGTGGTTCTCTGCCAAAAACTTTATCTGTGCAATTATTCGGGAACAATTGCCACATCAACTCGACTTCTCCCCGGTTTTATGATAGCATCGCTATTTTCTTGACCCAATAATGCATAGGCAGGGAACAACTCATTCCTGTAGAACTCTAAGTTGACATTCGCCTCGGAATAAATTACTCACCTATGGGCGAAGCGAGAATAAATAATTCTTCCCGGACTAGGCAACGGAATAAATATGAGTTACTTTGAACAAAAGCTTGAAAGGAAATTTCGCGCATCAGACGGCGTTTACGGTAGCTCCATTTTGACATATGGCGTACAGTTTCAGATCACTTGAATTTCTGCCCAGACCTTCTAGCCTGGGCAGCAGGGATCGTGTGCAAGCAGCATGTATCACTCCGTCAACCCTCAATATTCTTCAATTGGTTTCAAAACTTGAGGTTCGAGCGCCCAGATTTATCTGAAACACGTAGAATTACTCATTTAATAACTGGCAGTTAGAATGAAGAGATATAAAGGCCCAGGTATCGGTGAAGAATAAATTATTTTTAGAAGGGTGCTCCTGCGAATAAGAAACTCCCTAGAATTATTCTAATACATTTAAATACAATATATTTTCCCTCCCCTCTGCGATAATGTCGCATATTCTTCACCTTACCCAATCTTTTTCTTTCCTTTTTCACTAAAGATAACATTTCATGTTTAGTCTTAGGTCCTAGGATCAAATGTGACAGCCCGCTCACTTGTTCTCGACAAAGATTGTCGCCTTGTACTAATCATTTGCGTCACGGTCATGAGTTGAAAATCTCTGCTCTTCTATGAATAAATGTTGATGCGAAATGAGTGAATCTTTCGTAGACGATTTCCAGTCATACGCAATGTAGATATTTTGAAAATAGGAACAGGTCAAGTTTTCGTCAATATAGTATCGCGTTATCATCTCGTGCATGCTGCCCACACGGACATGACACAGCAGAACAATCGACCCCTCTGAAAGCGTGCAGATCACTGACATTCACATGAACAAGCATCGAATCACAGGAGTCGATGCTTGTACTGCGTTCTCGCGATTGTGGCTCACATCTGATAGCACGGGCATGTCTCCATGTTTCCAAACAACGCAAGGCAACGCGTTCAAGGTGTCGTTTCAACGGCATCACAGGATTGGCCGTAGCGGAAAAGTTAAGTACTTTGGTCAACATTTTAGTGCAACATGAAGGAGAGAATGGGAAGATGTGTGGATGTGTTGCACATTCTTCCACAGTTGTACTTGTAATGCAAGAGGGGCAATGTAAAAAACAAGTACAGTATGTAAGCGCATGTACCGTACAGTAGTACCGTACAACAGTTGGTTACTGTAGTTATGTTGAACCCTCACTCGAAAACTAAACCAATCAACGATGCGCTGATCAGTGCATATTAATTCGGCGTATTGTATTGCCTGTAATATAAGTCCAGCAATGCTCGAGCAATTTTTCTATGCTGTAACAATGTTTTTTAGACCTTGATTGAAAAAATCCTCGTCTCGGATAGCGATCGATGTCGACAAAAATTTGTTCCATCAATAATTCGATAGACAATAAGCAATACTATTACAGTACCCTTGACTGCGTTGCAATATCGTACCCTATGATGAAGAAGAGGAACAAG
>JAAUYH010090350.1_pt1 | contig 11144 bp, 6 predicted proteins | sample 7278061 | NCBI WGS metagenome assembly JAAUYH01 (sample SAMN14350203, study PRJNA611818) | marine sediment metagenome | isolation source: surface marine sediment (0.6m) | place: French Polynesia: Moorea | collected 2018-08 | reverse complement strand
TGAGCCTCGATTGGCTTCTTTCGCCCCAGCTCGCCGCCTTCCGGGAGGAGGGCTTCGAGGTCACCGCCGTTTCGGCCCCGGGCCCCCACGTCGAGACGATCGAGGCGATAGGCATCCGCCACGTGCCGGTTCACGCCTTCACCCGACGCATGGACCCGCGGGCCGACCTGCGAGCCGGCCGCGAGCTGTCGGCATTGCTGCGGCGGCTCGATCCCCACATTCTCCACACCCACAACCCCAAGCCCGGTGTGCTCGGTCGGCTGCTCGGCCATCGCCGCGGGGTCCCCGTGGTCGTCAACACAGTGCACGGCCTCTATGCCCAGCCCGGTGACAGTCGAAGGCGCCGGGCCGGTGTGTACGCCGCCGAGGCGCTCGCCATGCGCTTCTCCGACATGGAGCTCGTTCAGAACATGGAGGACATGTTCACCCTCCGCCAGCTCGGAGCTCCCCGGTCGAAGTTGCTGCATCTCGGGAACGGCATCGACCTCAAGCGGTTCCGAGCCGGCACGGGCTCGCGGGCCCGGGGTCTGCGCCTTCGCCGCCAGCTCGGTATTCCGGCGTCTGCCTTCGTGGTGGGGATGGTCGCCCGGCTGGTCTGGGAGAAGGGTTATGCCGAGTACTTCGGCGCCATCGACGACCTGCGCAGAGCCGGCTACGACGACATCCATTTCCTGGTCGTCGGGCCCCACGAGACCGGTGTGCAGGGTGCCGTCGACCGAGACTCGCTCGAGCGGATGCGAGCGGCCGGAGTTCACGTCCTGGGCTCGCGAACCGACGTCGAGAACGTGTACGCCGCCCTCGACGTCTTCGTGTTGCCCTCTTACCGCGAGGGAGTGCCTCGAACTGCCATGGAGGCCCAGGCCATGGGCGTTCCCGTCGTGGCCACCGACGTGCGGGGTTGCCGCCAGGTGGTCGATGACGGCATGACCGGTCTGCTCGTTCCCCCCCGGCAATCCCGTCCCTTGGCCCGGGCCATCGCTCAACTCCACGATGCGCCGCCGACCCGGCGGGCGATGGCGCAGGCTGCCGTTCGGCGGGCCGCCGTGCACTTCGACCAGAACCGCGTCATCGACCGGACGCTCGGCGTCTACCGAAGCCAGCTGCGGGCCGCCGGGTTCGTGACTCAGCCGGCGCCGGTGATCAATCTGCGATACACCGACTCGATCTCCCTCGTCGACAGCGAGGCATCGAAGTCAGCCGACCTGACCAGCGCGGCTTGACCGAGTCGGATCCTCAGATCAGGGTCCTCGGCCAGCGCCAACCAGCCCCGGGCCAACGCCTCGGCGTCGTCGACCGGGACGAGTTGGCCCTCGACGCCTTCGGTGACCGCCTCGGGAATGCCGCCCGCCCGGGTGGCCACCACCGGCAGGCCCAGAGCAAGGGCCTCCATCAGGGCCACCGGCAGGCCCTCGTGGCGAGAGCTCAGAGTGAAGATGTCGCAGGCGGCCAGCACTGCTGCGGCGTCGGGGCGGTAGCCGGTCACGATCACTCGACCGCCGAGATCGGCCGAGGCGACCGACCGGCGGAAGTCGGCTTCGCCGGGACCCTGGCCCACCGCCACGACCCGGAGGTCGGTGCGCTCGGCACAAGCTATTCGGGCCGCCGCCAGAAGCACGTCGTAGCCCTTCTCGGGTCGGAAGTTGGCGACGATGCCCACGACCACGTCATCGGCCGCGATGCCGAGCTCGTCTCGTATTCGGTCGCCGCTGCCGGCCGATTCGATGACTCGATCCCGGACGATGCCGTGACGCACGACCTGGACCCGGCTGCGGCGGGTCTCGCTCATCGACGCCCGGACGTCGTCGGACACGGCGATGGTCGCATCGTCGAGGGCCAACGTCGCCCGGTTCGCCAACCGCGTCAGCCGATGATGGCGGGGCCAGCGGTTGTGCTCGGTAGTCACGATGCGAGAACCGATGACCCGGAAACGACGTAGCAGTCTGATCTGCGCTGCGAGCAGAGGACTGTGGGCGTGAACCACGTCGGCGTCGACCGCCCGAAGATGTCGCGCCAGGCGGATGGGCCAGCCCGGTCCCGCGCCGACGGATGTGACCGGAACCGCGGCCGCCGACAGGTCGTCGACCAGGTGATCCTTGTGATCGAGGATGCGCACGACGGAATAGGCGATGGCTTCGTCAACGCTCGATGTCACCTGGTTGACGATCAGCTTCTCGGCGCCGCCCGGGCCCAGGCCCTTCACGGCGTGGATCACGCCGATCCGACCCGCTGCGCCCCGGTCAGGAGACATGCGTCGTTCGACTCACGACATGGGCCTTTCGGCCGACAAGAAGCGGGTCAGCCGACACCGCCGAAGGCGGCGTTGCACAGCCGGACGCGAGGTCAACAGCAGTGATCAAGACACGGGCAAACGCCGAGGACACGATTCAGGAATCCTCGCATGCGACGAGCGGCGAGCTCGTGATCGATGACCAACCCGTGGTGCTCGGTGCCAGCGAGCGTCGGCCCCTGGGTGGTCCCGACGACCCCATCCGCACCATGCGGGGTGCGCTGCGACGCTGGAAGCTGCTCGTCTTCTTCGTTCTCGTGGGCGCCGCCCTGGGCTGGCTCAGCGCGGCCATGGCCGCTGAAGCCGACACGGCCCCGATCGAAGTCGACCACTACCAGGCGAGGCATGTCGTCGTCCTCGACGCCAACGTACCCGACACCCAGATCGCCCTGAGTCTCCGCAATCTGAGCCCGCTGGCGAAGCGTGTCACCGTGGGAGAGGTGCCGGACAGGGTTGCCGATCAGGTCGGGGTCACCCCGACCGCGGCCGCCACTCAGGTCCGAATCGTGATCCGGTCGGACAGTGAGTCGATGGACATCATCACGGTCGGCACGACGCCGGCCATCGCCGAACAGCTCGCCGATGCCTACGCAGCCGAGCTCTTCAGTTACCTCCGCGCCGAGGCCAGCCAATATGCGGCGGACGCGGTCGATTCCGCCCAATCCCGGCTCGACGAGGCCGAGGGCAACCTGGCCCGGGTCCGCCGCGATCTGGCCGAAGCCCGCCTGGCCGAGGACGAGCGAGCCATAGCGCTGCTCGAGCAGGACGAACAGCAGTTCCTCAGCGCCCGCATCTACGCCAATGCTGCACTGCTCGATGCGCGCGCAGACGGCGTCCCCGTCGTCCCCCTCGAGACCCTCAAGGCGGCGTCGGGCTCGGCGACGATCATCTCCTCGACCCGGTTCGATGAGCTGGTCAACCTGGCGTCGCGCGGTCAGAACATCGAGTTGCTGTTCGGCGACGAGGTCGAGTCGAGCTCGGCCGCCGGAGGGGCCCTCTCGGCTGTGAGCTCTCGCCTTCCGAGGGGCGAGCTGCCCCGGGTGGGCGCCGGGGCTGGACTGGGATTGCTGCTCGGTCTGATGGTCGTGGCGGCGCTCAATCGCCTCGACACCCGGGTGAGGTCCAAACGCCAGGTCGAAGACCAGTTGGACCTTCCGGTAGTGGCCGAGGTGCCGACCGTGAAGCGCCGGGAGCGTCGAGCCAAGATCCTGCTGTCGCGCGACAAGCCCCGCAGTCGATTCGCCGAGCAGCATCGGGGTCTGGCGTCGACCGTCACCTATGCGCGGCGGGCGCGACCGTGGACCGACCGCCAGGTGGTCCTCGTCACTTCACCGGGCCCGGCCGAGGGGAAGACGACCACGGTGGCCAATCTCGGTGCCATGCTCGCCGAGGCGGGCGAACGGGTGCTGCTGGTCAACTGCGACTTCCGGCGACCGAAGCTGCACCTCCAGCTCGGCGTCGACGACACGCCGATGAGCGTGATCGAGACGACGGTGCCCAACATCGACATCGTCACCAACGTCGTCGTCGACAGCGAAGCCGCCCCGACAGAGGTGGTGGCGGCGCAGCGTCGGCTCATCGAGCGGGCCCGCCAGATCTACGACCTGATCATCATCGACACCGCGCCGCTGCTGGCGACGAACGACGCCGTCGATCTGCTCGAGCTAGTCGACGACGTGATCCTCGTGCTGAGGGCGGGGAAGACCTCGATGCACGCCGCCGACCGCGCGGCTGAACTGCTCGAACGTCGCCGCACCCACGTGCTCGGAGTCGCCCTCTCGGACATCGACGCCAAATCGGCGGACGATTACTACTACTACGGCGGCTACTACTACGAGTCGCCCAAGCCCAAGCGTTCCCGGTGGTGGCGGCGCGATCGCAGCGACGCCCCGGACGGAGCCGAGTCCGGTGGTCCGGCGGACTCCGAGTCCCTCCCGGCCGCGATCGTCGATGCTCCGGCCGAGGGAGCCGAGACTCCCGGCGACCCCGAACGACGACAACTGAGCACGATCGCCTCCGAACTGTTCGCCGGCGATCTGATCGTCCTCGGAGCGGAGCCCGACCCGTCCACCTCGCCGGCCGGGGATTCCGAGGCAGTGGCGCTCGATCGTGACCATGCCCAGATCCGTCTCATCGACGTCGATCTCGGTACGGGCGAGGCCCTCGAGGTCGAACGTCGCCGCCTCGAAGCGGCGCGACTCCAGGCCGAACGGGAACAACGCCTCGAGCTGGAGCGGCGGGCGCAACAGCGCCGTCAGGCCGACCTCGAACACAAGGCCGAGCTGCTGCGGATCGAGAACGAGCGGCGGGCCATCGAACGGGCCCGACGGACCATGCCGGGCCGATCGTCACCGCCGGCGTCGTGACGGCCCCGGCCTCGTCACGGGGCCCCCGACGCGTGATACCCCGGCCGAGCGAGCGTCGCCCACCGGCCGTAATCCGCCGGCCTTCGGCCGCGACTCGGGCCGAGGCCCGCATCGAAGGAGCGGAACCCAGGTACATGTGGGTCGCCGGTCTCGGTGCCGGCTCCGCCGCCCTGGGATTCGGAGTACTCGGTCTGTTCGAACGAGCGCCTACCACCGCCGCGCTCGTCCTCGTGCCGGCACTCGCCGGTCTCGCCCACCTCGGGCTGGTCCGAAGGGTCCAGCCCATCGCAGGAGCGGGCTTCGTCTCGATCGCCATGGCCGGCCTGGCGGTTCGATTCCTCGGGTCCATTCCGCGGCTCGTGGCCGCCGCCGACGCCGAGCTCTACCAGAAGGAAGGGGAGCGGCTGGCCGCCAGCTTCAGAGAGCTCGACTTCTTCGTGTCGACCGGTCGGGCCGTCCCCGGCACCGGCTCGCTCCGTTACCTCTCCGGTCTGGTCAACCTCATGACCGGGTCGAGCTACGTCGCCACCTACCTCGTCTTCGTCATGATCGCCTTCGTCGGCCAGGTCCTCTTCCTGCTCGGGGTAAGGCGTGTCCTCACCGATCGCCAGTTCCGGCTGGCCACGCTTCTCGTCATGCTGTGGCCATCCATGGCCTACTGGCCGTCGTCGATCGGCAAAGAGGCCGCCGTGATCTTCGGAATCGGTCTCACGACCCTCGGCCTGGCCCGCGTCTACGACCGCGAATACCGGGGCTTGATCGCAGCCTGTCTGGGGCTACTCGCCGTAGGCCTGGTGCGGCCCCACGTCGCCCTCGTCATCCTGGTCGCACTCGTGGTCGGCCTGTTCGCCTGGCGGGTGGGGCAGCGGTCGCGGATCGTGCTTCATCTGGGTGCGCTGGCGGTGGCGATGGCGGCCAGCATGTGGCTCGCCGATGCGACGGCCTCACTCTTCGACCTCGAACAACTCGGCGCCGTCGGCGACGTGTCGGCCGCGCTCGACTTCGCGCAGAGCCGCACCAGCCAGGACGCCGCCCGCTTCGTCGCGCCGCGCGCCGACTCGGTCACGTCCTATCCCTTGGCCGCAGTCACCGTGCTCTTCCGGCCCTTTCCTTGGGAGGCGCCCAACGCCCTGGCCGTGCTGAGCGCAGTCGAGGGCCTGGCCCTGGCCGGCCTGATTCTGGTGGCCATCCCCGGCCTCATCGGCGAGCGTGCCAAGTTCATCACCCGGGGTCTGTTGTTGCACGCAGTCGTCTTCAGCGGCGTGTTCGTCTTCTTGTTCTCGGCACTCGGCAACTTCGGAATCCTCACCCGACAGCGTGTTCAGCTGCTGCCCTTCGTGCTCGTCTTCGTTGCGATCGGGATCGGTTTCGATCGAACCGGCCGGCGAAGAACGGGGGCGCGCGCATGATCGACCTCGATCAGGTCGTCACCGCCGCCCCCGATGCGTGCTGGGGCATGATCGGCGACAAGCTCCTGCTCTTCGATCCGGCCGACAGGCGCCTCCACGTGCTCAACGACACAGCGGCCGTCATCTGGGCGCTGACCGACGACGAGTTGTCGTTGGGTGATCTCGTGATTCGGGTCGGAACCGAGTACCGGACCGCCCCGAGCGTCATCGAACCCGACGTGGTCGACGTCGTCAGCCGCCTCCTCGACGCCGGATTGTGCGTCGCCGGCACCGGCCGCGTCGCCACCGAGCCGGCCCCGGTGGTCCCACCCTCGGTGCGCCCGCCCGCCACCGCACTGGGTCCCTACGGGATCCTGGGCAGCTCGGTCGCCATCGACGTCGACCCCGGCCCACTGCGCGACGAGCTGGCCCGGGTCCTGGCGTCGCTCACCACAAGAGAATCGCTACAGGACGTCGGCCTCGTCTACCGCGTCGACGACACCGGCCAGGGCCTGGACCTCTGGGTCGGCGACCGGCTCATCGCCCGCGGCACCAGCATGCCGGCCTGCCTACGGACGTTGCTCTCCGATCTCAATGCGACGCCACTCGAACACCTCGATGAGGTGGTCGCCCTGCACGCCGGAGCCGTCGACATCGACGGGGGAATCGTCGTGATGGCCGGCGTCAGCAACTCGGGCAAGTCGACCCTCGTGACCCGGCTGGTCGAGCGCGGCCATGCCTATCTGACGGACGAGGCGGTCGTGATCGAACCGGACGGCCTGCGGGCTCGCCCCTACCACAAGGCGATCTGCGTCGACCGCGGGGCCCAACAGATGCTCGCCCATCTGGTTCCGACCGGCGACTCGCCCGCCCGTGACCACACCTGGGATGTCGACCCCCGCACGGTCGGTCGGGGCGATCTGTCCCCCGGTGGCCCGGTGGCCGGCCTCGTGTTCCCCATCTACCGGCCCCACGCGCCGGCCACCGTTCGTTCGCTCGACCCCCTCGAGGTCATGCATCGCCTGCTCCGCAACTCGTTCCAAGCTCCATCGCTGACCCAGGTCGGCTTCGCCGCCCTGATAACGCTCGCGAACCAAGTTCCGGCCTTCGAGCTGGCCCACGGCGGCAACGGCCATCTGGAGCTGCTCGAGGACGCGGTGGGCCGCGGTCCCCGTGTCTTCCCCTGATAGATCCGGCGGTCAGTCGCGCAGAGCGCGCCGGTCACCACCCCGATGGGTCGGAATGGGCTCGCCCCGGGCCAGCTTGCGGGCCCGCTTCGTCTCGTACTGATTCATATCGGCGGCTCGGAGGAGATCGCTGCGGGTCGGAGTGTCCTGGTCGGCGAAGGCAACTCCGCAAGAGATGGAGCGATCACCGTCGCCCGAACGCTCGAAGAGGCGTTCCACGGTCGCGGCGATGTCGTGGGCCGTGAGCAGAGCGCCACCGTCTATCACCATGCAGAACTCGTCACCGCCGATCCGACAGATCGTGGTTCGGGCCGGATCGCGTACCGCGCCCTGAAGGGCCGCGGTCGCATCGATGAGCAGCTTGTCGCCGGCCTCGTGGCCGTCGTTGTCGTTGACCGCCTTGAGGCCGTCGACGTCACACATGATGACGGCGCAGTCCTGCCGGTCGGCGGGGTCCCGCTCGTAGATCTCGTCGAGAACCGTGTTGAGAACGTGCCGATTGGCCAGACCGGTGAGGTTGTCCCGCAGCGCCATACGTTCGATCTCGACCCAGCGCACCGTGTTGGAAAGGGCGATAGCGGCTTGGGTGGCCAGGTGGCGCAGCACGCTCAGGTCGTGCAGGTCGAGGTCGGGGCGGCCGGAGCGTCGAGCGGCGGTGACGACCCCCCAGGCCTCGCCGTTCAGCATTATCGGCACGGCGACCTCGCTGCCGATGTCGAGCTGGCGGAGGGCATCGGTGGCCGGATCAGCTCCGGCCCGCAGCAGGGGCACGCCGGCCCGCAGCTCGGCGAGGGTGGCGAACTCGGCGAGCTCCACGAGCCGGCGGTCGTCGAGTCTCGGCTCCGAACCGTCGTCGGCCCGGGCGAGCGGGTCGTCCGCGGTGGAGGTCGGAGTCAGGGCCAGGAAGGCGACGTCGGTTGCGTCGACCGCTCGGACGGCGATCGTGGCGAACAACGCCAGGAGATCCTCGACCCGAGACGCGGCCGTGACGGCGGTGGCGATGTCGGTGGCGGCCGAATCGGCCCGATCGCCCAGCGGTGTGGCCTCGGTCAATAGTTCCGAGACCGTCTCGGAAGGAACGATCGGCATCTCTATCTCGTCGAGACGAAGGCGGCGGAGGCCGGCGACCAGGGTGGGGTCGAGGATCGACCCGGCGCGCAGCTCGGCCCGACGGGTGGCCGGCTCCCAGCTCGGCAGATGACCGGGGGCGGGGTTACCAACGACGTGATCGGCGACCGCCACGATCTGAGACGTGACGGGTATGTCAGCGCCGCCGATCCCGTCCGGCGTACCCGAGCCGTCCCAGCACTCGAGCTGGTGAGTCAGGGTGGCGGCGACGGCGGCGAGGCCGGGCACCCGGTCGCTCAGCGACGCGGCGAGCACGGCGCGATCCGGGTGCCGAGCCGGCTCGTCGGGTGGGTGCTTGGACAGCGACAGATCGACGTCGGCCAGCGCAGCCGCGGCCACGGCCACCGCCCGGCGCGCCGGGTCGAGGTCGATGTGGCGGGCCAGCCGATCGGCGATCACGGCTCGCAGGGCGGCCCGGTGGGCTGCGGCCTCGTCGCGGAGCTCGACGACCCGCACCAGGGCGGCCACGGCACCGCGGCCGGCCTCGGACAGCGCCGATGGGGCCGGGGGCGTCGGGGCGTCGTCGACAGTCATCGAGTCGGGAGTATCGGTGAGAAGAAGGTGGCAGGCACTGGCAGCGGGGGTTGTATTGCGGCGAAATCCGTCGGGAAAGAGCACGGAGCGTGGCCAACCAAGTGTGCCACGCGGCATCTTGGGCCGGGGGGTCCCGGCGCTAGGGTGAAGCGGCGATCCGGTAGAGAGCACCATCGAGCGCCATGAGCACCCGCAAACTGATCCTCACCTCACTGTTCCTGGGCCTGACGATTCTCGTGGCCTTCGCCGTCCAGCTTATGATCGCAGCCTGATCCGACCCGGTCGATGTCTCCAGGAGGCGCCATGTCCGACCAATTCGACGTCGTCATCGTGGGTGGTGGCCCCGCCGGTTACGCCGCCGCTCTCTACGGTGCCGCGGCCGGCCTGAACATCGCTCTGATCGAGAAGAGCAAGCTCGGGGGAACCTGCCTCCACGTCGGGTGCATACCGGCCAAGGAGCTGCTCGAGACCGCAGCCGTGTATCGAACGGTCACCCACGCGGCCGATTTCGGCATCGGAGCCTCGGCGCCGACGGTCGACTTCTCGATCACCCAGACCCGCAAGCAGGGCGTCATCGACAACCTCACGAAGGGACTGACCGGCCTGCTCAAACACCGCAAGGTCACCGTGTTCGACGGGGTCGGCGTCGTGACTTCGACCGGTGACACCAAGACGGTCGCAGTCAGCGGGGGCGAGTCGGGAGACGTCGAGGTCGCCGGGCGCCATCTGATCATCGCCGCCGGTTCTGTCCCCCGGACCATCCCCGGGTTCGACGTCGACGGCTCCACGATCGTCACTTCCGACGAGCTGCTCTCGCTCCAGTCGCTACCCGAATCGGCGGCGATCATCGGCGGTGGCGCCATCGGCATCGAGTTCGCCTCGATGATGGCCGACCTCGGGACCAAGGTCACCGTGCTCGAAGCCATGCCCAAGATCATCCCCGGGGTCGACCCCGACGCCGCCCGCGTCGTCGAACGATCGCTCAAGAAGCGCAAGGTCGACATCCGAACCGGGGTGATGGTCAAGGGCCACGAGCCGCACGAGGGACGCACCCGGGTTCAGTTCGGAGACGGTGAGTCGGTCGACGTCGACCTCGTTGTGTTGTCGATCGGCCGCCGGCCTTTCGCCGACCTGCTCGGGCTCGATGCTGCCGGTGTGCCCGTCGACGATCGGGGCTTCGTGCCGGTCGACGACAACTGTCGCACCTCGGTCCCGGGAGTCTGGGCCGTCGGCGACATCATCGCCACCGCCCAGCTCGCCCATGTCGGCTTCGCCGAGGGCATGGTGGCGATCCGAGACATCCTGGGCGAGGACCCTCAGCCCGTCGACTACCTGAACGTCCCTTGGTGCATCTACTGCCACCCCGAGGTCGCCTTCGTCGGTCACACCGAGGAGTCGGCCGTCGAGGCCGGCTTCGAAGTAGTGACATCGACGCATCGATTCGCCGGCAACGGCCGGGCCATGATCGTCGGCGAGACCGACGGACTCGTCAAGGTGATCGCCGAGAAGGGCCCTGACGGCCGTCCGGGCCGCATGCTCGGCGTGCACATGGTCGGTCCGTGGGTCACCGAGCAACTCGGTCAGGGCTATCTGGCCGTCAACTGGGAGGCGACGGTCGACGACGTCGCCGCCTTCATCCAACCTCACCCCACGATGAGCGAGCTGTTCGGCGAGACCGTCATGGCGATGACGGGCCGGGCCCTTCATGGCTGATCGGCTCGCGGCGCCCGGTCCGCTCTGCGAGAATTCCCCTACGCACCACAAGGAGCACACGACATGACCGACATCACCCTCCCCATGCTCGGCGAGTCGGTGACCGAGGGAACTATCACTCGTTGGTTCAAGAACGTCGGCGACACGGTCGAGATGGACGAGGCGCTGTTCGAGGTGTCGACGGACAAGGTCGACTCCGAGGTGCCCTCGCCGATCGCCGGCGTAGTGACCGAGATCGTGGTTCCCGAGGGTGAGACCGTCGAGGTCGGCACTGTGCTCGCCCGGGTGGGCGACGCCGCCGACGCTCCTGACGCGGCCCCGGCTGCCGAGCCCGAGGTTGCAGCCGCCCCCGCCACCGAGGCCCCGGCGCCCGCCGCCGAGCCGCCCCCGGCGCCCGAGCCGGCGCCGGCTGCCGGGCCCGCCGGCGATGCCACCGATGTGGCGCTTCCCATGCTGGGCGAGTCGGTGACCGAGGGAACGATCACCCGTTGGTTCAAGACCGTGGGCGACACGGTTGCCATGGACGAGGCGCTGTTCGAGG
>JAAUYH010034271.1_pt1 | contig 11144 bp, 6 predicted proteins | sample 7278061 | NCBI WGS metagenome assembly JAAUYH01 (sample SAMN14350203, study PRJNA611818) | marine sediment metagenome | isolation source: surface marine sediment (0.6m) | place: French Polynesia: Moorea | collected 2018-08 | reverse complement strand
GGCCGGCGGCCACGGCCGGGCCGTCGACCACGGCAACCACCCCGTCGACGGTGACCCGAGTGCGGATGTCGGGCCAGTTGAAGGCGCGGACCAGCGGCTTCGGCAGGGCCAGGCCAGAGGTCTCGATGACGATGTGGTCGGGCGGGTCCGGCCGGTCGAGCAAGGCCTCGATGGTCGGAACGAAGTCGTCCGCCACGGTGCAGCACAGGCACCCATTGGACAGCTCGACGATGTCCTCGTCGCCACACGACTCGATGCCGCAGCCCTTGAGGATCTCGCCATCGACCCCGACATCGCCGAACTCGTTCACGATCAGCGCCAGCCGGCGGCCATTGGCCCGGGCCAGCAGGTTGCGGATCAGGCTGGTCTTTCCAGCGCCCAGAAAACCGGTGATGACGGTCGCGGGCACCTTGCCCAGGGTCGGGCCGAGATCCGGCATGTCAGTCTCCTCCAGAGGACGGGTGTTCGGGCGCCTTCAGGTGCATTGGCAGGCCGGCGGCCACGAAGGTGACGACCGGGACGACGGCGGCGACGGCCTGGTGCAGCCGCCCGGCATGGTCGCGGAACTGCCGCGCCAAGGCATTGTCCGGAACGATGCCGAGCCCGACCTCGTTCGACACCAGCACCGCCGGGCCGGCAAGCGCAGGCAATGCCGCGATCAAGGCGGCGATCTCGTAGTCGATGTCCCGGTCCGCGGCCATCAGGTTGGACAGCCAGAGGGTCAGGCAGTCGACCAGCACCGCCTTGCCCGGACCGGCCAGGCGCGACAGGGTGCTGGCCAGCGCCAGCGGTTCCTCGACGGTCGCCCAGCGCGGTCCTCGCCGCGCCTTGTGCAGGCGGATGCGCTCCTGCATCTCGGCATCGCCGGCCGTCGCCGTCGCCAGATAGAGGCAGGCGCCGGGCTGGCTCTCGAGCAGCGCCTCGGCATGGGCGCTCTTGCCCGACCGGGCGCCGCCAAGCACCAGCGTGCTGCCGTGCAGAACCGGCTGCGGGATCATCGGTCAGCCAGGGCGGCGTTGACATGCGACATGGCGTTCCCCAAACGAGCGGCCCAACCATGCCCAGGCGGCCGGGAGCGACGCGTGTCGTCCCTTGCCATCGATTCACCCCGACCGACGGCGCCGCCAAAGGCGGGTGCGACGGCAGGTCTCCTGGCTTGCGGCTCGCTGGCGCCGATGGCCCCGCCTTCCCGGTTGCCCAGTGGCTTCGAGCGGGCCTCGGCTGGCCGCCTACAGTTGCGGGGGCAGCCACGGATTTGGGCATGGACACCCGCACCGTGTTCCCTCTTCATCCCTTCCGGGAACCATCGCGGCGGCGACAGTAGCGCGCGCCGGCGGCGACCGGCAATCACATTCGACCGCGGCTAGCCGGCCTCGGATCCCCGGAACGCCCAGCCGACGAAGCGCCGCTCGACCAGGGCGAAGATGGCGTACATGCCGACGCCCATGACCGCGATGACCAGCAGGCCCGCGAACACCAGCGGCACCCGGAAGCTGGAGGACGCGGTGAGCATCAGGTGGCCCATGCCGGCATTGCCGGCCACGGTCTCGGAGATCACCGTGCCGACAAAAGCGAGTGTCACCGCCACCTTCAGCGAGGCGAAGAAATACGGCATCGAGCGCGGCACGCCGACCTTGAGCAGGATGTCGATCTTGCGGGCCCCAAGCGAGCGCAGGACATCCTTCAGCTCCGGTTCCAGCGTCGCGAGCCCGGTCGCCACGTTCACGACGATGGGGAAGAAGGAGATGGTGAAGGCGGTCAGCACCGCCGGGATGGTGCCGATGCCGAACCAGACCACCAGGACGGGCACGATCGCCACCTTCGGAATGCTGTTGAAGCCGACCAGAAGCGGATAGATCGCCGTGTACACGATCGCCGAGGCACCGGTCGCAATGCCCAGCGCCAGACCGAACACCACGGCCATGGCGAAGCCGACCAGGGTCACCCAGAAGGTGAAGAAGGCGTTCTGCCAGATGGCCGGCCAGAACTCGATCAGCGCCGCCACCGCCTGGCTTGGCGCCGGCAGGACGAATTCCGGGATCGAGAACAGGCGGCAGGCCGCTTCCCAGACCACGAACAGCCCGATGGTGGCGACCCAGGGCGCGAGCTTGATGCGCGAGATCATGCCGCCCGCACCTCGCCGATATGGTCGCGCAGCCGGTGCACCAAATCGACGAAGTCCTGCTCGAACGTCGTCTCCAGCGTGCGCGGCCTGGGCAAGGGTACCGGCCGTTCGTAGACGATGCGGCCGGGACGCTTGCTGACGACATAGACACGGTCCGCCAGGTAGACCGCCTCCCGCAGGTCATGGGTCACCAGGATCACCGTGAAGCGCTTCTGCACCCAAAGATCCTGTAGCACGCCCCAGAGTTCCTCCCGGGTGAAGGCATCCAGCGCCGCGAAGGGCTCGTCCAGCAGCAGCAGATCGGGCTCGTGGATCAGGGCCCGGCACAGCGAGGCGCGCTGCTGCATGCCACCCGACAGCTCATAGGGGGCGTGATCCTCGTAGCCGGTGAGGCCGACGGTCTTGAGCAGGGCCTCGGCCGCGGCGACGTGGCTGGCGCGATTGCGCCGAAATCCGCCGCGATGGGCCCGGCTGACCTCCAGCGGCAGCAGCACGTTCTCCAGGGTGGTCCGCCAGGGCAGCAGGGTGGCGTTCTGGAACGCCATCCCGACCATGGTCAACGGGCCCGACACGGTCTCCCCGGCGACGCGCGCCGTGCCGGAGTCGGCCGGCATCAGCCCGGAGACGATCTTGAGCAGCGAGGACTTGCCGCAACCCGACGGACCGACCACCGCCACGAACTCGCCGCGGGCAATCGACAGCGACGCATCCGCGACAGCCGGCGTCCCGGCGCCGGCGCCGCCATAGGTCATGGTGACGTGGTCGAGCTCGACGAAGGCCGGCCCGTCCACGGCCGCGGCGTGGTCGTCCATCGATCGTCGCGCCGGTCAGCGCGACAGCATGCGGTCTTCCGCCGGCGGCAGGAACTCCGACGTCCAGACGTCGGCCGGCTCCGGCGTGCTCTCCAGCCCGTAAGCAATGGCCAACTGGGCGATGGCGCTGCGCAGCCGGTCCTCATCGACATCCCCGATGCCGTTCTCCAGCACGTGCGGCGTCAGCACGTTGACGTCGAGTGCCAGGTTCAAGCGCTCCAGCTCCAGACCCTTGTCGATCAGCGGATCGCTCTTGGCGACGATGTCGACGGCACCCTCCGGATCGGCGATGACGTCGTTCCAGCCCCGCAGCGTGGCCCGGATGAAGGCGGCCACGGCATCCGGGTGCTCTTCGATGAACGAGCCCGACGCGATCACCGCGTTGCCATAGAAATCCATGCCGAAATCGGCGTAGAGGAAGAACTGGATATCCTCCTCGGGAACACCCTTGGACTTCAGGTCCAGCATCGACGAGAAGTAGTGGCCGGAGATGAAGTCAACCTGGCCCTGAACCAGCATGGTTTCGCGCAGCGCCGGGTCCATGTTGACCCGCTCGACCGCCGCCTCGTCGATCCCGGTCTCATGCGCGAAGGCCGGGAACAGTTTGTAGGAGGCGTCGAACACCGGCGCGCCCAGCTTGCGGCCGACAAGGTCCTCGGCGGTCTCGATGCCATTGCCGCGCAGGGTGAACAGAGAGAAGGGCGGCGCGTCATAGGCCATCATGACGGCCTTCACCGACTGGCCGGGATTCTGCACGTTGAAGTCGACCAACGCGTTGATGTCGGCGAAGCCCATCTGATAGGCCCCGCTGGCAACGCGCGTGACCGCGCCCGCCGAGCCGTTACCGCTGTCGATGGAGACGTCCAGCCCCTCGGCCTCGTAATAGCCCTTGTCGGCCGCGACCAGAAACGCCGCCGTCGGCCCCTGGAACTTCCAGTCCAGGGTGAACTTGATGTCGACCTCCGCCACGGCGGCTCCCGACGGCAGGATGATCGCGACGGCCGCGACCAGAGCAGCGGCGCGCAACGCCTTGAATTCGAACATGTCTCTGAAACCTCCCAATTCCTTCGTTGGACGGGCCAACATCGGATCAGCCTCGCAATCCGCATGCCATCGGCCGGACGACCGCGCAAGCCCGCCTTCCCCGGGATCGACGTCCCGGGTGCAGAGTGCGAATTAGGCATTCTGCCTGCCTGGTGGTCAAGGACGGCCCAGCCGTTCGCCGAATCCGACGAACGCTCTGGCTGGGACCGGACCCGCCTGCGATGATCCGGCATGACCGGCCATCCCGACTCACCCCTGCCGATCCACGGCGGCGATCTCGCCCATGCCGAGCAGCTGTTCGGCCGGCCGAAGGACGGTTGGATCGACCTGTCCACCGGCATCAACCCGTGGCCCTATCCGCTTCCCGACATCCAGCCCGAGGCGTGGAGCCGCCTGCCATCGGCCGCAGCACTCGACGCCCTGATCGCCTCGGCCGCGGCCTGCTACGGCGCCCCCACCGCCGAGGCGGTGGTCGCCGCACCCGGCACGCAGGCGCTCATCCAGGTGCTGCCGAGCCTGTGGCCGGACCGCCGGGTGGCCGTGGTCGGCCCGACCTATGGCGAGCATGCCCGATGCTGGCGGGATGGCGGGCACCCGGTCGCGCTCTGCGCCGATCCGCTCAAAGCAGCGGAGAGTGGCGATATCGTCGTGGTCACCAACCCGAACAATCCCGACGGTCGGCGGTTGGAGCCGGACCTGCTGCACCGGATCGCGGACGACCTGAGTGGCCGGGACGGCCTTCTGATCGTCGACGAGGCCTTCGCCGATCTCGTGCCCGCTCTCAGCCTCGCGCCGGACGCCGATCGGCCGGCCCGGGTGGTTCTGAGGTCATTCGGCAAGTTCTACGGACTTGCCGGCGTGCGATTGGGGTTCGCGATCGCCGAACCGCGGATCGCTTCGCGCATCCGTCGCGCCCTCGGCCCGTGGGCCGTCAGTGGCCCGGCGCTCGCCATCGGCGCCCACGCCCTGGCCGACCGGTCCTGGGCCGACGACACCCGTCGGCGTCTGGCGCAGGCCGGCGACAGGCTGAGCGCGCTGCTGCGCGAGGCCGGGCTGGAGATTCTCGGCGGCACCGGCCTGTTCGTGCTGGCGGCCCATCCGCAAGCCGCCACCCTGTTCGAGCAGCTTGGCCGCGCCGGCATCTTCGTGCGCGGCTTTCCCGACGAGCCACGATGGCTCCGCTTCGGATTGCCGGCGGATGAGCGGTCCGAAGCGCGCTTGCGAGCGGCCTTGCGGGGCGGCTGACGGGCTTCAAAACGGGGGGGTACCACACGGCCCTGAGGCCGCCCCAGGTCGCGTTGTCGATGTCGGTGGATCGGCCGCCGGCGGACCGGCGGCCGAATTCAGCGCAGCCGCGAACCGTGCCGGCCGCGGCCACTCCACCTAGATCGGCAGTTGCCGGCCACCGTCGCCGACCACCGTGAACGCGGCCCAGTAATACGGGTGCGAATAGGTGCCGTCCCGCATCATCGCCAGCTGGCTCTGGCGCAGCGCCTCGGCAGTGGTCAGACCCTCGCCACCCAGGCCGGCAAAGGCATCGCTCATCAGATCGACGGTGGCGAAGCTGTCCACGGCCCAGTGCGAGACCAGCAGCGAGCGGGCGCCGGCATAGAAGAAGGCGCGCGCCAAGCCGGTCAGGCTCTCACCGCCGCCTTCGCCGCCCTCGCCGCCGGTGTTGCACGCCGACAACACGACCAACTCGGCATCGAGGTTGAGGTTGATGATCTCACTGGCTTCCAGCAGGCCGTCATCGGTCGGGCCGCCATCCGGAGTCGGCGTCACCAGCAGCGAGGGCTCGGACCAGCAATCAAGCTCGCCGGGCAACAGCCCATGGGTGGCGAAGTACAGCACCCGGTAATCGTCCAGCGGGGTCTCGCGCAGCTGGTCTTCCCTGAACTCCTCGGCCAGGACCAGATTGTCGGTGCCGACGCCGAGCGATCCCGCGATCGACCGCAGCTCGTCCTCGGTCTCCGGCAGGCGCCCCAGGCTCTTCAGACGCTCGATGTCCGTCCGGCACAGCTCCGGCAGGTCGCGCCGGACCAGCAGTTCCGCCGGATCATCCATCGGCACGAAGTCGCCGAAGCCGACAAAGGTGTTTACGGCGGAGGACGGCCGCGCCGTATCGCGCAGGTCGACGAAGGCGCGGACCGACGGAGCCAGCGTCAGCGCATGCTCGGCGCCAAGCCAGCGGACACCGGTGTAGTTGTAGTTGACCACCCGCGGCGGCGGCCGCGTCACCAGGACCTGCATCGGCAGGCTGAGCAGCGGGCCGGTGGGGATCGTCACCAAATGGTCGATACCGGAAAGCTCGTTTCTGACCGGTCCGAAGATCTTCGAGAAGAGCTCATAGGCCATCTCGACGTCGTATTCCGGCAGGGTGAACTCTTCGTCGAACGGGATTCGAAGCTCCTCGACCATGGCCGCGGCTTCCGAGCGGGAGAGGTCGATGGGATGGGCATCGACCCCGTCGGGGGTCACGAAGAACACGAAGCTCCGGGGTTCGCCCAGGAGGATCTGAATCACGGCCTCGTTCGGTCGCAACAGCGCGATCAGGTCGGCCGCAAGGGTCGGCTGATCGATCAGCTGGTTGTATCCGGGGGATGCCGCCTGCACCTGCTGCTCGAGGCTGCGGATGTTCGCGTTCACGTCGGCGAGGGCTTGCTCGAGCCGGTCGAGCTCTTCCTCGGACACCTCCTCATCGGCCTGCCCGCGGCTGAAGTCCTCGTTCAGGCGGTCACGGGCGATCTGCGCGTCCTGCAGCTCGCGGATCAGGCCGCCGATGGTCTCGTCGCTCGAGGAAAGACGCGCCGCCGCGACCGAGATCGTCTGCGAGGTGACCGTACCGCGAGCGAGCTGGCCCACCTCGAACATCTCCGCGTAGAGCTCGTCGCGAAGCTCCGGCCGGGCCTCCGCCTCGGCCATCGCGGCATCGAAGAAGGGCAGGATGTCCTCAAAGCGCAGTCCACCGCCCTGGGCCTCGATGATCGGGAATGCAGCCCGATAGGCCTCGAACGTTTCTCCGTTGCGGCCTTGACGGGAATAGATCTGGCCCAGCGCTAGAAGGGCGAGCCCTTCAGAGCGCGATTCCGTGAACAGCTGCCGTTGCTCATCGATCGCCTCGCGCAGCAGGCTCTCCGCCTCGGCATAGTCCTCCGTGACTACCGAGATCTCGGCCTGGACGATTTTGGTCTGCGGTTTCCACCAGTCAGGTGCGGTGCGCGACGAGTCGACGATCGCCGCCGCCTCGTCAATGGCCGCCTTGGACTCGTCGACGAGGCCGAGCCTCAGCGCCATCGCGGCCTCGATGTACAGGCTCTGTGCCGCATCGGTCTCCAGGACCGTCGAGATGCCGCGCTGGGACCGGACTTCGCCGGTTCCGGGGTCGACGACGCCGATCTGAACCAGGCCGGCACCGGTGACGAAGTCGCCATCACCGCCACCGCCATACTCGGCGGCTCGGGCGCGCCGCAGGTCGGTGGCCTGCCGGGCCAGTTCCAGCGCCTCTTCATAGCGCTTCTGGTTGGCCGCGTGCAGCGCGCGATAGCTGATCAGGCGCGGATAGTCGGTCGGATCCGGGGCGCCGAGCAGCAGGGTATCGGCGCGGTCGAACAGCGCCGCGGCCTCGCTGAACCGCTCCTGGTTGCTGAGCTCCAGCGCCAGGTGCATCAGCGTGTCGCCACGGCCCGGGCTGTCCTCCGCCAGCAGGCGGGTGTGAATCTCAAGCGCGTCGCGGTAACGCTTCTCGGCCTCGGCGAAGTTCTTCACGCCGTTGTAGTACTGCGCCACCAGCAGCAGCCGGCGGTAATCCTGCAGATCGCCGGTCCCGAAGAGGCGGCCGGCCAGCAGGGTCTCGATGCGCTCGGCGGCGGCGGAGCGCGTCCCCGCCGTCTCGGTCGGGCCGAACGGGTTCAGCCCCGACAGGCCACCAATCGTGTTCTCCAGTGCCGGCAGGGCGGCCGGGATGCCATCGGCCAGGTAGACCGACCCGCTCGCCTCCGCGGCAAGCGCGGTGTAGGGCCAGCCCCCGGCCCGCAGATTGCAGTCCAGGATCAGCGCGTCGGTGGCTTCCAGAATGCGCGTCGGTTGTCCCTCGCCGCAATCCATGACCAGGTCCAGATCGCCCCGCCACCAGCTCTGGTCGGTGTAGTCCGCCAGCAGGCTCGGGCCGCTGCCGATGGCCGAGACCTCGAAGACGCGACCGCTGCGTTCCTCCCACCGGCCGCAATAGACGTCGTAGGCGCGCAGCAGATTACTGCTGGCCCGGGTGGCCTCGAAGTTCGGCAATGCCCGGCAGTCTTCACCGACCAGGTTCTGAACCAGCGGAATCGCGTCGAGTTCCGGGTTCTGCGCCTCCTCGTCGACGCTGGGGCCGGCCTCGCAGCCGACCAGGATGGCCGCCGCGGCGATGGTCAGGATGGGGGCAACGGACAGTCCACGCATTGTTTCGATCCCTTCTCTCCGGACCGTGATTTCACCCGGCCGCCCGGCGCGGCCGCGGCCTTCGGCCCTGCAATGCCTCATCGACCGGCCGGCACGCCCGCCGGCCGATCCCTATCGGGCCCTACGGCCTACCAAAGCTCCTCGTTGCCGGTGTTCGACAACAGATCCTCGAACTCATCCTCGTCTTCGATCAGCGGCTCACGCAGCAGCCTCTCGTCCTCCAGCGACAGGTCGAGACCCGCGACCGGCAGGATGATCGGCACGTTGAAGCACTGCAGGCCGCCGATGATGCAGCCGTTGAACAGCCAATCTGGATTCTGGCCACCGGCAGCGGTACCGCGCGACGCGGCCGTTTGCGTGTTGTCGCCTTGTATCGAACCGAACAGGTCAACCCCGGCGGCGCGGGAGACAAACAGGGTGTTCTCCACATTGAAACCGTCGAAGTTCGTGTCAGTCCCGATGAGGATCTGATTGCTTTCCGCACGGCCCTCGATGCTGATGAAGACATCCGTGGCATTGAACGAGAACGGATCCGTGAGCGCATCGTTGTTCACGAACACGTTGCCGCTCGTCGTTCCCATCGTCGGTGTATTGAATTCCACCCTACCGAGCTGTGCAACGGTCCCCACGGCGTCGTAGAAGTTGGCGTCGCCGGCGAAGTACAGCCTCAAATTGAAGCTGCCATTGACAGAGCCATCAAAGGCGTCGCCGGGATCGCCGAACGTCAGATCGCCGTCGGCGAACAGGAACATGTCGCTGATCGTGCCGGTTGTTCCATCACTGATCGTTCCAACCGTGAAGTCGCCGGCCGTGTAGGTGCCAGCGTCATCGAAACTGCTGGAGTCGAGGTCGAATCCGACGACGAAGGTCGGCGATACGATGTTGGCGAGCTCGGCATCCGAGATCCCCAGTACGCTGCCTGGGAAGCCACTGACACCCCCCAGAGCGACATCGCGACCGATGGTAGCCGGGTTCAGTATGACGACTGACGAGGCCGTGATCGCCTGCGCAATGTCCAAGTCATCGGCGTTGATTTCCACGAAGCTGCCGGTACTCGTGACACCGCTAACGCCATCGACCGTCCCGATCGTCAGGCTGCTGGCGTCGGTGAACTCGACTGATGATGACGCGTTGACCGCCAACTGATCGATGTCATTGGCCAATTGCAGATCAATCGTCGGGGCATCGACCCGCAGATTGCTGACGGTGATCACGTCCGACTGCGTAACGGATCCGCCGGAGATCAGAGAGACCGTGTCTGTGCCGGCGTTCGGATCTGCCAGGGCGTCGGTGACCACGATCGCACCCGTGTCGGACGACCCGATACGCAAAGCATCGGGCGCGGTCACCGTCGACAACTCGACGATGGACAGCTCCAGCGTGTCGACCGCCGTGTCGACCGCCGACCCAATGTCGATGGAGTCACCGGCATTGGCGACATCCAACGTCACCACTTGGCCGGCAACCACGGTGCTGGCGACATCGAAGGCCATCCGGTCGGCCGTCAGCGACACATTGGTTCCGCTGATGTCGGCATTGTTTTCGAGGGTCTGGCCATTGCCGGCCGCTGTGATTGACAGGTCACCGGCGTTCGCCGCTACGGCCTCATCAACCACGATCCCGCCGGTGGCAGCACTCAACGTCACGCCGTCCTGCGCTGTGATGCCGGAAAGGGCGCCGAACTCGTCCGTCAGGCTCGCGACGGTCAAGGCATCGGAATTAGCCAGGGTAAACGACCCGGTTCCGGCGGAGCCGGCAACACTGCTCAGATCATTGCCGGTATTGCCCATCGACACGGAGGTTCCGGCCCGCAGGATCAGGCCGGTTCCGGTATCGAGGGTCAACGCACCGGTCTGCGTGATATCGGTCGCGGTCACCAGCGTCAGTACCGAGTCCGCCGCCTGCGCGGGGACCGACCAGGTACCAACCGTGATCGTGCCGGCGGCGCTCTCGCTGCTCGTCCCGTCACTGCCGATCCGCAACTGATCGGCACGGATGGTATCGAGCTCGGCATCCGTCAGGTCGGCGCCGGCCGTGGCCGAAACCGCCGCGCTTCCGAGGTCGAAATCCGTGCCCGCGGTGGTCGGCCGCAGGACGACCCGCTGTGCACGATCAGTTGGCGTGGAGCTGCCGCCAATCTGCGCGCCCGCGACGAAATCCATCTCGTCGGCGATCATCGTCACAATGCCGGTGGAGAGGAATTCCGCTCCGCTGATCGTGATGACACCGGTCTCGCCATCGACAGTGATGTCGCCGGCGCCGGCATCGACGTCTCCCAGCGCGTTGGCAGTCACGCCTTCGCCAGTCAGGGTCACATCGTCGCCATCGGCCGCGATCGCGCCGGTCAGGGCCAGAGCCCCACCGGCCGTCGTGATCGTGACGTTGCCGGCCCCGTCGCCGATCGGCCCGGCGACGACCAACCCGCCCGTCGCGTCGTTGAGTTCGAAGCTGCCTGCCCGCGCGACACTGTTCAGCGTTCCGATCTGATGATCGCCGTCGAGCGTGATCGAGTCGGTCGAGGAGAGCGTCAGGTTGCTTGCGGCCACCGTAGCGCCCGCCGCATCCGTGATCGCGCCGCCCGCGGTCACGTCCAGGGACGACGCCGTGGTGTCGCCCAGAACGATCGCGTTGTCGTCCACCAGCGTCACGTTCTCGCCGGTGCTTCCCACCGCGCCCGTGAAGTCGTTCGTTGCCGCCGTCAGCGTGACGTCGAAGCCCGACGC
>JAAUYH010155718.1_pt1 | contig 11146 bp, 12 predicted proteins | sample 7278061 | NCBI WGS metagenome assembly JAAUYH01 (sample SAMN14350203, study PRJNA611818) | marine sediment metagenome | isolation source: surface marine sediment (0.6m) | place: French Polynesia: Moorea | collected 2018-08 | reverse complement strand
GTGTGGAACAGGTCGCCGTCGCAGCAACCCCGGATTAGCCATGTACCAGACTAGCAGCGTAAGCAAGATGCCGATCGTCATCCTGACGGCCGTGGTTGTAACGATCCTGCTGTTCACGGCGATCGAATACCTCATCGGCCAGCGTCGCGTGCGCCTGACGGAGGGTGCCAACATCGAGATTGCGAATTTCATTCGCGCGCAGGAACAATCGCGTGAAGTTCGCTCCAGGCGCGACCCGAAAGCACCCGAGAAACCGCAGCAGGAGATGCAGCAGGACCTGCACAAGCTGCAGGCTTCGTCGGCAGGCGGTATGTCGAGCCTCGATGTCGACATTCCCGATATCGACCTCGATCTCGATCTCGGCGGCTCGATAGCGATTGCGCGCGAGCTGACGCCGCTGGTGCGAATCCCGGCCGACTATCCGATCTCCGCGCTGTCGAAGGAAATCGAGGGATGGGTACTGATCCGATTCACGGTCACCGAGACCGGATCCGTAGCCGATCCCGAGATCCTTCGCTCCGAACCCCCGGGCGTATTCGATCGTTCGGCCAAGCGCGCTGTGCTCAAGTGGAAGTACCAGCCGCAGATCGTAGACGGCAAACCGGCAGCCGTCGTGACCTACACGCGCTTGCGCTTTGAAATGGAAAAGGACGAGGATTGAGCAAAATGAGAATCGCAGTTCTTTTGACATTGGCGCTGCTGTTATCGTCGTTCGCGTCGATTTCGCTGGCCCAGGACGCAACGCCGTCGCGCGGCACCTACCTGCAACTCATGGACGCGCAGGAAGCGTGGGAAAAGGAAGACTACAACAAGGCGTTCACCGTTCTGCAGACGGCGCTCAACAAGGCAGCGGGCAAGCCGCTCGACATTGCGATCATCCAGCAATACGTCGCTCACACGGCGATCCTCTCGGGCCAGGACCATCGTGCCCGTCCCGCGCTCGAGAATGCCCTGCAGCAGCCCGGCTTGCCGATCAAGCTGCAGTCGGAATTGAGCCTGTTTCTCGGACAGATCGTGCTGGGTGCCGAAGAGTACGAGGAGGCCAAGCGCCTGCTCGAATTCTGGATCGCGAACGAAGAAGGTGACCCGCCTGGCGCAAACCTGTTCTCGCTCGCCTACGCCAACTACATGACGGGCGACCTGCCGCGGGCGGAGATGTTCATCGAGCAGGCCATCAACAGCGGCGACCGAGCGAACAACTCCTGGTTTCAGGTGTACTACCAGGTGCTGTTCGAACAAAAGAAATTCGGCAAGGCGCTCGTTGTCCTGCACGGCCTGATCGACAGCGATCCCAACGAGCCGCGTTACTGGCGCATGCTGGCCAATCATCACATGCAGGTTGAGGACTCCAAGAGAGCGCTCGCTGCCATGGGCATCGCCTACCAGCAGGGCATGTTCGAAAGGACGGCCGACCTGAAGCGCGTCGCTTCTCTGTACGGCTTCGCCGAAATTCCGGAAAAGGCGGCACGCCTGACGGAACAATGGGTAGCCCAGGGACGCATCGAGGAAGACGCCGAAACGCTGCGCCGCCTCGGCGACCTCTGGATGCTGGCGCGTGATCGCCCAAAAGCCAAGGATTACCTGCGCCGCGCGGCTGATGTCCAAAGGGACCCGAAGACCTTCGAATTGCTCGGCAGCCTTTACTTCGAAGACGAAGAATGGAGGCTTGCGCATGCGTCATTCAAACGCGTCCTCGAGGCCGAGGGACGGCGCGACGACGACGGCGAACTGATCATCGACGACCCGCTGCGCATTCACATGCTGGCAGGCATCAGCGCGATGCGCGCCGGAATGAAGCCCGAGGCACGTGCCTCGCTGACCCGCGCAATGGACGATCCGGGCCTGCGCGGCCAGGCGCGCGCGCTCCTGAAGCAGCTCAACGAGAGCTAGCCGGACTCCGCGACAGTCACCTCGGCAACGAGGTGGCTGTCTGCTTTCAGTGAATTCGTGATCAGGCAGGACTGCTCCGCTTTGTGCAGCAGGCGGTTTGCCCTGGCAGGATCCGTGCCCGCCGGTACCTCTAGATGTGCCCGGATCTCGAAGCCCGTGAACTGCGTGACCCGATCAATCTTGTCGAGCTCGCCGTCGACGTCGCATCGCAGTGAATCCCATTCGAGGCGCGACGCGCGCGCGATCGCCCGGAATGTCAGTATCATGCAGTTGGCGACCGAAGCGACCAGCAGCGTCTCCGGAGACCATACGTCACCTGGGCCGCCGAACTCGGCCGGCGGCGCCGTGTCCAGCGTAGCGAGGCCGGGACTGCTGACCTCGACGCTGCCGGCAGCCGAGGCTGACGCCGTTACAGGATAATGATGGGGGAATTCGTGCATTGTGCGTTCCTTCACAGGCTCGGGCCCGGACTTCGCGGATAATCGGATATAGGGGCCATTTGGGCAGAACGCAATGCGCAACGAGAAGATCGGCCGCATCATGAGCGAATGGCCGGCGACCGTATCGCCGGGCGATTTGCTGTCCGAGGCCCGCGAGCTGTTCGAGGCTCACGGCATCCATCATCTGCCGGTTGTCGACGTCGAAACGCTTGTCGGCATCCTGTCCACGTCGGACTTTCTGAAGCTCTTCCTGCTCGACAGGAGTAGCCCGTCGCTGCGTCGCGCAGAGGTGCGGCACGTGATGCACCGCAACCCCGTGGTCATTCATGTCGATGCCACGCTTCGCGAGGCCGCGGAGAAACTCGCCGTCGGCGAGTTCCACGCGCTGCCGGTCATCGACGATGACGCGCGGCTCGTCGGCATCGTTACGACGAGCGATCTGCTCGAGTACCTCTTGCAGCACGTGCCTCGCGGCGACGGCAGTATCCTCGAAGACGTCAGCGAACTGCAGGAGCTCGCCGAAGACAATCGCTTGCTGAAAGCCGCGTGCCAGGCCGCGGAGCTCTACATACGCAGCGGACACGCCGATCGTGAACACAGCGTGCTCGTCAAAGCACTCTCCGACCTGCGCGAATCGAAATCCGTCAGTCTCTGATCAACCGTCGAGGAACTCGCGGACGAGCGCCGCGCAGGCTTCGGGTTGCTCGTACATCAACCATGCACCACCGCCCCTGACAGTCCCATAGTGGCTGTCCGGCATCAGCGCATGGACCGCCTCCACATCCCCCGAGTAGAGATCTTCTTCGCCGCGCAGCAGCAGTGTGGGATGGGCATGGCGCGCCAGCGCTTCCGATGCGTCCCAGCGCAGGATTGCAAAGTGCATGTCGTAAGGTCGTGTGCGTGCGTCGAGGCTCACGCAAAAAGGCAGCGACGTAACGTCCGGGGGCGCGCCAGCGGCACTCATCCGACGGTAGACAGACCACGTGCGCCGCAGGAACTCGCCTGCCTCGTCGAGCGGCAGATCGCGGCTCATCGGCTGGTTCAGCAAGCTGTCGATTGTAGCCTGTGACAGCATACCGAGCCCCGAGAAAACCGCCTTGCCGACGCGTCCCGGACAGGCTGCGGCGAGGCTGACGCCGAGATAAGCGCCGCCATGGTGGCCGAATACGTCACAGCGATTCACGCCGAGTTCGTCGAGCACGTCGATAATCGCAGACGTGTGTTCCGCGACGCTGAGTTCGTGGTCGGGATCGCCGGACGGGCCATGGCCGGGCTGATCGATGGCGAGCAATCGAAACCCGTCGGCGAGATGCGGAGCAATCCGCAGGTACTCGTCCGACGATTGCGCCGACTGGTGCAACATCAACAACAGGGGCCCTTCGCCCCACAGCCAGTAGTGCACCTGGCCGAATCGCGTGGCAGCAAATCCGCGCTGGCGGCCGTTCAAACCCGACGACCCTCCAGCCACGTCGAGTGAACGTTGCGATCGTCTCCCAGAATCAGCAGAGCGAATAGTCGTTCGCTGATGTCGTTCGCGACGTTTGCCCGGCGTTGCGTTATCGACGCGCCTGCGGGGTCGAGTACGACGAAGTCCGCCTCCTTGCCGGGCTCGAAATTGCCGATTCGATCCTCGAGGTACAGCGCCTCCGCGGCACCGAGTGTCGCGAGGTACAGCGCACGCATTGGCGGCAGTGCCTGGTCCTGCAGGTGCAACATTTTGTAGGCGTCGCTCATCGTTCTGAGCAGCGACAGGCTGGTGCCGCCACCCACGTCCGTGCCAAGCCCGGTACGAACGCCCGCGTCCCGAATCGTCCTGAGATCGAATAAGCCGCTGCCCAGGAAAAGGTTGGACGACGGGCAGAACGCCGCAGCGGCACCGTTCTTCGACATGCAGCGGCGCTCTCCCTCGGCGAGATGCAGGCAGTGAGCAAACACCGAGCGGTCGCGAACCAGGCCGAAGCGGTCGTAGACGTCCAGGTAGCTGCTGCTCCATGGAAATTGCGTCGCGATGGCCTGGACCTCTTCGGTATTCTCGGCCAGGTGCGTATGCAACCATACATCCGGGTACTCCGCTGCGAGCCGTCCTGCGGCCGCGAGCTGCGCCTCACTCGAGGTGAGCGCAAATCGCGGCGTTATCGCGTAACCGAGCCTGCCTCTGCCGTGCCAGCGCTCGATCAGGTCCCGGGTCTGCGCGTAGCCCGATTCCGGATCATCTCGCAGGGGTTCCGGGCAGTTGCTGTCCATCAGCACCTTGCCCGCGATCAGGCGCATGCCCTTCGCCGCGGCCGCCTCGAAGATCGCCTCGGCGGAATGCCCGTGCACTGTCGCAAAAACGAGCGCCGTCGTCGTGCCATTGGCGAGCAGTTCGTCGACGAAGGCGTGCGCGACGCTCCGCGCGTGTTCCGGGTCGGCGAAGCGCATTTCCTCGGGATACGCGTAACGGTTCAACCAGTCGAGGAGCTGCTCACCGAAGGACGCAATAATGTCGAGCTGCGAGAAGTGTACGTGGCAGTCGACGAAGCCGGGCACGATGATCTTGCCGCGCAGGTCTTGCATCTCCACGTCGTCAGCAAGCTGCGCCTGAATGTCTTCCGCCGGCCCTGCGGCCACGATCTTCCCGTCGTCGACGAGCAGGATGCCATCGTCGACGCATTGCCAGGCAGACGGGTCATCGTGTTCGCCGGGGTCCGCGAGGCAGTGCAACAGCGTGGCTCGAAATGCGCTTGCCACGTCAGACCTCTTTGATCATCAGTGGCGTGGCGAGAGTGTGCATGTCGCAATTGGGCTGGCCCGCGGCACGATCGATGACCAGGAACTCATCGCCGGAGGAGAATGCGATCAGCGGCATGTGCCAGGTGCCCGGGTGATAGTTGATGCCCTGCCGGCCGTTTGTGTAGAACGCCTCGAAATCGTCGGCATCGGGTGCCTCCCCGGCGCGCGCGACGAGCACGAGCATCCGGCAGCGTTGCAGCGGCATGAATGCCTGGCTGCCCAGCGGGTGCCGTTCGACCACGTCCACGCAATACGGCAGCGTGGTCGCCACGCGACACCGGGCAATGCTCACCGCGATCCGTCCATCGCCGGGGTCAACGCCGCAAAGATCGTCGAAACGTTCGAATCGCGCCTCGTTCATGGCGGCCGGTTCGTCGGTCAGAGCCTCTATGACGTCACCGAAGGGGGCGAATCGTTCGGCGGTCAGCGGCACGGCGGCGACATCGATCATTCCCGCCCCCCGTAAATCCTGCCGAACAAGCGAATGCGACTGACCCCGCCGTCCGGGTAGATGGACATACGCACGTGCGAGACGACGCCACAGTCCGCGAGCTGTTCAGCGAACTCGTGTTGCGTGTCCGGACCGAGCTTCGTTTCTTCGAGCAGCCCGGACCAACCGTCGCTCGAAAGTATGGCCGCATCGTCATCCGCAAACCGGCCCGCATCGAGCTTGACGCGGTCGGGGTAGTTGCCCTTGAAGTGCGCGGTATCGATCTGCACGGAATCGACGGCGCCGGCGTGACCGAGCGCCAGGATGACCCAGTCGTTGCCGGGCCCGCGGCGACGCGCCGTCTCCCAGCCGTCGCCCATGTTGACGCCGCGTCCTGCGACGTTGAGGTTTTGCATGCGCCCATAATGCTCGTCGCTGCACGCGATCGCACGACCGCCATTCTCGAGCGCGACAAGGTCGAATGGTTGTTCGAGCTGAGAGAAATCCGGACGTACCTCACCATAGATCCGCAGGCGTGCGACACCGCCGTCAGGATAGATATTGAGCCGCACGTGCGTCCACACGCGTTCTGCACTGACCGACAGCAGATGCTGTGAGTCGCCGTCGAGCGCGGTCATCGGCAGCAACTCCTGCCAGCCCTCGGCAGGCGCATCCTCGTCACTCACACACGCGTCGATCGACGCGTGTGGCGGGAAATTGCCGGTGAAGTGCCGGGTATCGATGTCGAATCCGTGTATGGCACCGGGAACACCCAGGCGAACTACGCAATAGTCGTGTCCCGGCGTGCGCCGGCGGCGGCTTTCCCAGCCGTCCATCCACTTGCCGTTGTTGTCGTACTTGTCCTCGATGAAGACCGGCTCCGCAGCTGTAATTAGTCGCTCCTTGGCGGCAAAGAACTCGTCCGTCGCAAACGTGACGCGCGTGCCCAGGCGCGGCTGTTCGAGCTGTACCCACTCTCGAAACGGATGCGGATCAGTCAACGTCATTCACCAGGGCCTCGAGCCGCAAACGCGCGATCTTGTGTATTTCACCGATCGCGGTCCGGAACTCGGTCTCGTATTCGTTATCCAGGCGCTCCTTAAAGGCGCGCAGGATGGAGGCGACGCTGCCGCCGCGCACGGCCATGACGAACGGAAAACCGAACCTCTGCCAATAGGCAGCGTTCAGGTCTTGCATGGCCTCGAACTCGGCGGGACTGCAGCGATCGAGGCCTGCACTGGCCTGTTCGCTCGCCGAGTCGGCGGTCAGCTTGCCCGCAACCTGGGCGCGGCCCGCCAGGTCCGGATGCGCCCGGATCAGTTCGAGCTGCAGCTCCGCGGAGGCCGCATCGACGCTCTGCGCCATAGCATCCGCGATCGCATCGATACCCGCGCCTTCCGTGAGTATTGCATCGGCCAGCTCCGCCACCCACGGCGAATGCTCGTAGATCCCGCCATAGCGCTGCACGAAGTCACTCATCGTCACCGCTCCCCGGTGGATGCCTGTCGCGCCAGTGCCGGGCGATATCGATACGCCGGCACACCCAGACGTCGTCGAACGCAGCAACGTGATCGAGAAACCTCGCAACAGCGGCCGTGCGCCCGGGTCGACCCGCGAGCCGGCAGTGCAACCCGACCGACATCATTCGGCCGCCTTCGGCGTACAACACGTCGAAACTGTCGCGCAGGTACTCGAAGAACTGCTGGCCGCTGTTGAATCCCTGTGGCGTAACGAAGCGCATGTCGTTGGCATCAAGCGTGTATGGCAGCATCAGCAGCGGTGTGTCGAACGACGTGTCCCAGTACGGCAGGTCGTCCGCATAGGAATCGGCGTTATAGAGAAAACCGCCCTCTTCCGCGACGAGTCGGTGGCTGTTCGGGCTACAACGTCCCAGGTACCAGCCCAGTGGCCGCGCGCCCGTGACCAGTGTGTGTACGTCTATCGCTTCGCCGAGGTGCTTGCGCTCGGTGTCTTCATCGACGAACTGGTAGTCGATCCAGCGGTAGCCGTGGCTCGCGATCTCCCAGGACGCCTCCTGCATGGCGTTGACGGCATCGAGATTGCGCGCCAGCGCCATGGCAACGCCAAACACGGTGACGGGCAATCTGCGTTCGGTGAACAGGCGATACAGGCGCCAGAAACCCGCTCGGGCACCGTACTCGTACAGCGACTCCATGTTCATGTGGCGCTGATTGTCGTACGCGACCGCACCGACGATCTCGGAGAGGAACGCCTCGGACCCCGAGTCGCCGTGCAGCACGCAGTTTTCCGCCCCCTCCTCGTAATTGACGACGAACTGCACCGCGATGCGCGCACCGTCGGGCCAGGCCGCATCGGGCACGTCGCGGCCGTAACCCCGCAGGTCTCTGGGGTAGGCGGGTTCGGTCATGGCGTTTCCTCCGACGTCATCCCCAGGTACCAGGCGGCGATCAGACCTCGCTCTTCCTCGGTGATTCCCGTGAGGTTGCCGATCGGCATGATGCGCGTCACGACGGTCTGCTGGTAGATGCGACCGGCGTCGGCAACAATCTGCTCGTCGTTATCGAAGACTACACCACCCGGCGCGGCACGGAACGCAGGGTGTGTCGGTTCACTGGCGTGACAGGACACACAGCGGTGTTCGATGACAACCCGAACATCGCCCAGGCTGACGACCCGCTCCACGGTTGCCGCGCCGTCACGCGGCGCGATTGCGGCTGCCACGGCCAGCAGGATCACCACGGCGATGACGGCGGGCACGGGCGAGGCGCTGCCTTTGTGGCGCTCGACGAACCAGACCCGGATCAGCGCGCCAGCGATGGTGATAGCGACGAGCACCAGCCAGTTCCACTCGTGTCCGTAGGTCATGGCGAAGTGATTGCTGATCATGACGAACAGGACCGGCAGCGTGAAGTAGGTGTTGTGCACCGAGCGCCGCTTGCCGCGCAAGCCCGGCTGCGGGTCCGGAGTCTCGCCCCGGGACAGCGCGTCCACCATTTGCTTCTGGCCCGGAATGATGACGAAAAACACGTTGGCCACCATGATCGTTCCGAGCACGACACCGAAGTGTACGTACGCACCACGGCCGCCGAAAATCTCGCACAGACTCCAGGCCAGCAGCGTCACAAATAGCAGAAGAACGACCGCGAAAACCGCGTCGTTACCGCCGAGCGGCGACTTGCAAAGCAGGTCGTACACGATCCAGCCGCCGACGATGTACGCCGCGGCGATGCCGACAGCGGCGAGCGGAGACAACGGCAGGACGGCCGGATCGACGAGGTACACCTCGGCGCCGTACCAGTAGACCAGCACCAGCAGGAACATGCCCGACAACCATGTCGTGTACGCCTCCCACTTGAACCAGTGCAGCGTTGCCGGCATGTGCTCGGGCGCATCCCGGAACCTGGCCGCGCGATAGAAACCGCCGCCGTGCACCGACCAGAGTTCGCCGGCGAGCCTTTCGTCGTCGGTTGCCTGCAGATGATTGTCCAGCCAGATGAAGTACAGCGACGAACCGATCCACGCGATGCCGGCTACGAAATGCAGCCAGCGGGCCAGCAAGTTGAGCCAGTCGACCAGGAAGGCTTCCATGCTAGCTCTTAAAGGGGTGCACGTTGTCGGGATAGTCGGCGTCCGGCGAGGCGGCCCGCCGCTCGTAACGTTGCAGTACATCCGCCGCCACGGCAACCGCAATTTCGGCGGGTTTCTTGCCGCCGATGCCAGCCACCCCAATTGGGCAGACCAGCTGCTTCAACATGGTGTCCGGCATGCCCTGCTGCCTGAAACGCTTTTCGAAACGGCGCCGTTTCGATCGGGAACCGATCAGCCCGCAATACAGCGCATCGTCGCGGCGCAGGATCTTGTCGCAGATCTCGAAATCGAGTGCATGGCTGTGGGTCATCACGAGGAAACTGCTCGCCGGCGGCAGCGCTGCAACCTCGAGCGCCGGGAATTCGGATTCGATCGGCCGCACGTTTTTCGGCACGTTGCGAAAAATGTCGCGGCGACTGTCGACCCAGCGGATGTTGCAGTCGAGCGCAGAGAGTGCAGCGACGACCGCGCAGCCGACGTGACCGGCGCCGAATAGGGCGATGTTCATGTCGCTGGCGAGAACAGGTTCGCACAAGACGTCATCCTCGACGAACGCATGCGTTCGTCCCTCGAGTCGAACGCGCGCCGCATCACCACTGGTGAGACGCTTGCGACCGTCCCCAATCGTGGTCTCGAGCACAGCGGGGATGCGCTGTCCGTGCAACGCCCGGAGCTCACTGAGCCAGGCGGGCAACCCGCCTGACAGCGGCTCGAACAGGATTTCGACGACGCCGCCGCAACACTGGCCCATCGAGCTGCCCAGCGGGAATGCCTGCAGCGTCGTACCCGTGCTGTCGCCGAGCATGCCCACGGCCAGCCGCGTGCACTGATACTCGAGCTGCCCGCCGCCGATCGTACCGACCGTCTCGCGATCGGTGACGATCATCTTCGCGCCGGGCTCACGCGGCGCAGAGCCGCGAATACCAGCAACCGTGACGACAACGACGCGATCGCCGGCAGCGGCCAGGTCGGACAGCTCTTCGATCCACTCGTTCATGCGACGGCACCGTCGATAGCACGCAATACGGATTCCGGTGTTGCCGGGGCGCGCAGCTTCGGTGCGGGATCGTCCGCCGTCGCGATCGCGTCCCGGATGGCGTGGAAGACCGAGATCCCCAGCATGAACGGGGGCTCACCAACCGCCTTGGAGCGATAAATCGTCTCCTCGGCATTGCGTGCATTCTCGAGCAGCTTCGCCCGGAAGTCCGGGGCGAGATCGGAGCAAACCGGTATCTTGTAAGTTGACGGCGCGTGCGTGGTCAGCTCACCTCGCTCGTTCCAGCAGATCTCCTCGCTTGTCAGCCAACCCGCGCCCTGCACGAATCCGCCCTCTACCTGGCCCATATCGATAGCGGGATTAAGCGAATTGCCGCAATCGTGCAGGATATCGACGCGAAGTATGCGGTGCTCACCGGTCAGGGTGTCCACGATCACTTCTGCTACAGCCGCGCCGTAGGCGAAATAGAAGAACGGCCGCCCGCTCAGTGTCGCGCGATCGTAGCTGATCTTCGGTGTCCGGTAGTAGCCGGTTGCCGACAACGAAACGCGGTCGGCCCAGGCGAGCTGCACGAGTTTCGCGAATGAAACCGTCTGCGAACCGGCGTGCACCTCGCCGTCTGCGAACACCACGTCGGCCTCGGACACGTGAAAATGTCGCGCCGCAACCTCGCGCAAGCGCTGCTTGATCTTGCGCGCTGCCGCCTGTGCCGCCTTGCCGTTCATGTCGGAGCCGCTGGACGCCGCGGTCGCAGACGCATTCGGCACCTTGCTCGTGTCGGCGGCCGTATTGCGAATGTTGTCGATATGGATACACAGCTCGTCGGCAACCACTTGCGCGACCTTGATGTACAGCCCCTGCCCCATTTCGGTGCCTCCGTGATTGAGCTGGACTGTGCCATCCTTGTAGTCGTGCACGAGCGCCCCGGCCTGGTTCAGGATCGTCGACGTGAACGATATGCCGAACTTGACGGGTGTCAGCGCGATGCCACGCCGCAGCACACCGCCTTTCGCGTTGAATCCCAGGATCTCTACGCGGCGCTCACGG
>JAAUYH010064959.1_pt1 | contig 11146 bp, 7 predicted proteins | sample 7278061 | NCBI WGS metagenome assembly JAAUYH01 (sample SAMN14350203, study PRJNA611818) | marine sediment metagenome | isolation source: surface marine sediment (0.6m) | place: French Polynesia: Moorea | collected 2018-08 | reverse complement strand
GGCTGACACTAGATAGTCTATATAAGTAGAGAAGTATTCCGAAGTAAAACTTAACGAACTCGCCACCTCTCAACCACCCATCAATAACACATTCCGCTTCACTAAATTGGCTCGCCTCGGCATAGAACGTACGAGATTTGTAATGTAGGAAACAGTTATAGCCATCCACCCTCCTTGTAAGATATTAAAGAGTTCACTAATGCTTCTTGGATATTTTGGGCTGCTACGTAGTCTAAGTTTAAGTATTGACCATGCATTTTCGATGGGATTCAAGTCGTGACTTTGAGAAAGTCATTTCATTAGATTAATCCTTTTTGCTTCCATGTATGCCTTAACAGACTTAGCACGACGAGGACCGCGATGTCTTGCTAACACGGAACACTAGAAATGCTCTCATACTGCTCTGTAAAAAATGGTAAAAATTTGCTTCCAATAGATTCTGGTACTTTTCTTTGTTTAACGTCCCATCGATGAATTCAAGCTTTGTGCGCCCTACAACCCAGAAATATCCCCATACAGATATCCCTACATATCCGGGTTTAAAACTGGAAGGAGGTTAGGTGTTCTGCAACACTCTCCTCGCTTTATCCACACGAACTAGCGTTGCTTCTGGGGACGCACGGTAACTGATGTCCCGCCACTAAATATTCCTGTCTCGCACTGTTTCTCACTCCAGGATTGGTGAACTCGAGCCCATTCCAGCCTCTTTCAATATTTTCTGGTAGAAAAATATGGCTTAGTAGCTGTTACTTTATTTTGTATTCCATTGCTGTGTAACAACTTCCGTGTAGCATTCACACTAATGGATTCTTCTCTGTAATTAATGAATTTTGCTGTAATAAAGCGTATAGACTGAAATCGATTTTTTCTTACATATGACAGCAATATTTGTATACTCCTGACTATTATTTTTGGCTTTCGACCCCTGGTTTCAACTTCATTTTCACCGCATGCCGCGTTAATTTTTCTTATAATCTTAGCAACAGTAGATTGTGGTATTGCGAAATGCCCTATTGTCTCACTTTGCTTCACACCAATTTCAGCTAGCTCGACAATAACTGCTTTGTATTCAGTTGTAATGGCTTTTGCCCCTTTGGGACGACCCATGGTCAGTTGCTGATTTGGATGACCCTGTATTGCACTAGAATATTCAATATGTTTGAAACTATTTTTTGATTGATCCAACACATTCGACTGCAATGCGGATCTAGAATTAGGTTATTCTATTAATATGAAACACTACCTGTACAGCCGTTCATTCGCATGAATTGTACTACTAACTTCCATGACTTTTGAAATCACAGACTGAAGTGTAATTTTAGACCTATACAATATGTATTCTAACTTTCTCTAACTGAATCTCTTTTCTGAGTAGCTTGTTCAAAATCATCGATAGGTTTATGATTATTTTCCAAGTATGCTGTTCTTATTCCTTTTCCTGGATCCGACAAACCCTTTTTTGACTTCTTTCTATGGTGCAGTACTGCACAGATATCCAGTCTAACCAATGTCAATCATAATACCAAGGAACCAATCCTCTGAATATATTCATACTTTTGAATCGATTCTTTGCGATAAATTTTTTACGTACTCCGAGAATTCAAAGTATTGTGAATGGAAAGAAACGTGACAATTGTGGATTCGTTCATGTTTGTTAAATTTTTTTGAGTCACTGAATATTAGTATATATGTTTTATTCCATGAACAGGCTGTATTTGATCTTTTTAGACATACAATTTGCTATAATACGTAAGTCGTACTAATTAGTTCCTTGATGCTCGTTTTCATAATCTTATGACTCTATCACATTACAATTCTTGTTTTCTTTGTACAATAGCATTGAGTACGCTCGAATGTAGCGTATTTGTTCCCAAATTCATCTGTTCGATTTTCACAGCGTTTCTCCCTGTTATTATCAAATTAATTTTTCAGCATTCCTTATAACATTTTCCCGTGATTTCCATCCGGTGAGCTTAACGAGCCTGCCACTTTCCATCAAGTTTCGTTTTTTAAATCTCATTAGAATTTGGGCTGCTGAAAATTTTTCATAGACTCGTGAGCTGGACGTTTCTCATTAATTCTTTCCTACTTTTTCTTAGAATTCTGCAATATTTAAATAATTATATCTACCATAGACCGATCCGTGTAAAAATTTCTATTCCAGTGTTCATCGATACAAACCGTACAAAAGTACCTTGTTGGAGTACATAGAACCTAATATTTCCTGGAACCGTAGTGCATGCCCTAATAGTCAATTTTCAAGGTTTTTGAACATCTCCTAATATAATCTCAATCTATCTCTCATTAGCCTAGATAATCAGCTAATATTTTCAATTATGGCAGCCGCCATTCTGATGTGTTCATACTTGCCAGATTCTTTAATATGGTCAATGATACCGCTTTGGGCATCAGAAGCTAACGAAACCCGTAAAACCTTGATCTTTGTTCAGGTGGTGACTGCAAATAATTCTACTTCATCCTAGTTTTGTAACGAAAAGCGACAGCACTTCATGAAAACATTTAGCTCGAGGCGGTTTTGCCCGAATGTCAGTCCGAGCCAATGATCACCCCAAACTGTGAATCTCTAGCTTTAAAGATAACGATGAAGATTTTCGTTTCTTTATTCTCGCAACGCGTACTTAGGAATCTGAACTTGTGTCATTCGAAGAATCTTCAGATTCAAATGAGTCATTTGGGAAATATTCATTCTTGGGTTCCTTTATTGATTTCATCCCTCATGCTTCCTAGTACCATTGCTTTCTGAATTTTCGAATCTCATCCGATCTGGATCTATCCGAAGGCTACTGAGGAATTGCGAGTATGATTAGAATTTTCTTTTCTTGATTGGTTCTCGTCTTTATAGTATCTACGTCTGCTTCTACCTGAATTGTCGTGGACTATTCAAGAATACTGCAGATTTATATAATTGATTTTTAGACTTGCTATGTTTCGGAGTTCTCTTGATTGGGAACGTCGCCGATCGAATCGTTTCTTCATTAGTCTTAAGAGACGCGATGAGAAATTCCGATTGGTCTCTGAAATTATGTTTCATCTTATTCGACACTTTGACTTACTATTCGATAAGAAAATCTTTCAAAGCATCAAAGCATGAATTTTTCTAATACCAATAAGACCGTAATCCTATAACAGTCTAGCTAGATGATGAGCGCTCAATTGGATGTTGTTTGCCAAATTTCATCGAATTAGAATGGCGAACTGGTCAAAATTGCAAGGAATAGTCGAGGACTGAAATCCAAACAATTGGTCTCATCGTTAATGACTCGAGTTCTTTCAGCTATTGAATTCATTACTTCTAGGCTTTATCAGTTATTTGAGGATTCCTAAGTAATGTGCTCGTCTTTTGACTAACTTCTTGGCGGATACTAAATATTATGATTGTCGGGAAATGCGACTGTCTCAGTTTCATTCTTTTCCAGACAATTCTTGGCGGTAAAAATGCCGCCATTATTCTTGGATTTATTAGCAAGTCAATTAAACTTTTTTTATTTCGGGATTTTACTTGTCTTCTTGAACATTGATATTTTTGAGTAAAGTTTTCACAGCATTTGATGAAAACCTTAGTCAAGAGACACAGATTTCAACTTCATTTAGCCTGGTGTAAAATAAGATAATCGTTTGTAATTTTCATTGTTTCAGTACATTAACGGTCTGCTTCGACTGCAAACTGTAATGTTGTTTGTCCAGGAACTGAATTGTTGTTGAAGTTTAAGATTTTTAGTTCTTGGTCGTTTTGAAGCTTGTCCCTGTTCAAACGCAATGAATTAACCTAGCACATGCGCCAACCCGCAGAGAGTATAAACATCTAGGTGTCAAGTAACTGAAGGACGTGTTGAAAATCGATTAAATTTTGAGTATGCGATAAACCATACTGACAAGAGTGTAAGCATTGGACTTCTAGTTCAAATTAGTGCAGAGCATCTCAGGGTTCAATTCTTATTAATAGGTTGTATGACCAAAAATAGGTTTGCTTACAGCATATTCTACCACTAATACTACTTTCTTTTTGCGTTTTCAGACCAGCATTAATGTTGTAGGTCATACATACAAATAATTTGGATGCCGTATTGATTAAGTGCATTAAATGAAAACGTTGTAGCGTGATATAGAAATCGAGCACAGCTGTTTGGATGTGCAGGGCTCTATCGTAACACCGCTCATAGTACCAGGCTGAGCTTTGATTGCAATTGATCGCCATATCTCATTATTTTCATTACAACTCCCCAAAGAGTAGCTCCTTCCATAAATGTATCGAGCATATATTCCTACACCTAAGCAATATATTACGCTTTTCGCGTACAGTATTGCGATATTGAATGCTGTGCGATTCCCATATGTATGTCGTAGTAGCTCAGGGATGCCATCTCGATTTCGGGGTGAATGGAGGTATCGAACTGCACTATATTTTAGTGAAGTCTAAAGTACACTTCCACAAAAGGATTTCGCGATAAAAATGACGCTCACAAATGGAGAATTTAGCACACGTATGGCGTCTGAAATCAGTGGCCCTGCCCTAGTCGATGATTCTGCAACGTTCTATCTCCTGAAGTGGTAACTTGGTTGCAACCTTGCTGAGGATTGGATTGATTTGGTTTTTCATGTAGCGAACTTTTCCTAGGGCGGCAGAATCGATCAATACTATAACACCCTGCGCTGAAAACAATAAAAAATAAACATGCGAATTATCTAATTTCCGATCTAAATAGTTATTCACTCTTTGCAATACGAAATGATACCAATAATTCTAAATGATCCAGATATTTTTACGCGTTCAACAGCAGTAAGCTGCAGTTGTAGGGATGGCTCGTCGAAGTGCCAATGCAACGCGGCTTGCTAAATTTCTGCGCGAACACGGACTGGGATATGTGCGGAAAGAGGCGGCATCAGCGCCAATCTTTGCTGCCGCACCAAACACTAGCGATGCGAGCAAAGCAGCCTTAGAAGCGGGTGCACTGAACGTAGTCGAGGTAGACACGGACTCATCGGCATTCAACAAGACAGTGGTATGCACAGCTACATCTATTCGACATGCACGTGCGGTTGCGGATGATATAGCGCATGCGATTCCCGACGCAGTTGTTCGAGACCGACGCGAACCGTGGGTTGTTGTGGATGGTGGCTCGACTGTTTACCATGTCCTGACTGAGGAACAACGAGAAAGGTATAGACCTGAATTCGTTTTCACTGACGATGATCCGCTACGACGTGAAGCAGAGAAGGAATGGGCGATATCGGATGAGGATGACAAGCGTAAACGTTGACGTTCACTCAGTCGCTTGAATGGCAAGTGCCTACACCCCTGCGCCAATGTGGCGTTTGATTAGTCAGCCAACTGATGTATGCAGAATTGGGATACACTTGGGGTACTGTACGTGCTTGATCTCGGACGGCGACGGAGCGCAAGAGAGTGTGCGCAGTAGGTCGGCCGAAGTAGAACACATCACATCTCGGTAAAGAAATGCGATGAGGAATTGGAAGCAGAGTTGCATGAAATAAATAATACACGTTACAGAAATTTTAAGTCGAGTTCACTTGAGATATACACGGCAAGCGTGGGAAGGGGGCTCTAAGAAACCAAGTATTTGTACAATTTTCCACCAGGCAGGATTCACTAGCTCGACCGGGTTGCGAACACGTAACCGACGCGGGCTACGCATACAAAAATCAGACGGTTCTGCAGTCGACGGTCAAGCAGGCTTGGCGCCCACCTCTCGATACCGCATAGGGGCGGCGCATATCGGGCAGAAGGTCGAGCCGGAACGGGTCTGCCACTCGAGAATGCACTGCAAGTGGAACGAGTGTGAACACTCCGTCGAGATTTCCGGGTTCTCTGCGGTGTACGGTTCGAGGCAAGTCGGGCAGATATCTTCCTCTTCGTCGTCAACGAGGTTGTAAACCGCGTTCTTGTCCGGCACCAGTGGTGGTGGTGGCGGTGGGATGGTCGTTGTGGAAGCAATCCCACTCGCAGGTTGTGGTTGAGGCCGGCGTCTCATTTTTGTGGAACTCTGTCCACCACTTTCACTCCCCCCGGCTTCAACACGTCGCGGGCCTGTGGGAGCACGTGAATATCGCATAGACCAGCCCAGACATTCGGAAAACGTTGAACTTATCGCCTGCCCCATTGTGTTGTTCCTCCGCGGTGTGCCTTTGTCGAAGGCGACAACCAACAGCTGGCTTTTTTCTCAATTAAGCTGCTAGATTTTCGAACGAGGGTTGGGTTTAAGATGCGATGCATCGCCTTACAGCTCGTAATGTGTAAGCCAAGTGAAACAGCCAGCCCCACCCTCGCTCATTCTTCCCTCAAACATACCACCACCTCGTCGCTGCGACGCACACTCTTATCAATACCCCAACCTACGTCACTCATCGCTACTATTCTGCACTAAGCGATTGCCACCCAACTGCTCATGAGCATGTTTTTCTGAAGGAACACATCCAAGCTCGAGACTGAAGTTAGGATATCGGGCATAGTTCCTCGAGATGTGTGCAGCCGATATTATCGCTGTCATGTGTCCCAGTTGCAGAATGAAGGCCTGAATATGAATTGCCGCTTCATCAATTCGTAACTGCAGCATTTGGTTATCAATTGCTTAAGTTCCGCTTGAGGAAGGAAATAGTACGAGCTTGCCGACTGATTCGAATTTGGCCATAATCAATATTCGCCACCGCAACTATTCCTCGACAAACTCTTTCCAAGCCAACGAATCGCGTGAAAGGCATCGAGCGAACATGGGACGGCTGCATCTGAAAATGTGGACTGAAGTTCTTCACGAGGCACAACGCTGACACGTTGACATGAGTTTCTGCAAATCCGCAAGTGGTTGTCATACCGCGCCCGGCCTTTTGGCGCACCCGTTACAGGTCTGCTTTCGAACGTCGCACTGCCCGGAAAGCCGAGCGAAGCGAGGCGTCCGCATGGCCGGGGACATGGATTCTTCCGTCGTTCCTGCCGGCACTTTCGTCACGCCGAAAGGCTACGACCCGCTCCGACACCCTGTGCCCAGCGACCTCTTCTGGTTTCACATCGAACCCGTACGTTTTCGATTTCGCCGTCCGCGCCCGCCCTTACGACAGTAGCGCACGCGTAATTTGATTACTAACCTGCATTTCGCAGAGCTTCCGTCCTTTCCAAAGCGACGACCTCAACACGCTCACCCAGCTCTCTCCCACGTCGCATAAGGAGGTCGACGCTCCGTTGGCGCAGCGCTTGGTCGCCGCCTTACTCGACGAGGGCAAGGGCGCCGCTTCCGCGTCGCGCGCCCTGCGAACCACCACGACGCAGGAGTCGCTGTGGCTTCCGGGCACACTGCCCGCGATGTGCACGTTTAATCGTATTTTCGAGAACCGCGTGCGTGTGGAGTTGGAGGAACTCGGCGTTCTTCAGCCTGACGACGAAAACGAAATTACCGAGCGCATTCGACTCGATGCGTGGAATCTGCGCAATCTCGGCGCTGCATCGGCCGAGTCTGTACGGTACGGCACGGCAATCACTTTATCACCGCGCGATTCCGCATAATCATTTGTGGCTGACGTTTCTCTTGTTCTCTAGCCATGTTGCCTCGAATGTGGCCGATGAAGTGATGGCGCAGTCGGCGCGGCGCGACCTCAAGCGCAAGCACGACCAGCTGGAAGTAGGCTACATCAAGAAGATGATGGAGACGGGCGGGAAAAAGGCACGGTCGCGATTCTCGAGGCTACTTCGCGACATGCACCCCTACCACGACCTGAAGGTGGGCGCACCTTTCCAACCGAATGGGGAGTCTGGAACTGGGGGCGGGACCGCGTCGAAGAAGAAAAAGTCATCGTCGAAGCACAGAAAGTCGTCGTCATCCAAGTACGACTCGTCCAAGTACTGAGGTCAACTGGGTTCTACCTGTACATCCTGTCTTCCATTTTTGTATATTAGTTGTGGTAACATGTAAGAGGACAACGATTTACTCCTTGACGGCCGGACGAGCCAACGCTGCCGCCGCGGTCCCACAGCCGTGCACAATTTCGGCGCTGATGAGCCGACTGTCGAAGACGCGCGCACGCAACGCATTCACGGCCATGGTGGCTTGCTCGTTTTTCGCAAACTCTATAAACGCGGTCCCTTTCCAAACGCCCGAACGTGGCACTTTCACATGGAGAACTTCCCCATACTGCCCGCACTCCGTCTTCACATCATCCACCAAGTCCTCATAGAGATCGTCCTCTCCGTCTAGGTCCTCGCTTGTCACTAGATTCACCAGAGAAATCACATTCCCGTAGGACTTCGTTTCCCCGTTCCCTCGCCCACTGCCACCACCGCTCCGAACATCGCCGTCGCCACGATCGCTTTTCGACTCAACTGACGCCTCCGCCTCGGACTTGGTCTCCGAACCGGCTGGACGACCATTCGTATTCGGAATCGGAGTATCCGTAGGTGAAGTCGCGCGCGGAATTGGGGATGAGTGCGGGATGGATTGTTCCGGCTGCATATCGCGTTTCACATCGGTGTCAACTCCGTTCACTCCCCTGGCAGTAGAGGGTTCAATTGACTTTTCCTCTTTCGCTTTCGTCTGAGGAACGCCTACGCCGCGTTCAAAGTGAGACGGAGGTGCCACCAGCCCATCCAGTTGGTCGCACAACTCAATCACAGCGTTCTCGTTGATGGGCTCCGGCGTCAAGTTCGGCGCATTACGGTTATGGACTTCAGGGCGATAATCCGACGGTCGGTTGATGCGAAGCGGTCGTCCATGCAAGAAGACCCCGTTCAATTGCATCATGTTTACGGCGTCTTGCTCTCTCTGAAGCTCGATGAAGCCGAACTTGCCGTCGGAATGCAACCACACAGAGCCCACGGGCAACGGGTCACCCTCTTTGTAAGGATGGAATCCGGCAATGTAAAGCGCTGAAAAGAATTGTTGCAACGCATTCTCTTCAAGCCCCACATGGAATGGAAGATTTCCCACATACAGCCGTCGGCTTCGATTCGCCGACTGCCCTAGAGGCGCTCCCGAGCGTGCGTACGCCGCAGACGCCGAAGGCGGGGATATGGGGTTGCCCGAGTTGTACCCATTTCCGTAACTTCCGCTTCGCAGCCCGCTGCCGCTTCCACCGCTTCCGCCATAGCTCGCGCGTCGTGGGACTGCAGGCTCATAGTGATTACTTGGCGAACCGCGTCGGCGTTTGCGCAGCTCGCTGCCGTCCACGCTAGGTGAGCGTCGTCGAACACGGGGCAACGTCGCATCACCGAAGTCGCTCTGTGCCTCCGAGGAGAGGGCACGATGGTCATGCACGGGATCTCGCACTCCCATTGCGCAGTGCGCACTCCGCGCAATCCACTAAACGAACGTTTTTCACGGTAAGCGAACGAATGGGTTGGCCGACCGTCGACCTTCTTGGGATAATGCTCGGTATCGCGTTAGCAAGATACAACGCTGAAATGCTAAGTAACATATCATGAACGGCGAATTACTGATCTGTTTGTGAAATGGAAATACACCATTTATTATTTTTGATTTCGCTAATTCATAGATTTTATAGATGAATTATCTTCGGGTTCTAGAACATTCCAACTGAACATGATTGGTTGTCTGACCTCCACGCAAATTTCGGAAATTTTAACATGAGCTCTAGACTACTGAGTTCAAAACCCCCAAAACTTCAGATCTTGTAGAAGTGTTCTCTTACATTTAGAAGTTTCTATAGATTTAAACACTGTACTAATGTCTTGTTATTAAATACAAAAATTATCGATGAAGAGATCACTGGCAGTAGAATTTTATTATTTTCTCCGAATTACTTCCATTGCTGAACTAAAGACATGATTATGTATGTATAGTAGGGCTCGATATTTTAGAGTCCGCGCTTGGAGCTGTTCTTCAACAAATACTATGTTTTCTTTTATTGCTACTATTAACGTTCAACTGTGAGAAAGAAGAAGGTATTTGCATGCTTCACTACCGATATTCTCCGTTATTCGATTCTTGGTCATGCTCTGTACATTTAAAAAATTACCAAAAACAGAAGCAATAATTTTAAACGAATATTTTGTCAATTTTACATGCTTCGAGTAATGCCTATTAGATAGAAGTCCGTAAAAATTTCCATTTGTGTAGATTTTACTGTAAAAGATACGCAGTTTCATGTGAAAATAACCTAATTTAACGAAAGTTTGACGTCAAATCAAAAATATGAAAATTGAAGTTAGAGCAGTTCCTCTGCTGTGCCCAATGAAAAAAATTAACGCTTAGTGAGCTATGGCTGTTCGTATCATTAGCGTCTCAAATATCATAGAAAAATTTTTTTCATCATATCGAGTGAAGTTGCTTCTGAAGTCAAAAGTAGGAGGTAATACCATGAACGGAGGAGTCAAATGGAAAACTTATTTATTAAAATTGAGATATTATTATAAGTGCGGAATTATGCAACAATTGTAATCAAATAGGTGAAAAATTTCATTTAATTTCTTCATGAGACTGTGGTATTGAGAGAACGGCAAAATATGGGGACCAGTTTCAGCTCAGAGAAGTACTGGTATGGATGCTGCAGATTATATAGTTCAAAAGGAAATGAAACGGGACTATTTCAGGAAAATGTCGAACACTGCCTTCAAAAACATATTCTGATGTAACGAAAATCTGTGCGGCCGATTGTAGATAGAGATAAACCATTTGTCTTTATTTTCTATTGTGACATGATTTAATTTTTTTCAAATTTATTATACAATTGTCTTGACTAGCAAATCCAACTGGTTCTTGATCCATATTTTACTACTTTCGTCAGACACTAAGTGTAAGCGTAGCATACTGCGTTAGATTTTGTGCTTTCGGTTACAATAGATACTTATAATCTCAGAAATAAACTATATGAAGCATACGTAGGTATAGTCTTTTGCTGTTTCTGAGAATTAGATCTTTGTGCACCATACGAAGACTCGAGACTTACAATTTTGCTGATGAATATCGAACTAAAGCTTTGATTAAATTTATTATTGAATCAAACAATCCTAAAGTAGTCAATGACAAAAAATTCTGAAGAAAAAAAGGATTTTCGATAAAATACGCTATTGTAATTCATGCAAGGTTATTCACAAATCAGCTATATCATAAATCGAGGTTTTAACATACAATCAGAAAAGTGAATTATCCTCACAAGTTCTTGC
>JAAUYH010241659.1_pt1 | contig 11147 bp, 10 predicted proteins | sample 7278061 | NCBI WGS metagenome assembly JAAUYH01 (sample SAMN14350203, study PRJNA611818) | marine sediment metagenome | isolation source: surface marine sediment (0.6m) | place: French Polynesia: Moorea | collected 2018-08 | reverse complement strand
TACCGGAGGTCACCGTCGCTCTCCAAGACGCGCAGGGTCGCAGGAAGGGCGGCCGGTCAAGCCAGACCGGTCGCCTTTTCGTATGTCTGACATCCTCTCCAGGATCGCGTCGTCCCCGGGCTTGACCCGGGGACCCATCGCCCAGCCACCAGGAATGTCGGGTGATTGGAACCGACCGAACCATGGGTCCCCGGGTCAAGCCTGGGGACGACGCGATACTAGTCGGGGAGTCACGCATACGAAAAGGCGACCGGTCTGGCGTGACCGGCCGCCCTTCCTGCGACCCTGCGCGTCTTGGAGAGCGACGGTGACCTCCGGCAACCGTCCATGGGGGCGGGTGCGGCGTACCGGAGGCGCGCAAGGGTCGAACACCTGACCTCGGAGCCCGCAGACAAAGGATGTCTTGCAGACGCGTCCTGGCCCCTTAAGATTTGCGCACTGGCCGGTGTCGCGCCAGTCACACACCTTTGACGGCCGTTCACGGTTTCTCGACCCGGTCGTGAAGGGGCGTGCCCAATGCTCGCGGAAGGCGGCATTCGGGCAGGCAGGGGACCATTCGCATCAGGCGGAGACAAGACCATGACCATCGTCAAAGGCGGGCTGATCCAGATGGCCCTGAAGGCCAGCACCGACCTCACTCCGGAGCAGATTCGCGACGCGATGATCGAGGCCCATATTCCGCTGATCGAGGAGGCCGGCGCCAAGGGCGTGCAGGTGCTGTGCCTGCAGGAGGTGTTCAACCAGCCCTATTTCTGTCCGTCCCAGGACGTGAAGTGGTACGCCGCCACGGAGAGCGTGCCGGACGGCCCGACCACCAGGCTGATGCAGGAATACGCCAAGAAGCACTCCATGGTCATGGTGGTGCCGGTCTACGAGCAGGACATCACCGGCGTCTACTACAACACCGCCGCCGTGATCGACGCCGACGGCAGCTATCTCGGCAAGTTCCGCAAGATCCACATCCCGCAGGTCGCCGGCTTCTACGAGAAATTCTTCTTCAAGCCCGGCAATCTCGGCTATCCGGTGTTCGACACCGCCTATTGCCGGCTCGGCGTCTATATCTGCTACGACCGGCATTTCCCGGAGGGCTGGCGGGCCCTGGCGCTGAACGGGGCGGAGTACATCGTCAACCCGTCGGCGACCGTGGCGGGCCTGAGCCAGTATCTCTGGAAGCTGGAGCAGCCGGCCTCCGCCGTGGCCAATGGCTGCTATATCGGCGCCGTCAACCGGATCGGCACCGAGGAGCCCTGGAACATCGGCACGTTCTACGGCTCCAGCTACATCGTGAACCCGCGCGGCGAGTTCCTCTGCGAGGCGACCGAGGACCAGGACGAGCTGGTCGCCGCCGACATGGACATGGAGATGGTCCGCGAGGTCCGAAACCTGTGGCAGTTCTTCCGCGACCGCCGGCCCGAGACCTATGGCGACCTGACGGCGCCGTAGGTCCGCGGCTGAACGCAGGGCCTTCCGGGAACCGCGGAAGCGCTGAGCCCACATCCATCGTCATTGCGAGCCGCAGGCGAAGCAATCCACTGCTTCCGGATGCAGTGGATTGCCGCGTCGCTTCGCTCCCCGCAATGACGCCCCTGACGAGGGCCACGAGTACACAGCGCCTCACCACTATATCAACAATATCATTTATATATTAGCGTTTTCTCAGAATTTACATCAGCATCGACAGGCATATCGCATTTCTGCCGCATTGCAGAAGTTAAGAGTTTCCTAACCGGGTTGGCGCCAGTCTTGCGCCCGTCGATCGAACGCCGCGCGATCGGCCGCCTTTGCAATGACCGGAGCGTGCCATGCCGGTTTATCAGAAGGACGGGCCGGGGACCGCGCGGGCCCCGACCGGCGGAATGATGCACGGCGCGTCGCGCGACGCGTCGGCCGCTTCCAATGCACAGCAGACCGAGAGACAGACCTTGGCCTACAGCCCGGAAATCCCACGGCGCGCCTACGACCTTCCCAGCGCTCCGCGGGCTGGCAGCGGCCGGCCCACCACTGCCCAGTCGCAGCAATCCGAACACCACCGCAAGCTGCTGGTCGGCCATGGCATCCACCTGTCGGGCAAGATCGGCGACTGCGAGCACCTGGTCGTCCAGGGCCATGTCGAGATCGACATCACCGACTGCAAGCATATCGAGATCGCCCCCGGCGGCACCTTCAAGGGCAGCGCCACCGTCGAAGAGGCCACCATCGGCGGCAAGTTCGACGGCGAGCTGAACGTCACCGGCATGCTGCGCCTGCGCGGCACCGGCGTGGTGACCGGCACGGTGCATTACGGCGAGTTGATCGTCGAGGCCGGCGGCCAACTCAAGGGCACCTCGGAGCCGACCGAGGACCACAAATCCGCCCGCAAGGCGAAGCCGAACGGCAAGTCGGGCGACTGAGTCGCGATCACCGGGCCAGGCGGGACCGCCAGGCGGCCCTGCCGGTAGCGGCAGCTCAGAAAACCCAGTGTGTCAGGTGTCGGTGCTAGGCGATCCGCCTCAGCGTCGCCTTGACCATCTTGCCATCGAGCCGGGCGTCGATCTCGGCCAGATGGCCGAGCTCGTCGCTGATCGAGCGTTCCCGAACCGGGTTCCAGACGACGAACGCGCCGTCGCGGATATCGAAGTTCCACTGGTGCAGGCCGTAATAGCCGTTCTCATGCCCCTCGTTGCGGAAATGGGTCAGGAAGACCGAGCCGCCGGGCTTGACCATCGCGATCATCTGTTCGATCGCCCGCACCGGGTCGAAGGCGTGATCGATGGCGTTGCTGGAATGCACCAGGTGGAACGACGCCTCCGGAAACAGCGACGTCAATTCCTCGGCCGACCCCGGGAAGGTCGGCGCCGGCGGCGTCAGCCCGGCCTCCTTGAGAAGAGCGTTGTAGTCTTCGGCCAGCGGATCGACGGGCACCACGATGATCGGCCGGTCGCCCAGCCGCTTGCCGAGAAAGGAGATCGGTCCGGCGCCGACATCCAGGATGCGCAGCTCAGCGTCATCGAACGGGTCGAGCAGCCGGGCCAGCTCCGGCTGCAGCGGCGTCGTCGGATCCAGCGCTTCGCGGATCCAGTCCGCCGTGTGGATGTCGCCGCCGCCGATCCATTGCTTCCAGAACGACAGTTCCTTCGGCAATTGCGAGCGCCAGCGCTGCTCGGCATCGGCGCGCAGCTGCCGGCGATTGACGAACCGCAGGGCGGCGATGACCAGCCTCGACTCCTTCAGCCGCCGCCGCAGCCAGAACAGGGGCGTCGGCTTTGCGATCTCACCGTCGGCATGTGTCATGGGGGTGTGTCCGGCTGGCCTGGATGCCCGGTGCCTCCGATGACGATCATCCCTTCGGGCGCGGGGCGGATTGTGCGACCGGACGGTAGCAGTCCAGGAGTTTACCAGGCGTTTACGCAGCACCGGCGCTGCATGACGCACGATCGGCAGGCTGGGTGAACGCGTCCTGCCGTCGCGGTATCCTGGCCTCATGGACGAGACGATGACGCAAGTCGTCCGGGATCGCGCCTTGGGCTGCCTGCTCGGGCTCGCTGTCGGCGATGCGGTCGGAACCACACTGGAATTCAGCGCCAGGGATTCCCACCCACCACTGACCGACATGGTCGGTGACGGGCCATTCGCACTGGAGCCGGGTCAGTGGACCGACGATACCAGCATGGCGCTCTGCCTTGCCGACAGCCTGATCGCGTGCGGCCGGCTCGACCAGGGGGACCTGATGTGCCGCTTCCTGCGCTGGTTCAGACAGGGCGAGAACGCGGTCAACGGGCGGTGCTTCGACATCGGCACCACCACTCTCAACGCCTTGCTCGAGTATTCCCAGAGTGGCGACCCCGAGGCCGGGAGCACCGACCCGCAATCCGCCGGCAACGGATCGATCATGCGGCTCGCGCCAGTCGCGCTGCGCTGGCATGACGACCCGGAGGCGGCTGTCGCCGCAGCCCGGGCCCAGAGCGTGACGACCCATGGCGCCGCCACCGCCGTGGAAGGCTGTGCCCTGCTGGCGGATATCCTGGTCGAGGCGATCGCCGGCGGCGACCGCTCGCTGCTCCACCGGGTGCGGTCCAGCAGCGATCCGGCGATCGCCTGCATCGCCGGCGGATCCTGGCGGGGCCGGGCCCGCAACGAGATCCGGTCGAGCGGCTATGTGGTGCACACGCTGGAGGCGGCGCTTTGGTCTGTCGACCAATCGCAATCCTTCGAGCAGGCCATCCTGCTGGCGGCCAATCTGGGCGATGACGCGGATACCGTGGCGGCAGTGACCGGCCAGATCGCCGGCGCGCTCTGGGGCCGGTCGGCAATACCGGCACACTGGCTGGAGAGGCTGGCCTGGCGAACCGAGATCGAGCGACGGGCAACGGCCCTCATTGCGCAGGCGGCCGACTGAGCGGTCGGCCGCTACAAGCGTTTGCGCAGATCCTTGGCGATGGCCCGGGCGGCGTTGCGGCCGGGCAGGCCGGACACGCCGCCGCCGGGGTGGCTGCCGGAGCCGCACAGGTAGAGTCCCTGGATAGGCGCGCGATAGTCGGCGTGGCCGGCGGCCGGGCGCAGGCTGTAGATCTGGTCGAGATGCAGGGCGCCATGGAAGATGTCGCCGCCGACGAGGCCGAGATCGCGCTCCAGATCCAGCGGGCTCTTGATCTGGCGGCCGATCACCGCGTCCCGGAAGTTCGGCGCATAGCGGGTCACAGTGTCGATCACCAGATCGGCCACCTCCTCCTTCACGTCGTCCCAGGAGCGGCCGTCCGACAGCACCGGGTGGAAATGCTGGCAGAACAGGCTGGCCACGTGCCGGCCCTCTGGCGCCAGGCTGTCGTCCAGGATGGAGGGGATGCACATCGAGACCACCGGCTCCCGCGCCCAGCCACCGGCCTTGGCATCGTCATAGGCGCGCTCCAGATAGCCGAGCGAGGGCGCGATATCGATGGTGCCGTTGAGCGTCTCCGCAGCCTCCCTCTCGCCGAGGCTGGTGAAGCGCGGCAGCTCCGACAGCGCCACGTTCATGCGGAAGGTGCCGGAGCGGCAGCGCCAGCTCTCCATGTCGCGGACGAAGTCCGGATCCAGGGCGCCGCGCTCGACCATCTCCAGGAACAGCAGGCGCGGGTTGACGTTCGAGGCCACGGCGCGGGCGCGGATGGCGGTGCCGTCGGCCAGTTCCACCCCGCGCGCCCTGCCCTCTTCGACGATGACCCGTGCCACCGGCGCCTCCAGCTCGATCGCCACGCCGCGGTCGGCGGCGGAGCGCGCCATGGCCTGGGTGATCGCCCCCATGCCGCCGCGCGCGTGGCCCCAGGCGGCGGTGCGCCCGTCGATCTGCCCGAAGGCGTGGTGCACCAGCACATAGGCCGAGCCGGCGCTGTAAGGGCTGACCATGTTGCCGATGATGCCCTCGAAGCCGAACACGCCCTTCACGGCGTCGCTCTCGAACCAGTGGTCGAGATAGTCGCCGATGCTCATGGTCATCAGCTCCACGAGCGCCTTCTGCCGCGCCGGCGGCAGGCGGCGGACCCGATTGGCCGCCTTCAGCGCCGTCAGCAGGTCGGTGAAGCCGCCGCCGAGATTGGGCGGCGCGTCGCGCGCCAGGGCGCCGAACACCTCGGCCACCTCGACCACCAGGTCGTCGAACTCGGCGTAGCGCTCCGCGTCGCGTTCGGAGAATCTGGCGATCTCGCGCTGGGCGATGGCGCGGTCGCGGGAGACCAGCAGCGAGCGCCCGTCAGGCTGTGGCGCGAAGCTGCCGGCCGGCCGGTCGATGATCTCCAGCCCGTGGCGGGCCAGCTCCAGGTCGGCGATGACCTCGGGGTCGAGCAGGCTGACGACGTAGGAATAGACCGAGTTCCGGAAGCCGGGATGGAATTCCTCGGTCAGCGCCGCGCCGCCGACCACGGGACGGCGCTCGACCATCCGCACTGACAGCCCGGCGCGCGCCAGGTAGCCGGCGCAGACCAGCCCGTTATGGCCGGCGCCGATGATGACGACATCGGTGTCGGCCGCAGCACCCGCCGTCATGCAATCCCCCGCTCACGCCGTGTCGCGACACGCGTAGCGCGGGGGATCAGGCTAGGGCAAGCGTTCCGTGGTGCAGCGGACCTGGCGCATGTCGCCGCCGCGGATCGTGGTCGCCAGCATGCAGCCGGTCACATGGCCGGCCTTGCGGTCCACCAGCCACAGCCGCTGACCGCCGATCGCCTCGACACCGCCCGGGGGGAGCGCCTTGGAGGCCATGACCTGGGGCAGCGGCTCGGGATGCACGGCGGAGCCGCGGATCACCTTGATGTCGCCACCGCGTGGCTCGACGGTCGGCTCCAGCTCGAGGATGACGGGGCCGGTCTCCTCCTCGAACTCCTGCGCCGCCGCCGGGACGGCCAGGGCCGCCGGTGCCGCGACCAGCAGGGCCGCGACAGTTCTGGTTAACGCAATCATCGTCTCTGCCTACCTGAGTTTCTTTTATTCTCAGGGCAATATAGCATGTTGCTAAAGTTTTATCGAATGAAATGAACAGGCTTGGCCGGGTCCTATTCGCGGGCCTGATCCGGAGGCGACGGCGCGGCGTCGTCGGTGGCGCGCGGATTGACGAACCCAGCGATGCAGCCCGCGGCCGACGCCGCGGTCACCAGCCAGAATGCCGGGCCATATCCGACGGCGACGATCAAGTGGCTGAGGAAGGCGGCCATCCACAGCGTGAAGGTCGTCGCCAGGATCTGATACCGGTGATGGACCGTCGCCATCCTGGCGCTTTGCTGCGCCTGCACCATCCACCGGCTGGAGGCGGCGAGATCCCGATAAAGGCGACCGCTGAAGGCGGCGGCGGCCACCAGGGATGACCAATGCAGGATCTCGAGGACCATTGTCATCGGTCTCTCCTGGCATGCACCAGCGAGCAGGGGCGGGTCCGGAGGACGAGAGGACACAGTCCGTCGTCCCGCCAACCGCGACGATGCGTGCACGGGCGGCTTGATCGGCAGGCTCCGGATTTGCCGGTTCGGATCGACACGGCCGGCACACCAATGGGTTCAGCGAATGGAAACACATTCAATCTATTGCAGATGGCCGGTGTCCACGATTGGAGTCGGCCGGCCATGTTGCGACTTGCCGTCTTTGCCATTGCCGCTGTGGCGCTTGTTCTGTTCATAGCGCCGTTCTTTCTGAAGACCTGGCCCCGTCGGCTGGCATCGATCGCGGGTGGAGTCGTTGTCGCGATCGGCGCGGTTCTCTTCTCGTATCACGCCTATCACGTCGTCGCCGACAGGCAACGTGTCGACGACCTTCACCGGATCGCTGGCGTCATCGAGGCCTTCCACGATCGAACCGGCCGGTATCCGCTGGCGACCCTGGCGATTCCCGTCACCGTCGGCGTCAACCTCACCGATGCGGATCTTCCGGCGCGCTACCGGAGACCGCCGCCGGGAGCCCCCGGACAGGTCGTCCCGTATTCCGTATTCCTGAATGAACTCAGAAGCGTGCTGGGAGAGGACCTCGTGCTCCCTCAGGACCCGCAGACTGTCGAGGTCTACGCGCCCAACTTCTATCAATATCAATACTATGAGGGCGGACATTACTACCTGTCGGGAAATCTGTATTTCGAGCGGCCCGGCACCGAACGGCTGGGGCCGCACTACTTCAAATACGAGCTGAGTTCGCGCTCCCGACCTCGCGAATAAGCGCCCGCCCAGTCATCGCAAGCCGACCCCGCGCTAGGCGGCCACCCGTGCAGCCGCTACGTCCCGGGCGCGCCGCACCAGCGTGAGGGCGTCCGTGATCACCGTCTCCGTCGCGCCGGCCCGGTGCGCGGTCTCCGACAGGTGGCGGCGCCAGATCTTGGCGCCGGGCCGGCCCTGATAGAGTCCGAGGATGTGCCGGGTCATCGCCATCAACGGCGTGCCGGCGGCCAGTTCGGCCGCGACATAGGGCAGCAGCGCCTCGATGGCCTCGTCCGGGTCGGGCACCGGCGCTGCGGGATCGTAGAACCGGCGGTCGACCCCGGCCAGGATCGCCGGGCTCTGATAGGCGGCCCGCCCCAGCATCACGCCGTCGACCCGGGCCAGATGCGCCTCGGCCTCGTCGAGGGACAGGACGCCGCCGTTCAGGACGATCTCCAGCGCCGGGAAATCCTGTTTCAGGCGATAGACGCGGTCATAGTCGAGCGGCGGGATCTCGCGGTTCTGCTTCGGGCTCAGCCCGGTCAGCCAGGCCTTGCGGGCGTGGATGATGAAGGTCCGGCACCCCTCGCCCGCCACCGTCTCCACGAAGCCGCGCAGCTCCGCGTAGCTGTCGCGGTCGTCGATGCCGATGCGCGTCTTGACGGTGACCGGCAGGCCGCAGGCCCGGCGCATGGCGGCGACGCTGGCGGCGACGGTGTCCGGCTCGGCCATCAGGCAGGCGCCGAAGCGGCCGGACTGCACCCGGTCGCTGGGGCAGCCGACATTGATGTTGACCTCGTCATAGCCGAACCCCTCGGCCACCTCGGCGGCGAGCGCCATGTCGTCGGGGTCGGCGCCGCCGACCTGCAGCGCCACCGGATGCTCGACCTCCGAATAGCCGAGCAGCCGCTGCCGGTCGCCATGGCGGATCGCCGCGGCGGTGATCATCTCGGTATAGAGCAGCGCATGGCGCGTCAGCCGACGGTGGAACGCCCGGCAATGCCGGTCGGTCCAATCCATCATCGGGGCGACGCAGAGCGTACGGTTCACAGGCTCTTCCACGGTTTCGCTCTCACTCTTCTTGAAGTCGGCAAGGTACCACGGATGCGCATCCTCGACACGGCGTCCCGGAGTTCACGTTTGACGCAAACATCCCGTCACGTCCACTGTCGGAACAGAGTGAACCCTGCCGCAGGCTTCGCCGCGCAGGATCTGGAGGGAGCGACGTGACCACCGCCTACCGCATCGATGGGCTGCAATATGCCAACTGGTCGGAGACGATTTTCCGGCAGATGCGCGAGGGCGGCGTCGACGCGGTGCATGCCACCATCGCCTATCACGAGAACTTCCGCGAGACGGTGCACAACATCGAGCGCTGGAACCGCTGGTTCGAGCGCCATCCGAACCTGATCGTCCAGGGGCGCACCGCCGATGACGTGCGGCTGGCGCGCGAGTCCGGTCGCACGGCGATCGTCTTCGGCTTCCAGAACCCCTCGCCGATCGAGGACGATATCGGCCTGGTGGAGATCGTCCATGCGCTCGGCGTGCGCTTCATGCAGCTCAGCTACAACAACCAGTCGCTGCTGGCGACCGGCTGCTACGAGTCGGAGGATCCGGGCATCACCCGGATGGGCCGTGAGGTGATCCGGGAGATGAACCGGGTCGGGCTGGTGGTCGACATGAGCCATTCCGCCGAACGCTCGACCCTGGAGGCGATCGACCTCTCCGAACGGCCGATCGCGATCACCCATGCCAACCCGGCGTTCTGGCATCCGGCGCTGCGCAACAAGTCCGACGACGTATTGCGCGCCCTCGGCGACTCCGGCGGCATGCTGGGCTTCTCGATCTACCCGCATCACCTCAAGGGCAAATCCGGCTGCACGCTGGAGAGCTTCTGCGAGATGATCGCGCGCACGGCGGAGCTGATGGGGCCGCAGCATATCGGCATCGGCAGCGACCTCTGCCAGGACCAGCCGGACAGCGTGGTCGAATGGATGCGCACCGGCCGCTGGTCCAGGAAGGTCGACTACGGCGAAGGGTCGCCTGACGACGCGGGCTTCCCGCCCATGCCGGCCTGGTTCCGCGACAACCGCGACTTCGGGACCATCGAAGGCGGGTTGCGGGCCGTCGGCTTCGACGCCGGCGAGGTCGCCGCGATCATGGGCGGCAACTGGCTGGCCTTCTTCGGCACGAGCTTCGGCCCGGCCGGCTCACCCTGAGGGCGGGCCAGACCGGCGATCGAGCCGGATCGGTCCCGGGCACTCTCGCCTTGCCGCATCCAGCGGACTAGGGTGGCGTGGGCAAGAAGGATGACGGTTCATGGAGGCGACGCGCCAATCCCAATCGACCGTGGAGATGCGGTCTCCGGGAACGGTCATGCGGCTTGCGCGCCTGGGCTCGTTCCACCAGTGCCGCCTCTCGTTCATGCGCACCCTGTTGCGGCGCATGAAGCGCGAGAACTGGGCCTTCGAACGGCCTCGCTTCGAGATCGACGAACAGGGCGTCGGCACCGCGGTCTATGCCGTCCGGGGACCGGAGCGGACCTACAGCCTGGTCTGCTTCGGCCACGACCTGCCGCCGGAGCAACGCTCCGACAGGGTCATCGCCCATGCCTGGGACGCGACCTTCGCGCTGTTCGACGGGATCCCCAGCTCCGACGACATCGAGCGCCTGTCCTGGAATGTGCCCAGGCAGGAGGCCGGGCGGGTCAGCAACCGGGAGATCTGCCTGTCGCGCGCCAACCGCTCGGTGCTCCTGTTCGAGCATGCCGTCGACAGCCTCGCCGCCGGCCGCCAGCCCGATCGCGGCCAGGTCGAGGCGGTCGGCTACCTGATGCGCACCACGGCCGTTTACGGCTCCGGCAAGTTCGGCGCCGCCGACCGTGAGGCGATCGCCGGCCGGCCGGAATTCGCCGCCCCCTTCCAGGCGGAGATGCTCTCGGTCTTCCTGATCAGGACCTTCGTGCTCGACCTGGTCGAGCACCTGGCGCGGTGCCGGGCGCCGGAAACGGCGGTCCCCTTCGAGCCGGCCCTGCGCCGCCGGTTCGGGGTCGGCAACTCGACCGGGCTCGGCCTCGCGCCCTTCGTGGTCAACCACCCGGTGCTGTTCAACAACTGGATCGCGGCACGCGAGACGGCGCTGGCCCGGGTCCGGTCCCTGCCCCGCACCACGCCGGAGCAGGCCGCGATGTTCCGTGCGATGCTCTCCCGTGCTCGCATCAACGCCGACGAATGGCGCTCGGAGCACTCGCTGCAGATCCAGAAGCTCATCATGCTGAAGGCCGATCTGGCGCATCTGGAGGACCATGTCGCCGCCGGCGCGCTGGACGGCCACTCCCCCTGGGACCGGCTCTACATCTGGGCCGAGTCGAACCTGTCCATCGAGGGACAGGAGCAGCTCGTCTCCCTGATGCTGGAGCCGCATGGCGAACTGGTCGACGCGCTCGCCGATCACATGGGCGCCGACGAGGACGCCGCGTTCCGCATCGACGGCGCGATGCCGCTGGACCGGCTGGCCGCG
>JAAUYH010144795.1_pt1 | contig 11147 bp, 6 predicted proteins | sample 7278061 | NCBI WGS metagenome assembly JAAUYH01 (sample SAMN14350203, study PRJNA611818) | marine sediment metagenome | isolation source: surface marine sediment (0.6m) | place: French Polynesia: Moorea | collected 2018-08 | reverse complement strand
GCCACATGGCGGCAGACTTTCTCCGCCCGCTGCAGATCGCGACGAGCCACAGCCAGTTCGTCGAGAGCAAGCGCAGACTCGGCTGCGGACAAATAATATGGACAGTCGGCTTTCTCCACCTCCAGCCACTTACCGGCCTCGGCAATCGCGTCCTTGGCCCGATCGCTCGACTTGGCCAACATGTCCTTGGTCTCCTTGCCATAACGCTGGGCCAATTCGGCCGCGCCGTTGTCATCGCCCTCGTCGGCACTGCCAGCAGCAAGCGACGCCGATGCCGCCGCCATCCCCACCCGACCGCGGGCAGCGAGCAGCTGCTTCTGCGCAGCCCGCACCTGGGCCCTCAGCGCCTCCACGTCTTCTACGTCCTTTTCATGACGTGCACGAGCGGACGTAAGCGCCTGCAACTCTCCGAGCCTGTTCTCGATATCGCTGGCTATTTTCTCAAAAGCCAGACGCTCGCGCTCAAGCTCCGCCAGGGGATCGATCTTGCCCTCAGATTCGCTGTCGCCTGCGCCCATCCCTTCCAATGCCGACTCGGCAGAGGCCCCTGCCGCCGGGACTACTTCTAATTCTCGTGCCAATTCTGCTGCCGGTTCTACTGCTGATTCGACCTTCGGCAATCGCCGCACCTTGGGCAAATGCCTCGATAACAGGGCCTTGGACTTCACCCGGGTAACCGCATCGTCATCCTTGACCGCCATCTTCAGCATGGGGATCACCTCCTTGCGGTGCGATTCGGCAAACGCACTCAACACGTCCGTGGCACTCTGGCGTACGGTGGGATTGGGATGACGCATGGCCTCGCGCAGCACCGGCTGGGCCTCCTGCCAAGACGACTTCGATACCGCACGAAACACTGCATTGCGCACTTCCTCGTTGGCGGAATCGAGAAATGCCGCTATGTCGCTATCGCCGCTCTGATCATCAGCTTCCCCCAACTTCTGCGCCGCCTGCGACACATCGGGCACAATCCCGGCCGCCAACAGCGCGGCCAAGGCTCCTTCAGCCACAGCGGGTGCCTTATCGAGGGCATTCTCCAACATGCCAACCACCCGCTCGCTCACGACCCCATAGCCCGCCAGGGCTTCAGCTGCCGCCAGACGAACCGCGGCCACCGCGTCATTCAGCGCCTTTTCCAATAGCGGCAACACCCCGCGCTCGTCTGCAATCACGGCAGCCTGCACCCCGGCCAAACGGGCCTCGCGCTTGCCCTTGGCAAACACGTCGGCCAATCGGCTGAGTCCCGAGGTCTCGCCCACGGCGATCAGGGCTCCCAACGCCAATACCCCCACCCGATCGGACTTGCTCGCCAATGCCTCCAGCGTCTCTTTGGCCGCGGGCTCCTTGTACTGGGCCACAATGGCAATCTGTGCCTCCTGCACCACGGCATCGGTCTCAAACCGCAGGGCCTCGGCGACAACGACTGCCCCCGCTGGCCCCAAATGCGCGGCCTCTTGTACAAAACGCACCCGCACCTGGGGCTCGGGATCGACCACGCCCTGGGCCAATAGCGCCACGGCCTGCTCATGCTCAAGATAGCGCAGCGGCGCCGCCGCCTTCTGCCGGATGCGCCAATCCTCGGAACGGAGCGCCGTCATCACCCAATCCACCGAATCCTGGGCCAGCAGCCGCGGATCGAGCCCCAGGATAAAGAGCACGGCGGCGGCGGCCGAAATGCGCACGCGGCGGTCGTCGTCGCGGTATAGAGGGCGCAGAACGCGCACGCTCTCACGATCGCCAATGGTGCCGAGGGCGCGGGCACTGGCCATGCGCACGCTGGGACTATCGTCGGCGAGGCAGGCTTGCAAATAGCTGTGGCCCGCGTATTCGCCCAGCCACACTAAGGCCACGGCGGCATCGAGGCGATGGCCCTGGTGCGACTGGCCGCTATTGAACATCGACAGCAACACCTCTTTGCCACCATCATCGCCAATCCAGGCCATGCCCTTGGCCGCGGCCAGGCGCACTTGCTCATCTTCGTGGCCGAGTAAGTCGATGAGCTCAGCGCGGGCGCGGCGGTGGCCGAGCCGACTCAGGCGAGTCAAAATGCTAATGCCGGCCACGCCGTCAAATTGCGTCAGCTCTACTTCGCGGCGCGCCAGCTTGGTGAGCGCGCCAATGGCGTAGCGGTCGCCCGGCTGGCTGAGATCGGCGAGCGCCAGGGTGGCGGCAAACGCTACCGCCAGATCGCGCTGGCGGGTCAAGCGCCGCAGCTTGTGGCACGACGGCCGATGCTCGAGGCGGCACAGCGCTTCCCGGTACCATACCCGATGGGCGGGCTCAGCCGCCGACAATCCCTGCAGCAGCAAGGATACGGCTTCCTTGGTGCCAAACACGCCCAGGGTGCGTGCCAATGAGGTCTTGACCTCGGCATCGGGTTCGGGCAAGAGGCGTTCGTGCACTGCCGGGGCCCAGCTCACGTCTTTCATTTCGCGCAGGATATCGCTCCAATGGATGCGCACTTGCGGTTCGATATCATCGCGATAGCGGGCCAGCTCATGCTGGGCGCGAAATTTTTCCGCATGGGCATCCAAGGCTGGCCGCTGGGGCGGCGGCGGCTCGGCGGCAATCTCAGTGGCCCTCATTGGCTCTGGCGCCATCGGTATGGCGACACCGGCGCTGCTCGTTTCCGCATCGCGCTCTTTTTCGCTGCGCGGCATGAATATGACTACGCAGACGGCGATGGCAATGGCTAGGAGCGACCACAGCAGGCGCCGCGCCAGTTTGGGGGAAATACTGAGCATATTGGTCATGGTCAAAGACTCCTCTCGGTTTGTGCGCGCTCGGTTTGCGCACGGTCGGCGTGGGCGCGATACACGGCAAGCAGCGCAACGCGGGCGGCAATGCCCACGTCGCGCTCCGACGGCAATGGTTCTTCGGCAAAGGCCAGGGACTCTAGTTTTGACGTGATAGCGCGATCGCAATGTTTGGCTAAGCGGCCAAGCACGGTGACGGCGACTTGACGGGCATAGGCATCGTCGCCCATCAGCGCCTCCTCGGCAAAGGCCAGCAGTCGGTCGATCTCTTGCGGGCGCCCCGCGGCCACCCGCGCTAGGGCCAATGCGGCATCGGCACGAGCTCTCAACTCGCCGCCGTGTTGCCTGTCGCCGGTATCGCCGCTCTGTTGGCCGGTCCCCACCATCACCCGTGACAGAAACGCAATGGCTTCACTATCGCCAGCATCGGCCAATACCGCTGCTGCGGCAATGCCGCGTTCGCGCTCGGGACGGGCCAGTTCGTGCGTGAGCGCAGTACGACCGGCTTTATCGCCCAAGAGCAGCAGGCCGCGGGCGGCCCGCAACCACTGGCCACTGCCGGGTGGCAGGGTGTCGAGGGCCGATGCCAGTACCGGCCTGGCGAGCTGGCCGCTGCCGGCTTTGGCCAGGGACTCGGCCGCCACCAGCGCCATCCGTCCGCCATGGCCACTGCCACTGCCGTCATTGAGCGCGTCTGAGAGTATGGCAATGCCCTCGCGATCGCCCAGCCATAGCAAATCGGCGGTGAGGTCGATCTGTAAATCTCCGCCCGCCTGGCGCAGCGACGCGCGGATTTTTGCTGCTGCTTCAGGCCAAGCCAAATCGCGCAGGGCGGCGCTGGCTGCGCGACGGATGGACGGTGTTCCTCGCTCCAATGCCAGATAGAGTATCCAACCGGCCTCATCTGTGCCCACGTCGCGGATGGCGATAATTATGGCGCGCTGAACCTCTTCGTCCTTCCCTTCGAAAAGGGTGCTCAAATCATTGCGAATTTGCTTTACTTGCCAGAGCTCTGGCGGAACCGGCAACGGCTCTGGATCGGGCCCCGGCGGCGGCGGTTCGAGAGCCATCATCCACACTGTTGCACTCGCCACGAGCAACAGTGCGGCGACGCCTCCAACACGGCGCTCCCAACCGGCAAGATGACTACGCATGCGCCCCCAAGTGCCTGGGCGCAGCACTACGGCTCTGTCGCCGGTCATGTCTATTGCAGACATTTGCGCCGTCGTCGTCTCGGCCCGCTGGGGCACTGTGAGCATGGGGACAACGGCCACCATCTCCTCCGACCGGCGTATCGCCTCTGGCTGGGCCGGCATCGTCGTAAAAGACTGCCCCGCGATGTTCGAGAGCCGCTCTTGCCCCACGGACGATTCACTACCCGGCACATCAATGCCCGGACACATGCCGTGCTCCCACGTGTTGAGGGCGAGCAGCAAGTCACTGGCCGACTCAAAGCGATCTTCGGGACGCTTGGCCAAGAGCCGGGCGACGATGCCGTCGACTGTGGTCGGTACGTAACAGTACATACTCACCAGCGGGGGCACGGTGTGCTTATGGGCGGCGACCCAATCGGCCATACATCTGGCGCGAAACGGGCGACAGCCGCACATCATCTCGAACATCATGATCCCCAGCGCATAGAGATCCGCGCGGGCATCCACGTGTGCGGCTCCCTGCCACTGCTCTGGCGGCATATACGGTGGCGTACCCATGACCAACTCCGCATGGGTATGGTGATCGTCTACCGGCGAATGTAGCTTGGCGATGCCGAAGTCCAGTAGCTTGGCCCGTTCGCCGATGGGGACTTCGTCGTCGGGCACCAGCAGCACGTTGGCCGGCTTGAGATCGCGGTGGACGATGTTCTCGGCGTGCACCTTTTCCAGGGCCCGCGCCACCTGGCGGGCAATGGACATCGCCGTGGCCACCGGCAGACGCCGCCGACGCTTGAGCCGCGCATGCAGGCTCTCGCCGTTCAAGTGCTCCATCAAGATATACAGCTCACCATCTCCATGGCGGCCGGCATCCATGATCTTGACGATGCCGGGATGATCGATCTTGGCCGCAGCCTTGGCCTCGTTGATAAAGCGCCGAATCATCTTGCGGTCGACCACGCGCTCGCGCCGCAGCACTTTGACCACGGCGCGGTGTTTGAGCTCCCGATGCTCGGCAGCGTAGACCACGCCCATGCCACCCTCGCCGATTTTCTCGCAGATGCGGTAGCTCTGCACCTCCGCGCCGATGTCGATGGACGACCCGGTCGAGAGAGCCGGAAAGATGACCGGTGGCGCCTGAGCGTCGGACGGTTCGCCACTGTTGTCGCCGTCGTCTCCTTTATTATCAAGGGCCTCGTCGGCTCCATCTTCCTGATGAAACTGGAGCAGTCGATTGACCTTGGCCCGCATCGCCGAGGGGTTGCCGCATGCGTCATCGAGAAATGCAGCCCGCTCAGATGGGTTCAGTGCCAATGCCTGTTCAAAGAGTTCTTTGATCCGCTTAGGCGACAGGGATGGCCCGGATTTCACCTGAGACCACGGCCGCTCTGATTGTTGCATTGCTTCTGGCCTCCGCACCTGTGTAGCCCGTTGCGCCGATTCAGCGGCGCCCGGACGCGCGAGATCGGCGGTGACAGCAGTTCGACTTGCACCCATTATATCGCTCACGTCGCCGTAGAGTGGCACTCGCATTTCATCGCCGTCAACCCCAAAGCATCACAAACAGGAATTCATGCAGCGGCAGATATTCAGATTTATAGTGAGTTTGCCAGCTGGTTATTTTGATAAATTCGCGGCACTCGGCGGCCCGCCTCGATTGTGCCACAACGGCCAGAGCGGCGTCCATTATGGTCCCTTACGGTGGCCTTATTGAGCCTTGCAATCTGCTAAGTCACTGTTTTCCCACGGAGTGATCTCTCGGCACTTGCGGCGGTGTTTGCCGAGACGCACGCCGCGGTCGCGATCGCTTCACCGTCGGGTCACCGTCGCTTCACCTTCGGGGGGGGCTTAGGCCCTCGCGATAACATTGGATAAGATGGTTCCCATTGCCACAGTCATGCCGTATAGTGCAGATGGAATTACAGCCAATCAACTGAGGGAAAACACCATGGCTACCCATGCCACGACGACCAAAGCGACGACCAAAGCGACGACCGAAGCGATGACCGAAACGACAATCAATACCAACGCCGGAACCATCACCGAAGCAACTGCGGAAGCCGCGTTTGAGTCGACGCTCACGGCCGGTGACGAAGCAACACTGACGGCCGGCGACGAAGCGACGCTCACGGCCAATGCCGAAACGAGTACCGACCCCAGTAACCCCACCCAAGACGACGGCAAATCCAGCGACGGGGACGCGCTGGAGGCACCGAGCGACGATATGGTGCAGCGCCTCTACCACGAGCTGCGCAATCTGGCTGCGGCCAAGCTCAACTGGATGCGACCCGAAGGCCAGACGCTACAACCCACGGTGCTGGTTCATGAGGTCTACCTGCGCCTAAACCGCAACCCACAGAAACAATGGAAGAGCGAGCGGCACTTCTGCCGCGCTGCCGCCCGGGCGATGCGCCACGTTCTCATCGACCATATGCGGGCGAGAAATGCGGCACGGCGCGGGGGGCAGTGGTTGCGCACCGACATCAGCATCTCGCTGGCCGACGAGGCCAATGCTCTCATGCTATCGCGTGAGGAATTGATGGCCTTGGACTCTGCGCTCAGTAAATTGCAGGCCGAGCTCCCCGACTTGGCAGAAATTGTGCTACTGCGCTATTATTGCGGACTCACGGTGGCCGAGATCGCCAAAGTGCTAGACAAGAGCAAACGCACCGTGGAGCGCAACTGGCGCTTTGTCCGCGCGTGGCTGCTCGACGAACTCGCAGACATGACCAGATAACGTCGTTTCAACATCAGCGCCACACTTTGAGCAGTGCTGCCGCGTCCGTCGTCGGCGCAGGCTGCGCGCCGCAATCGGGCACGAGTTCGGGCACCCGGGCGCGGGAGATGCTGACAGCGCCTGCTTCGTCAAAGGCCGCCTCCACATCGGCCCCTGCCGGTGGCGGTGCATTGAAGCCGTAGCGATCGGAGAGGCCAATGCGTTCGCCATCACGGGTATAGGGCACGCCGTCGCCGCAGTAATCGGCGCGCACGGCGCGGACGCAGGCCAAGTGCAGTGTGTGCAGTGGATGCCGTTGGTCGACGGTGCCGGCTTCCGATGCGTTGTTTGTAGTCTCGCCTGCGACGGCGTTATTGTCGCCAGCGTCGTTGGCACCAACGTCATTTTCACCGGCTTTGGGGGCGGCACTCCGATCGGTGAGGAGCCAGGGCTTATAGCCCCAAGTGCGCACGCATTTGCTAATGGCGCCGCGGGCGCACGAAAAGGTATATCCGTCATCTCGCCAGGTGCCGGCTGCGTCCCATTGACCATTGACGAACAGACCCATATCATCGTGACCAGAGCTTGCGGAACACACCGGTTGCCATGGCTGTTCAGGGATATTTGTCGCGGTTTCGACGCGGTACAACCACACATCGCCGTTGTCACCGTGGGTCACCGTGGTGTTGCGCGACGTATCTCGCCGCACCTCGGCAACCCGGAATTCACGCGTGGTGCAATTGTCATTGGCGCAGTGGGACTCGCGCCACTGCATGCCGGCGAGCCGGGTCGGATGGATCGATTGGGACTGCTCAGCGTCGGGCTCGTGCGGGTTATCCATTTTTCTGCTTTGACTGTTTTGATTGCGCGGATGCACGTGGACCTTACCGTCGGCAAAGTCAGCGATGGTCACGCGGCGGCCGTCTGCCAGGGTGGCCCGCAAACGCTGGCCTTGTAACCATGGGCCGCGATCCAATGGCGCCGGATCGGCGAATTCCTGTAGCTCCCCTGGCGCCCGTAGCGCCCGCAATGATCGACCTTGCGGATGATGGCGATCGGTATCACCGGCATCGCCTGCACCCGCGTCATTGACATTGGCATTGACAGGGGGGGCGCTGGGGTCAATAATGGTGGTTATACATGCACGCGGCATGGCCAACAGCAGTGCGAGCGCAGGACTAAGAGGCATGATTGCAAATGTGAGCCCCAACGCTCTTTGCATGCGCAACCGGAGCGAAGACACACGGATATCGGGAAATGATGGACTTGGCCTCATAACACATTTCTCCTCGGCGAGCGCACGGACGCCCGTGGCGCACAATTGACGTGTACGGACGCCATTGACGCGCGGCCACGATGGACGCACGCATGGGCGTACGCGCTCACCACTCAGTTTGTTCCGGCACCCGCGACCTGATTGCCGCGCGGCCTTCACTGAGGAAAACGCAATCGCTCAGCAAAACCCGCCAACGATCCCGCCGATGCCCCAGGAGGTCATGCCTGCGGAGGCCCATGCCCGTGCGGCGGTGGCGTCACGGGCGCGTGCCCGCGGGCGGCGACCGCCCCCCCCGAAAGGGGGAAGCTATTTCTGCGCGCGCCAAGAGTGGAGCAAAATGGAGGAATCGCGCCTGGAATGAATGGGTTCTCCACTTCGCTACCTCAGAAGACAAAAAATGCTTTGCATACAGCAACTAACTTGCAATACTGCATCCGCAACATAGTTTTTCATCGTACGTTGCTCACATAGCATCTAGATTCACAACAAAAATATCCCAGCATGAGAAAACCAACCAACACGTATCGTCACATGCTGATTCATCGGCAGCGACCATAATGCTTGGGGCGAGCGGCAGTCGAGCAGAGAAGAGCTGTCATGATGACACGAGATAGAAATTGCATCTTTTCGCATGGTCAAATGAGTAGGAACTCGTGGCGCACTCAAGCCACCACGCTTATGCCGTTGATGCCTATCATGTGTCGCACGATACTCTATGGTACGTTGCTCACCTTGGGCCTCGGGGCGACGGCGTGTCGACTTCTTCCTCCTCTTCCTGCACGGCAACATATTTTACGCATACATGCGAGCAATCCAGGTAGTCATCAGCTATGCATACGTGAGGCGAAAGACGGAGACGAAGACAAGGACTCTCAAGACTCGGACTGCCAGCCCTTCGCCGGCCAGTATCTAGATGCCCCTGGGACCTTTACGGTTGTAATCGACGGTGCCCAGCCCGGCGACTCCTTTTCGCTGAGTGTCGATCAATTCAAGACCGAAGCCTCCCATACGGCAGTCAAAGAACTCGTTGCGAAGTTTCGGGAAAGATTCAACAGTGTTCAGAGTAATCTAACCGGCGCAGAAGCCCGCGAAGTCACCGACACCTCGTCTGATCCCGACGGGTCCTCGCAAGCGGCGGCAGGAGAGTCGGACACAGACTCGTCCTCGGGCGGGCGCCAAGAGGCGCGGCCGTCATCTGCGGAGATCTTCGGGCCACATCTGCATCCTGCGTTAGATGGGCAACAGAGGCCGGTCAATAAGTTAATGACGCCGACCGAATGGAAGGACAAGGTCAAGCAGGAAACGCCTGACACGTGGCCAACAAATCCCACGGGCTGGCTAGCATTTAACGAACCGAGCACGCCTCTTCCGCCGCCACGCTCGTTCGCGATTTCCCAATCGGACATCAATTATCTGCAGGGAAAAGGCCTCGACGTCGCGGCTGTTAGACAACACATCGTCGACTGGTGCTCGATTGATGGCTTCCAGAGCCCTGAAAATTGGAACATCGATTGGCAAGAGGCATACGATACAGCGAAACTCAAGAGCCACTGGGAAGATCCGAAGAAGCTTCTCGACCAATTCAACATCACAATAGAGGTATTGACCGCTGTCCTAAATGAGACACTCACGCAAAAGGCCGCCTTTAGTGCGTATCGCCGCAGCACTATTCAAGTCCAAGCGGGGAACTATGCACGTATGCCGGATCTAGAAAAGGCTCTCTTTTTGGCGTATCTCGCCCCAGCGCTTGCCCAAAGAGTGGATAACTGTCTGAAAAACGTCAAATTCGCGCTCGCACCCATAACGCCAGCTGGAGAAGCATCGCCCGTGGAGCCAGAGGAAGAGATTAAGGGCACGCTCAGCCTAGCCCAAAGCGGCTTAGAAACGCTCCGAGCCGCATTGCGGGCGCCGTTGGCCATGCATACCGAATTGGCAAACCGCCTTGAGACGGCGCGCCAACGGACCAAGCCACCAGCGTCGGCGGAGGGCTTTGCCTTCAAGACCATAAGCCTTCAGCCCGGACGACTCCTGATCGGCGTCAGCAAAAAATCAGCGGAAACAGAAACCCAACTAGCCAGTCTCGACGTGCCCGTACGCGGTACAGAGTGGTTGCATGTCACAGCCGGCCCCGTGGTCTTTGGCTGCTTGTGGTGCCACAGGTTTGTTGAGAACACCGAACCCGTAACAACCGATAGAGAGGGTCGTCCGACTGCAACCACCACCCGGCGGGTTATCAATAAACGCCCAACGCATTTCGATGCCAGCCTCGCGATTGGATTGCACGTATCGCTACCGAGATTGCGGAGGCGCAGCTTCGCTGGCGGAATTTTTCTCGGTTCCCCCCTGAGCGAACCAACGGGAACATCGCACAACGTGTTGGCGGGCATAGGTTTACGCATCCGGCCGTATATCGAACTAGCAGCGGGCGCGCACCTCTTTCGTGCCAGACGTCTTGTCAGAGGAGTGACGACACCGATCGATCTCAGTTTGCCCGGCAATGAGGCGGTGACCGTAGATATGGTCACAACAGAGCGATACAACGCATCAATTTTTCTATATGTCGGAATTTCTCAGGAACTCTTTTAAATCAGCCCCAACGCGGAAGGATCACTACCATGTCTCACAAAGCCCGCTGTCCCCATTCCAACATTGTAGAGGGTGAGCATGATACTTCTGTGCCACCTCGAAGTTATCATAAGGGCGCTACCGGTAGCTGTGACTTTTGCTATAAGACTTGGAAAGTCGCTCAAATAAACCCGCTCGTGTTGGTCAGAGTTAGTAACAACTGAACTCATGCAGTTACGACGCGACGCGATGAACTTCCATTCTACCGGCCCCCCGCTCGCTGCTGCGGCGGCTCAGTGCGTCGTCAATGGCGGAAATCCCATTTGGGCTCCTCCACCGCTCCCTCGCCCCCGTCATGCCCGCAGAAGCATCACCGCCCGCCCCTTCGGTGTCTGCACTTGCTCTAGGTGAATGGCGGCCGGCGCCCTTCCAGTGCCACCTCCGTCACTCCCATGCGCGCCCGAGCTTTGGCTACGCTTACGGGTCCTGCGATCGAAGATCACCAGAATTCCATGCTCGAGCCCCAAGCCGTCAAGGTAGGCATCCAAGGCAATTACGCCATCGTCGACAGGATCGCGCTGTTTATCACGCCACACTTTGAGTTCGATGGCCTCGCGCTGCCAATGTTGACCACCACCGGGCGCCGTATAGGGCCAACGGACGCATATATCGATGCGTCCACG
>JAAUYH010037109.1_pt1 | contig 11148 bp, 5 predicted proteins | sample 7278061 | NCBI WGS metagenome assembly JAAUYH01 (sample SAMN14350203, study PRJNA611818) | marine sediment metagenome | isolation source: surface marine sediment (0.6m) | place: French Polynesia: Moorea | collected 2018-08 | reverse complement strand
TATTCCCTATTCCCTATTCCCTATTCCCTATTCCCTATTCCCTATTCCCTATTCCCTATTCCCTATTCCCTATTCCCTATTCCCTATTCCCTATTCCCTACTCCCTATTCCCTATTCCCTATTCCCTATTCCCTATTCCCTATTCCCTATTCCCTATATTCCCTAATCTGCTCTTTTTTACTGAAATTCTGTAACCTTCACAATGAAGGTCGACCTCGCAAATTGCCGATTCACAAATCAAAGATCAACTTAATTCAAGGTCGATTGTCAAGGACACTGTATACCCTAAAACATACAGCTGTGTTCGATTCACTAGTATAGATGTAGCACCTGCAATGCAATGCATGGACTGGGCTAGGAGTAAGTGAATGGAGATTCTCCTGCAGCGCAACTACAGTGGTTGCCACAACCCGAGCAATGTGAACAAACAAGAGTGTTCTTCTCCATTGAAATTTCTTCTTACTTGCTAAATGGCAAAGAAGAGGTACACAATGGAATCTGTACTTATCCAACCATTAATGAAGAAGTGATGTACATACATTGCTGTTCGAGCAAACTGATGAGATGAGGCGCGAACAGGATCCCACTGCTACAGCAGTTCAAGAATAGAAGAAGGCGTTGCGCAAGATTCAAACTATCAGTGAGATTGCCTACAATTTCGGCTTAGGATAGCGGTTTTGTTTGTGTTAACAGGGAACACGTCTACGCAATAAATTCGTCAATAAGTGAGCCATACTTGGTACCGTCATGTATATACATTTTGCAGTTTAGTTTCAGTAGACCAATTGTTCACCTTCCTTGCTCTGACTGAAATCGATTGGGGAAGTGTCTCATGTAGGGAATACTCTTCTGCAAGCAAACAGTGTGACAGTCTGACATTAATGTCTATTCATTGATGGAGAAACCGACTGAACATTACCGCGGGCCTTGAATGTAGAGCTGGTGACGTTGGTCTTTACGGCACCGGTGCAGTGCGGTGCAGTGCAGTACAGTGCAGTAGGGGAGTGTATCGGTGTGAGTTCAACTTCCGAATTTACGATTTGCCACAAATTCATAAGTATAAGCCGAAATTTTAATCAAAATATAACATACTTCATTGGCGGAAATTCACTATTGCTGTACTCATCAGATCTCTCCTGTTCTCCAAATCATTTGTGCGGGACTTTCTCTTCTCACTTATGGTCCTCGTGACAGTGGTCGCCTGGTGAACGCGCCCATTTACCACTGAAACTCACCGGCACCAGGCTGTCATTGCGCTGGTAGCTGCGCGTGCCTGTGCGCCATGAAACGAACACGCCGTAGGCCGCGGTATGTGCGTCCCAACACCTCTGCCCATGCAGCTCCCGTTGCTGTGGTCGCATTACCTGAACCCAAACTATATTTCGATACTGTGAAAGAGGATGCTCTCGGGCTTGTTGTGCGTCATCTTAGTTCTCGACCCCATCTTGACTCTTGGATGAAGAACGTTAATGCGAAAGATGCGCTTATCGTAGTTGGAAGTGACGGTGTATTGGGAAAAGTTTCTCGCGACTTGTTCACCGAGTTGAGTTTCAAGTTGTGGTACAATTTCGCAACGAATCAATCTACGCGCGCGCTGTACACCGAAGATGAAGAACTGTACTATTCACTGATTCGTGCTCAAGCCGACAAGTTGCAGGCCATGGCGTTTCGTTGGGATAACAATCCACTTGCTGTCGATACTAATCAAGTGTTGTTCAAGGCCTGTCGCTCGGTTCGTGTTCTCATTATTAATGACCGTACTCGTAATGAGCCTGCCCCAGGTTCCATTAGTCGTTTACTCTCGTACTGTGGTGACACTTTGCACGAATTGCAGATTTATGGTGATGTCACTCTACGTTCATCCACTGTGCGTGCCATTTCCCGTCATTGCGATTCTCTCGTTTCGTTATCACTTTCACACTCTGGTTGCAGCGTACCATTGAAACCAATGTTCTACGCTATTGGACGCACATTGCGTACTCTTCATTTCTCTATCAAGTCGCCCACCCTCGCAGAACAATCGGCCCTGTCGGCCATCAAGAATTATTGTCCAAGATTGGAAGACGTATTGATTTCACACTCAAGTTGTATCCCACTTCTCTATCATCTCGGTGCCGGACTTCGCATTATTCGATTCGAAACTCCGTACGTGTGTCCTGATCTCGAACAGCTCGAAACATTGTTTCAAAATTCCGAGCACTGTGCTGTGGACGCCAACATGGTTGGAGTACCCTATGATCCGGAACCGTTCATCAAGGCCGCCGCCGAGCGACTTCGTATTCTGAATCTGCGTCACTGGTTTGAACCGAGCTCAGATTTTGCACAAGTCGCGTCGACCATGTCAAATCTTGAAGATTTGACGTTGGGATTTGGACCTACATCACGATCGTTCGTCGAAGCATTTTTCTGTTCACCAAAGGTTCATCTTCGCAAGCTGGCGCTAGACGATACGAAAACACATTATGTGCAGCGTAAGGCGTTGAATATTTCCCATGAGACATCGACTATACGCGTGCTGTTGGACATTCTCGCTAACGCGGTGTCAACAGTTGAAGAATTTGAATGCAAAACCTCAGATTCTATCAATGCCGTGGATAGTGAGCGTTTTCTATATGCAAATAAGAAGTTGCGTCGTATTCACATCAAGTACGAGACACTGTACGAAACCAGACTCCGACTCGAGCGAGAGGAACACACTGCGGCGTTCTTACGTGGTATCAAACCGTTCTCTAACGTGAGTGAAATCGAAATCGAAGACTCGAGCATGAAACCGGCGTCGAAAAAAATCGCAGATGCGTGCGTTTGTCTGCGATCCAAACAACTCGTGGTGGTTGCGGGCACGGTCCAATATTTACCTACGGTGAGTGGTAGAGTTTACCACTGAACTCGATCGCAGGCGGGTAGTGCGTTTGTTTCTGATTGTGATGTTGCTGAGGTTGTTTGGCCTAGATTATGTGGCGTTGGTGGTAGCACTAAGGGTTGACTATTTGATGAATTCGATAATTCTTATGGTAGATACGGAGCGGTCGTGTTCCGTCCCGAATCCTAAAGACATTCGAGTTGCTTTATTGGGTTATGGCACCTAGTTATGCACTATGTCTCGTACCTTGTTTAAGTAGACAAACACAAAGGATCGAATTCATAGTCACCTTGAACGAGGACGAACGTGAAGAAATAGTATTCTCTACCGCCTGGTTGCTAAAATATCACAGGTAGAGTTGTGCGCCGAAAACTCGAGTTCTCACTAATGCTGAGAATTTTGGTGTCGCACAGCTAACACTGCGACAACGGCGCCGGCGATATGCCGCTATATTCTCATTGCATATCCCTTACGGAGAGAGGGCCATCTCCCAGAATGCGATTTCGAGACGGACAGCGTCGTGAAATATGCGGACAAGTCTATTCCACCGTGGAGATTCCTGCGGATTTGCACCAAGCTTTTCCCGAACTTCCTCGTCGAGTAGTTTTCCGATTCGTTCACAACCTAACTGATAATCGTCGTGTGCATATTCAGAAATCCACTGGGCGTAAGGATGTTTCTTAAGGTCACTACCCCCACACGCTGAACCAAGACGAGTACCAATTTCGCCATAGCCTAGCACGCATGGTACAAGTGCAACAAGCAAGTCTAGAGCATCGCCGCGAACACCGATATCAATAACAAAACGAGTATACGCTACAGTCGCAGTTCGTTCGGGTGTCGATTGCAGTGTTTTCTTGTCGATTCCATATTGAGCACACTCGCGTTCGTGAGCTGCAACTTCAACGTTTACAATCGAGGAAAGCGTGTTGGCCGCTACTTGAATTCTATCGATTGAATCAGATTTTGCGGCAAACAATGCCCAAGCACGCGCGAAATGAACAAGATAGAGCCAGTCTTGTACTAGATAATGAATGTAACAGCTTCGCGGTAGCTCGGCATTTCTCACTTGTTCCACAAATTCGTGTTGAACATATTTGCGCCATTCATTGCTGCAGTCTGTGCGAAATGCGTCGAAGGTAGATCCGTACGAGCGTGCACTACACATCGCGCGTAACAACACCGCACCTTGTTCTGGGAACTAACCCGGTGATCACGCTAGCCGACTTACAGTGTATCTGTTACAAACAACAACAGATTCTTAAAATGTTTAAGCCGCATCGCGTTCGCTTTCGTCTTGCTTCATTTGAACTGAACCGAGTTGAATAGAAGTATGGCATGGTTTCTGCCAACGCATTGTGCTGCCGCTTGCTTCTGGCAGGACATACGAATTTTTGGTATTACGGACTTCCCTTCCTATATGGCACATGCCGTTCTTGGTTTTACAGTATTTCTACATCTTAAGAATGTAAGAAAAACAGGTTTCAACCCTAAAAACGTACCAACGTCATGTGCCATATGGAAAGGGAGTACTGTACTATACAGCACGGTACAGGTCCCCTCCCAAAATAGTAAAATACCCTTCTTTCGCGGAGCATTCTTGTCTACGAAATCGTACAGAAAATTTGAAAATTTCAAGGTTTTGGTTAATTACGCTGAAGAGAGAGGCCGAAACAAAACAGCCCTCCTTACTCTCTGAAAAATATTCTCAACTACGATTTACAGCTAACCAGGTAGAAAGATCTATATTGCGTTGAATACATCGACCTCGCTCGATAGCTACGAAGTGTTGTTCAATTATTCGTGTTTCTCTGCTGCAAAATCTGCACAAGGCGAAGTTAGGTGGAAAATCAAGCTTTTTTGCTATGGTTTTGCTTCTTCTCAAAACCTTGGGGATTAAAATCGACTGGATGTCTACGTTAAAGGACACATTTTGGAAATAGCTCTTCTTTTCTGTATCACCCCACCAATGGGTCACTTTCTGAAGAACTAAGTCTATCTAAAGGAATCTAAATCCGCTTTAAGGATGGCGCGGCATGACTTAACTCCTACCATCGCCCGAATGTTCAGAACTCTCCCATTTGAACTACGCGTCTTGCATATTACTATTGTCCAAGAATCTAAGTAGAATTTCCCATTTATCAGTTCAGCCTACAATAAGGATTCGATGGTTCAGTATGAACTTTTTCAATTGAAATTCAGGGACAAAGAAAATAACCCGGTGGCAAACTTCGATTCTAAAAAAGTCAGGTTTCAATATTTACCCTCGATCTAATAACACTTAAGTTCAGTCTCTCCATGAAAATCAATTGAATAGAATTCCGAGAACTTTATGCGTTTATGTTCTGTCGGAAGATAATACTCCTTCCATTCAAAAATAGATGACTACGTTCATTTGCTAATATGCAAATTTGCGCACGTATCAGAAAGTTCTGCAGAGAATAATATAGTTTGTCAAAATACAAGGGAATGTACAGGTGGGGACATAATTTTGTCAACTTCCAGATATCTCTAATAGCCAGAAAAGTAGAAGATAGAAACTCTGTGAAAATTATATGAAAATTATTACACAATTTACGTGTGTTCAACAACAGTATCGGCTATGGCAACTCGTTCGGGACGAAAAAACATAATAGAAGAGATGAAATTCGCTATCGTGAATATGGGTAGGACCGGAGTGACGCAGATAAATATTGCTGATAACATTTCTAGTTCAAAAAGAACTGTACCAAAAATATTGAACCAGTTGCAAGACAATATCAGTTCTTTTAAGAAAAAAAGAGGTCCATAATTTAAGCTAAGTGAAGTAGCAATAAAAATTCTACAACGTATTCTATTGAAAACAAAAGGAGCCATTGTATGTAACTGCCAGTGAGTTTAAAGTGAACTATGGTTACAAACTATCTATCAAAACAGTACGCAGATTGGTCTACGAATGTGGATTACGCAACTTTGCAGCAGTATCAAAGCCATGGTTGTCTCCACATCATATTTTCGCAAGAAAGAGATGGGCAAACATGCATCTAAATTGGGAGGTGAATCAACGGGGAAAACTTGCATATAGCGATGAACCTGCGTTCACAATCAAACCTACTGCATTACGTAGAAGAGTTTGGGGGAAGCAATGAGAAAGATTCAAACCTTCTAATCTTTTTCCTACATTTAAATCAGGCTATCAGTCTATTTCTATCTGAGCTGCATTATCCATTAATCGAGGCACGCCACTGATACATATCGAGAGAAATCTGAATCAAAAGAAATACAATTTAATGATGCAAAAACAACTAATACCGTCTGCCAAATCGGATTATGGTGGGACAAGTAATATCGTATTTCAGCAAGAGAGATGTTCACTTCGGGCGAAATCTGTGCGTACATTTCTCGAAGGAGAGGGCTTAGAATTGCTTTCTCGGACGGCTCAAAATCCGGAGATGAATCCCTGCAAAAAATGCTCCGGCAATTCCGAAAAAGAAACTGTATCAAGAATCTACGTATTCTACATCTATAGATGAACTGTTTAATAGACAATATGAAATATGGAATTCGAGATCTAGTGCAAAATATGACAGACTTGTGTCAATGACTACTAGAGTTATCAAGTTACATAAGGTGAAAGGGCCATCGACGAAATACTAGAATTTGCAATAAATTTGTGTAATCGTTTTCTATTAGATCAACCGCCTATGCTCATACCCAAAAAAATTGACAAAATTATTTCCCCATCCTGTACAAGGGGGTGAGCTAAAATTTAGAACACCGTAATCTGAAATACCTCCAGCAATGACTAAACTGGATGAAAATTACCAAGAATTTAGGGTATCATCTTGAGAGACTCTGATAGAAGATTAAAAGAAAACGAGGTTCACCGAACCCAGAAAAATCTTATAAGTCAATCTACTGTAGGGATCCAAGCAGAATTCTCGTTAACGTCTGTAGTGGAATTACTTGCAACTCTACTGTTTCACAAAACGTTTTTAGATACGAATATCTTCCAATTGCATTAGGGAATGCTATTTGAAAGTGATCAGCCTATTTTTGGAGGTTTTAAATGAAAGTTGCATTCTGCAGTTAATAGTGAGTATATCAGATCCCGTTTTTATGCAGACGTGATACAGAGGTACATTCTCTATAGATCTAGTGCACAAAACGAAGTTGGAAGATTTTCTGCTTACTCGAAAGCTCATTTGATCGAACAATTTTATCATAGTTGGTTGCTCAAGGCGATACTATAAGTTCATGTTAAATGTCGACCAGTTTCGTCATTGCCGGAGGTACTTCCGATTGAGTATTCTAAACTTTTTCTTACCTACTATACTCTCTGTATCCTCTTTTTATAATGGAATCAGTTTTTCCCCCAAGTTTCATTGCAAATTTACTACATTTGTGTCCGACAACGCTGAACTAAGCAAGTTCTTCTAGATGCGCTTCAGCTTTGATTTTCGTTTCGTCCGTGATCAAGATACTTGATCTGCGAGAGAAAAATTGAAGTGCTAGATTGCGATGAAGCAGATATGTACAGAAATATACTGAAATAGTAACAGATATCCCAGCAATAATTATGAATTCATTGTAATCTCAGTTATTTACTGAGGTACTCTTACTGATGAAGTTATTTTCACTATCAGAGTGAACAACTGTGCTTTTTTGAATTATTTTGAGACGCAGTCCTTGTGAGTCAAGAGCGATACGTAAAAGATTCTAAGCTATTCAATTAGCGACATGCTGTAGTAGTAGCACGCGAACTTTTCTTTCCAATATGGGTGATACGGATCTTGATTCATTGTATATTAATACCCAAATCTGGAACCAAAGGAACAGAAAGCGTTACAGGTTGGATGCGGAATCAACTTTTTCATAAAATACTGTATCCGGTTGGCGTGTACGACATGTATTTTTCAAAAAGCACGAAACCAATGAGCATGTTTAGATTTGCTAATGTGGCACATCTAGACAGAGAACAGTTATAGGTTACACTAATACTGTTTCTCTTATTCAGGCAGCCTATATTGCTGAACTCCTGTAAGGTTTGCATGATTCAAAAGCCTGAAATCGAGCAAAAACTACTACCAATTTCAGCTTTTATGCGAGGAAAGCTACTGACAAGTTGCATGGATAGATTGAATTGATTGTAAACGGTCTACAATCATTTTTCAAAAACATACCGAATATTCTTCAATATCTCAGCCAACATGCGTCAAGTACGTGAGCTCACTAACTCATGTAGCAGAAGGAAAAATTCGGGCGTTACTAACCCATAAATTTGTTCCATTCTTCGATAGCTGATCTTCAGGAGACACCCACTATCTTGCTCTTTATGTCACGTTTCCGTTTCAGAAAAATTTTTGGCTATGATTGAATAATATTGGCATTTTCACCTTTTCGAGATAAATGCAGTCAGAACACAGAGCAATTTTTGGCATTCATGAGATTTGTCTTGGATCTTTTTGACTAAATCAATGGTAACGTAGTCGCATTTGTAGTCGATAATAGAAATGTCAATACTCCATTGGCTAGACTTGCTAAGATTTTGTAGGATGTACAACACAAAGGCTGAATCTTCCTGTTCAAGACGTAAAAAGAAGCGAAAACCCTTAAAATTAAGTTAGCATGCTCATGGGGAAGTTAAAAAATCTATCAGCTGTCGCAAAGCTTTGCAGGCAAACAGAGTTGAAGGCAGAATCCGCGAATGTTGCTCGACGGTATTCATGCTTTGAAATGATGAGTTGTTATGGCGAAGTCTCAGATTTTGTTGACAACCTAGAAATTGAAAGATTGTGTCATTCGATACCCAAAAGCCGCGAAAAAAATAGCTAGAATAATTAACTTCTGGATTTACCAAACTAGACAATATTTGAAAAAATCAAGCAAGACAGTACTACCGTTCTGAAGAATGTGTGTCATAGGAAGGAGCTATGAGCATTTATCCAGAAATTCCAAAATAGAATCGGATCTTCTGCAAGAATAATAGATGATTCTGATTGCAAAGCCCGAATTGTGAACATACAAGCACAATGTTTTAATGAAATGATTGAAGATGAAATTAGCGATACCGATTCCTTAAAAATGATAGTTGAAATTGCTGATAGCACTCGGAAGAATCCTTTGAATCCTTCTCTTGCTGAAGGGATAATGTATAAGTACAGTGAAACACGTAGTACTTCGGAGAACATGGATTTGTGAATTATCCACTCACCCTCGAATATCTGCTAGCCGATGTTCTCTTCAGCTGGATATGCTCTGTGTAATTGGAGGAAGCAAATCACACCTGTTAATCCAGAGCAACACCTGTTTCTCCCTATTAATAGAGATCTCTGGAGAATTCGCGATATGAACAAGCTAGCTAAGCTAATTTCTAGTTTTTGCATGCAATGGTTTACATTTCTGGTAATCAGGATCCAGTAAACTACTGGAACTAGAGATTTGAAACAAAAATTCTATTTCACCCTCATTTCAGGCATTCCAGTTATTATTGTTGCATATACGAGCATGAGTTCTAAAAATGATTATCTTTGAACCTCTGCTACGACGCATTACATCAAATAATAAATCAATTTTTAATATTGTCCGGCAATCTTTCTAGTACTTATAGAAAGCCCTACTAGACATTGACCCATGACCAGTATTACTAAGCGGGCAGAGATGGCAGCACAATGAATTTTGGCAGCTGACCCGTCATACGCTAGGTTCCTTTTTTCTTTTCTTTTTCCGTTCTATTTAGAGTGTTTTGATTTCTATCAATTCTTTTCGTTAATTTCTTACTGAAAATTCTCCATTTCCAACGGGTGTCTCAATACTCAAAGGCCACCTGAAAATATTCCAGATTTCCGTATTTTTTGAACATTTTACGCGCTTTTTCTAGATACAACTTCCACGTGTATCATACGTACTCTTACAGTTGTGTTAGTAATATTCACACTGTGAGTAGGCATAAGTGACTACTGGTAGAGAGCTCGCCCCGCCCCGAAGGAGGGCAACAAGTGTTCTGCCAGCAAGGTCGTTCTGTGAGCAAGCCTGATACTGCCGACTACCGTTACCAGTGTAATGTTTCTATTACACCTTCCTAGCAATATATCAACTACGTCGGCCACCGATTTCTCGGTCACCGATACAGTAGCCCGAGCAAATGGTTTTCGGTCCCCTCAACCCATAACTACAAGATTTTGACCTTAGCTCTTTCGGTACAGAGGGCTTCAAAAATATATGAAAGCGAAATCGAATAGACAAACACAAAATTTCTCGGATATTGGACAAGAATCAATGAAAAAATCTTTGCAAGAAACAACAGAAAGATCAGGAATGAGATAATCTAGGTTATTGATCCGAATATTCGAGATAGATACCTTATCTTCAGCTTATTGGACGGAGTTTCAGAGCTTCCTTCATAAGAAAAGCAGAATTCGAACGTTCTGCTGTAGTTACCCAAGAAAAATTGCCGAAAGCTATTGGATCGCCGCAAGATAATTCGTTGCGGAAAAAAGCATGAGAGACACAAATCAGAACCGTTGAAACTTTCAATTTTCTGATAAAACGTTCGAGTACCGCTATTTGAGAAACAAGAACGACTATTTTAGGCAATCCGAAAAGAAAGAAAAAACTTTGATTTCTTGTTTTTACGTGCAGTTAAGATCACATCTGACTGAAGATCATGTCAACTACAAGTTTTGTCATATATTGTTTTAATTGAGTGATTTTTTCTTTCACCTAATGATCTTTGTTTATTGAACACTTTGAAAATTATATTAAAGTACACTTTGATACCTGCTCCGCTTCATCGAAAACCTCCCTCTTATCTTCAGGTGCATCTTTTAAATTTGCCGCACTCTCGCGCCGTAATGAATCTTTATTTGTTCGTATCCTGATGTATCCCAAAAAATTTAGTATGGTTCAATGAAGTAGAAAGAAACGGATGAAAATACAAAAAGCTGAATGAGGGAAGCTTACATTGCCATTTCTGAGGAATGGCTAGCGCTTGTTGTCGGGAAAACGTTTAATTCGATTTGTTTTATGATTGTACGATCGTAAGCCAATACATGAATGACATATGAAAGCAGTTCAAAGTAGCTTAGAATATTAATTTCAAGTTAAGCCGTGGTGACGTCCTGCAAATAGTCGTTTCTATTTCCAGAAAGTACTCAAAATCATAGAAATCATCCCAGTTGATGAGTATTGCGAATTAAAAAATATTGCAATGGCGTTTGGTTCATCTTCAGCTGGACAGACATAGTAGTAGAAGTAAGATTCATTTATTGAATAGATACTAAGCAAAATCACATATCTCTGGCGTAGTT
>JAAUYH010030392.1_pt1 | contig 11148 bp, 10 predicted proteins | sample 7278061 | NCBI WGS metagenome assembly JAAUYH01 (sample SAMN14350203, study PRJNA611818) | marine sediment metagenome | isolation source: surface marine sediment (0.6m) | place: French Polynesia: Moorea | collected 2018-08 | reverse complement strand
TGTAGATGGTGCTCCCGACGTCCACAAAGCCTTCTTTCTTGTAGAAAGCTATCGCTCTCGGATTTCGCTCCCAGACGCCGAGCCAGACGTGTCGACCCTCAAACTCGTGCGCGGCCTGATGGACCGCCTGCATGAGGTCCGATGCCAAACCAGAGCCGTGTGCCCTGCGATCCACGTAGAAACGGTGCAATTCGATGGCAGCGGCATGAACGACACAGGGTGGTGGCTTACTGCGCCGAACCTGGGCATACGCGATGAGTTCTCCTTTTGAACGAGCGAGGATCGTGATGACTGACGAATCGGCGAGTTCGGCCGCCTGTTGCGCGCGGCCGTAATTCGCAGCCAGGTGAGCCCGCATATCCTCGGGTTCGTTATCGGCCGCGAACGCCTCTTCGAACGTGCGGGCAGCGAATGCTCCAAGCTCCGCGGCGTCCGCCACGGTTCCCCGGCAGATCGTCACATCGTTCATATCGTTCGCGCTTTGTCGTGACATCTGAGTACATTCTACCCATCAGATTACTGCGCGCGCGAAAGCGTGTGCACCACAATCTGCTTAGGTGCCGAAAGCTGACGTTCGAGCGGCCCGATTCGCGGCGAGACGCCGCTCCCACACCGTCCATTGCCAGCCGGCCGGTATTGGCCGTACCCAGCCGGTAGTCAGCAACCTGAACATACGGCCTCATACTGAAAAAGCGGTCGCTCGTACAAGCAACTAGTGAAAATAGTCCGGCGGGCGCGGCTCGTTGACGAGTTTTTCCACTGCGTTCAATAATCCGCCACGTGGCGGATTTGCCAGCGGTTCACCGATGCCTTCGTCGATCATATCCGCGGAGTGATAGCCGCAGTCCGGTACGGCGACACCGTCCGGGCGGAAGAATTGCCAGACATTCCGGAAGTCCTTGTCGATGCGGAAGCGCCCTTCATGCACGAGCGCATGGTGCTTCGAGCACAGCAGCATCAATTGGTCGGTGGCTGTCTCGCCGCCATTCGCCCAGTGCTCTATGTGATGGATCTCCACGAAGCGCGTGTTGTGACACCCCGGGAAACGGCACGTGTTCCTGTCGCGGCTACGCACCGCGCGTTCGATGCCCTTCGGCACGACCCGCGATCTCCGCCCGATGCTCAAAGGCTCGCCGTTTTCTGCTTCCGTCAACACTACTGCCTGGCCATCGCAACACAGGCGCTTGACAGTCTCGAGCGGCACCGACGAGCGTCCGACGTTACCGGCAAGCGCCGACTGATCAACATGAATCGTAACGAGATAGTTGTCCGAACTACTTCTTTTGTCGCTCATGCTGCCCTGGAGGTACTCCTTCAGCATCGTCACAAAAGCATCGGCTTGCCGTCTGGACCACGACGTGTCGACGAGGTCGGGGATCTGCAGGCATTCGTCGTCACGCGCCATGTCGAGCGCTTTCTCGATGAGCTCTCCGGTCTCGAGCGGAAGCTCGGCGGTCACGGAGATCATTGCGCGATCGGCGTCGCGACGAAGTCGAAGCGAGCGGTTGGCGAATGCACGTTCGGCGATGCCCAGCGATTCCGGCGTGCCCATGCGTAGCTCACGGCAGAAGTCGGCGACGTGGCTCGCGGTGTTCCTGAGCGCAAAATCGAGCAGGTCTGCCTCGTTGCCCTCGTTGGTCACGCGCGTCAACGAGCGAACTTTCGAATAAGACAGTTCGCCCGTCGAAAACGCAGCACTGATCAAAGGCAGGTGTTTCAGCGCCTGCGCGACACGGACCTTCTCCCGGGCCGTGGCCATCGACAGGTCGCAGCGCCAGGCGAGCCAGGTTGCCGTACTTTCGAGCCCCCACTTCAGGCAGCCGCCGCGTTCATCAAACTCGCGGATCATGACCAGCAGTTCGTAGGTGGCCGCATTGATGCGTGTGCAGAGGTTCAGGATGTTCTGATCGAGATGCTCGATCGGCATTAGGTTGGCAGGCATTGAAAGTCCCTCCCGACGAAATTCCAGGGCCTTTCAATTATATACCTGTGAACCAACTAACAAATTTAAAAACAATAACTTACGCGTATTTCGGCTCGGCCAAAACCGGGCAAAACATGCAGATTTGAAGTGCTATAGTGATCTACATGAAAACAATAATAAGAAACGTACTCGCAGTCGTTTTGGGGCTCGTGATCGGGGGCGTCGTGAACATGGGCCTGATCATGCTCGGTCCGATGCTGATACCGCCGCCCGACGGGGTCGACGTCATGGATGCCGAGAGCATTGCGGCGTCCATACACCTGTTCGAGCCCAAGCACTTCATATTTCCGTTTCTTGCGCATGCGCTCGGCACGTTCGTCGGGGCACTCGTCGCTTATCTCGTTTCGACGAGTTACGCGTTTACGCTTGCCGTTGTCATCGGCGTGCTGTTCCTGTTCGGCGGAATACTGAATTCGTTGATGATCCCGGCGCCGACCTGGTTCGTCGTTCTCGATATCGTTGCCGCTTACATTCCCATGTCAGTGCTCGCGATTGCCGTGGGACGCAAGTTCAGGAGTTAGCGCGTGGAGAGCAGGGCAGCGGCGCGCGAGGCGTACGGATGGTTTCGCCGCTGGATGGGCAAGGTCTGGCAGGTGCGCGGTGGCGGTCTCTACGCGACCGGTTATCTCGTGACGTTCATCTATCTCGAGATCACGACCATCGTCGGGGAGATTCGTGAGAACTCCGGCGTCGTCGACTTCTTCAGCGAACAGCTGATCGAGTTTCTGCTCAGGTTTTCGGTCGATTCGATCATGAACATGATCGAGGCATTCATGTGGCCGGTCGCCGTTATACAGATTGCGCCGCCGTGGGGCGCCGTCGGTCTCGGCGTAGCGTTTGTCGTGTTCTCGACTTTCCTGCAAAAACCCGTCGAGCGCTGGTTACTCGGCGATTAGGCGTCGGCGACCCTGGTCGTCTCCCGCGCTCGTTTCTCGAAGTTTTCCTGCCAGCTCGAACGCCGCATCGCCGGGGCGACCTGCACAGCGGTTACCTTGTACTCGGGGCAGTTCGTTGCCCAGTCGCTGTATTCGGTCGTAACGACATTGGCGCCGGTCTCCGGGTTATGGAACGTCGTGTACACGACGCCGGGCTGCACTTTGTCGGTCACCGTCGCCTTGAGCGTGATGTCGCCTTTGCGGCTCGTGAGTGACACGAGGTCGCCTTCGTTGATTCCGCGCATCTCCGCATCGGACGGGTGTATCTCGAGCAGGTCCTCTCCGTACCAGGCATTGTTCGGAGTGCGGCGCGTCTGCGCGCCGACGTTGTACTGCGACAGTATCCTGCCGGTCGTGAGCAGCAGCGGGAACTTGCGGGACGTGCGCTCTTCGGTCGGCACGTAGTCGGTCTCGACGAACAGACCTTTGCCGCGCACGAAGGCATCGACGTGCATGATCGGCGTGCCCATCGGCGCCGCATCGTTACACGGCCATTGCACGCTGCCGACCTCGTCGAGGAACGCGAAACTCACGTTACTGAAGGTCGGTGTCAGCTTCGCGATTTCATCCATGATCTCGGCCGCGCTCGAGTAGTCCATGTCGTAGCCCAGCGCCTGCGCCAGTTCCTGCGTGATGCGCCATTCGTCCTTGCCCTGTGCCGGGGGAATGACCGGGCGCACGCGGTTGATACGTCGCTCGGCGTTGATGAACGTGCCGTCCTTCTCGAGGAACGATGTGCCCGGCAGGAACACGTGCGCGAACTTCGCGGTCTCGTTGAGGAACAGGTCCTGAACGACGACACACTCCATGCTCGAAAGCGCTTCCTCGACGTGCTGCGTATTCGGGTCCGACTGGGCGAGATCTTCACCCTGGATGTACATGCCCTTGAAGTCGCCCGCGCACGCGGCGTCGAACATGTTCGGAATCCTGAAGCCGGGTTCGGGGTCTATCGCGACACCCCAGTGTTGCTCGAACTGTGTGCGGACTTCCGCGTCTGCGACGGGCCGGTAACCGGCGAGCTCGTGCGGGAACGAGCCCATGTCGCAAGAACCTTGCACGTTGTTCTGGCCGCGCAGCGGGTTCACGCCGACGCCGCTGCGCCCGAGGTTGCCCGTCGCCATGGCGAGATTCGCCATGCCCATGACCATCGTCGACCCCTGGCTGTGTTCGGTGACGCCCAGGCCGTAGTAGATCGCGGCGTTCTGCGCGCTGCCGTAAAGGCGCGCCGCGGCGCGAATCGTATCGGCATCGACGCCGGAGATTGCCGCTACGCTCTCCGGGGAATTCTCCTCGCGGAGAATCATCGCCCTCCAGGCGTCCCAGGAATCGAGGTCGCAGCGGTCGCGGACGTAGTCTTCGTCGGCGAGGTTCTCGGCTACGATGACGTGGGCGAGCGCGTTGATGACGGGGACGTTCGTGCCGGGCTGCAGCGCCAGGTGATGCTCGGCCTCGACGTGCGGCGATCGAACGAGACCTATCTGGCGCGGATCGACGACGATGAGTTTCGCACCCTGCCGCAGGCGCCGCTTCATCTGCGACGCAAATACCGGGTGCGCTTCGGTCGGGTTGGCGCCGATGACCATGATGACGTCGGCATCCATGACGCTGTCGAACGGCTGGGTGCCGGCCGAGGTGCCGAGTGTCGTTTTCAGGCCGTAGCCCGTCGGCGAATGACAGACGCGTGCGCAGGTATCGACGTTATTGTTGCCGAACGCGGCACGCACGAGCTTTTGCACGACGTAGACCTCCTCGTTCGTGCAGCGCGACGACGTGATGCCACCGACCGACTTGCGTCCGTGCTTGTCCTGGATGTCGCGGAATCGTTCGGCCGCAAACTCGATCGCCTCTTCCCAGCTGACGGCGCGCCAGGGGTCTTTGACGTCGTCGCGGATCATGGGTTGTGTCACTCGATCCCGATGGGAGGCGTAGCCCCAGGCGAACCGGCCTTTCACACAGCTATGGCCGTGATTGGCCTGGCCATCTTTGTAGGGCGTCATGCGCACGAGCTGATCGCCCTTCATTTCCGCTTTGAACGAGCAACCGACGCCGCAATAGGCGCAGGTCGTGACGATGCTGTGATCCGGCTGGCCGTGCTCGACGATGCTTTTTTCCATCAGCGTCGCCGTCGGGCAAGCCTGCACGCAGGCACCGCAGGACACGCATTCCGAATCGAGAAAATCTTCGCCAATACTCGCGGACACCTTCGAGGCGAAGCCCCTGCCTTCGATCGTCAGGGCAAACGTGCCCTGGGTTTCGTCGCAGGCGCGTACGCAACGCGAGCAGACGATGCACTTGCTGCCATCGAACTGGAAATAGGGGTTGCTCGCATCAACACCCTCGTCGAGGTGATTTTCGCCCTCGAAACCGTAGCGGACGTCCCGTAATCCGACGCTGCCGGCCATGTCCTGCAGCTCGCAGTCGCCGTTGGCCGAGCAGGTCAGGCAGTCGAGCGGATGGTCCGAGATGTAGAGCTCCATGACGTTGCGGCGCAGTCTGGCGAGGGCCCCGGTCTGCGTGCGGATCTTCATGCCGGGCTCGACGGGCGTCGTGCAGGAGGCGGGATAGCCGTTGCGGCCTTCGACTTCGACGAGGCACATGCGACAGGAACCGAACGGCTGCAGGCTGTCGGTCGCGCACAGCTTTGGAATGTCGACGCCATTCTCTCGCGCTGCGCGCAAGATACTCGTACCAGCTCGCACCGTGGCCGGCATGCCGTCGATCTCGATGTCGACGCGTTCAGGATTTGTCGACGCCGGTGTGGCGAGATCGCGTTCCCTGACGTTGTTCATCGTGATCCTCCTGTCGAGGCAAAATCTTCGGCAAAGTGTTCGAGGATGCTGCGCACCGGGTAGGGCGTCATGCCGCCCATGGCGCAAAGCGACGCATGCTCCATCGTATCGCAGAGGTCGACGAGCAGATCATAGTTCTCTTCACGGTCAATGCCCGCGATCATCCGGTCAATCGCTTCCATACCGCGCGTCGACCCGATGCGGCAGGGCGTGCACTTGCCGCAGGACTCGATCGCACAGAACTCCATGGCGAAGCGCGCTTGCTGTGCCATGTCGGCCGTGTCGTCGAAGACGACGATACCGCCGTGACCGAGCATCGCACCGATCGCGGCGAACGACTCGTAGTCGAGCGGGGTGTCGAGCTGGCTCTCGGAGAGGTAGGCGCCGAGCGGACCGCCGACCTGGACGGCTCTGACGGGCCGGCCACTGGCCGTACCGCCGCCCCAGTCCTCGATGAGCTCCCTCAGGCTCAGGCCGAAGGCTTTCTCGACGACGCCACCACGCCTGATGTTGCCGGCGAGCTGGAACGGCAGCGTGCCCGTGGACCGGTCGACGCCCATCGACTCGTATCTTGCCGCGCCGAGTCGCACGATATTGGGTACGGAGGCGAGCGTAATGACATTATTGACGACGGTGGGCTTGCCGAACAGGCCTTCATGTGCGGGGAGCGGGGGCTTGGCGCGAACAATGCCGCGTTTGCCTTCGAGGCTTTCGAGCATCGCGGTCTCCTCGCCACAGACGTAAGAGCCCGCGCCGAGGTGCACGTCGATGTCGAAGCTGAAGCCGCTCCCCTGTATGTCGTCGCCCAGCCAGCCGGCGTGCCGCACGGCATCGATGGCTCGCATGAGTATGCGATGCGTGAGGGGATACTCGGAGCGCAGGTAGATGTAGCCTTTGCTGGCGCCGGTTGCGAATCCGGCTATTGCCATGCCCTCGATGAGGCACATCGGATCGCCTTCCATGAGGAGCCGGTCGGAGAACGTACCGCTGTCTCCTTCGTCCGCGTTGCACGCAATGTATTTACAGTCGGCTTGCGTCTTTGCGACGGTTTGCCACTTGATACCCGCGGGGAACCCGGCGCCGCCTCTGCCGCGCAGCCCCGATTTCGTGACCGCGTCGATCACTGCATCGGGTCCTGCTGCCAGGGCCGCTTCGAGTCCGGCGAACCCGCCACGTTGGCGAAAACTCTCGACCGATAACGGATCGACGAGACCGCAGCGGAACAGGGTCCACCGGTCCTGCTCGATCAGCCAGGTGATTTCGCTGACGGGACCGGCGCGACGCTCGTGCTCGCCGCCTTCGAGGAAACCGGCCGCAAACAGGCCTGCGACATCGCCGGCGGCCACGTTCGCGTACGCGATTCGCTGTTCGCCGACTTCGACTTCGACGAGCGGTTCGAGCCAGCTCGCGCCCCAGGAGCCGTTTCTGATGAGCTCGATACGGGTCCCGTCCTGTTTTGCCTGCGTCGCAATCGCGAGCGCGACGTCATCGGCGCCGACGGACACCGCCGCCGTCTCGCGAGGGACATAGACTCGGGTGGCCGTCATGCGTCCGGCTCCCCGAGCTCGCCGGCCAGCTCGTCGAAGCGTTCGCGTGTGACCTTGCCGTAGGTCTTGCCGTCGATCATCACGGCCGGCGACAGGGCGCAGTTGCCGAGGCAATACACGGGCTCGAGCGTCACGCGTTCGTCGCTCGCGTGCATCGAGACGCCGAGCGATTGCTCTGCGTGCCGTGTGAGGTCACGACTTCCCATCGCCTGGCACGCTTCAGCCTGGCAGACTTTGACGACATGCTTGCCCGGCGGCCGGTCGCGGAAATCGTGGTAATAACTCGCGACACCGTGCACATCGGCACGCGACAGGTTGAGCTCGTCGGCCAGTTGCCGGATAGCGGCTTCCGGGATCCAGCCGATGCGGGCGGCGATGTCGTTCAGTATTTGAAGCAGCATCTCGGGACGCGCGCCGTGTCGCGCAACGGCTTCGCTGGTCAGGGCTGCATCGTACGCACTGTTCATAGTCCGAGCCTGCCCGTGCCCGCGTAAACGTTGTAGGTATCGTCGCGCAGGAAGCCCACGAGCGTCATGTTGAACTCGCGCGCCAGGCTGACGGCAAGACTCGACGGTGCGCTGACGGCGGCGAGCAACGGGAAGCGTGCGACGAGTGCTTTTTGCAGGAGCTCGAAACTGGCGCGACCCGAGACCATCAGGCCAAGGTCGTCCGCGGGGAGTTCGCGATTGAGCAGCAGGTGCCCGACGAGCTTGTCGACGGCGTTGTGGCGGCCGACGTCTTCCATGACGACCGCAAGTTTGCCGCTTGCGTCGAAGGCACCCGCGGCATGGAGCCCGCCGGTCTGAGCAAACGTCTCCTGCCCGTCCCGAAGTTTCGCCGGAATGGACAACAACACCGACTCGCGAAAGCGCCCGGGATCTTCCCCGAACGCGTGCAGCCCGTTGGCGTGCAGCGCATCGAGAGACGTCTTGCCGCAAACGCCGCAACTCGACGTCGTATAGAAATGTCGCTCGAGCCGGCCGAGGTCGACATCGACATGCGCGGCGAGCTCGACGCGAACGACGTTGCGATACCCGGTCGACGGCGCAGGCGGGCCACAATGATCGATCGACAATACGTCGTCCGCATGACTGATGATCGACTCAGTGAACAGGAAGCCGGCCGCGAGCTCGCGATCGTTGCCGGGCGTGCGCATCGTGATCGAGATGGCGCGATGGGCGCGTCCCTCGGGCGTCGCATATCCGAGCCGGATCTCGAGCGGTTCCTCGACCGCGACCTGGTCTTCGAGGCCGCTCGTTGCACCGCCCTCGCGGCGCCGGATATCGATCGCGTGACTGCCCTGGATCATCCGGAAAAGTATATCGTAGCGACCTGGTCGCCCTCGCCTGCGGGCCGTCGCAAATGAGAATCGTTCGCGTAACTCTTTGTTACAGAACGGATAGTTGAAAGTTGTTATGGTGCCGTTCAGGTTCGCCGAGTAGAATACGCCGCAAATTCTGGCTCATTAGCAATTTCTAATTTAAAGGAGAATTCCGTTGAGCACGATCCCACGCCGCAAGTTTATCCAGCTGTCCGCAGTCGCCGCCGCCGGCGCCTTCGTACACACGGGCCGTACGGCCGTCGCCTCCGACCTGCCGCAGTTGTCGGAAGACGACCCGATGGCGCAGGCCATGAAGTACGTGCACGATGCCAGCACCGTCGACGCCGCGTCGCGGGCCAATCCCGCTCCGGAACAGAACTGCGCGAACTGTGCGCTGATCCAGGGCAATGACGGCGACGCATGGCGTCCCTGCCAGATCTTCCCGGGCAAGCTCGTCAACAACAATGGCTGGTGCCAGGTCTGGGCACCCAAGGCCTGATCCTCACGGGACAAGCTGACCAGGAAAACGCCGGCATCTGCCGGCGTTTTTCTTTATAGTGCTGTCGCAGATTTCCAAGCCGGAGAATCACGTTGTTTGAATCGCTGCAACCGCTGCCGCCCGATGCCATTCTCGGCCTGATCGCGGAGCACAAAGCCGATCCGCGCGAACAAAAAGTCGACCTCGGCGTCGGCGTCTACATGACACCCGAAGGTACGACGCCGGTGCTCGACGTGGTCAAGAGCGCCGAGCAATTCCTCGTCGATACGGAAGACAGCAAGGCGTACATCGGCACGGCGGGGTTCGCGGCGTTCAATGCAGAAATGCAGAAGATGACGTTTGCCGGATCGGCGCCCGACGAAAGGCTCGTCACGATCCAGGGCCCCGGGGGTTCCGGCTGTCTGCGAGTTGCGGCCGGGCTGCTCACGCGTGCCCGTGCGGGTGCGCCTGTATGGGTCGGCGAGCCGACGTGGGTCAATCACGTACCGCTGCTCGGCGGCGCCGGTCTCGAGCTGAAGCTGCATCCCTGGTATGACACCGATCGGCATGAGCTGCGCATGGACGAGCTGCTCGATGCGATGCGGCGAATTCCGAAAGGCGACATCGCGTTGCTGCACGCCTGTTGCCACAACCCGTCGGGAATGGACCCCGACGAGCAGCAATGGCGCGATATCGCCGACGTCATCGTCGAGCGCGAATTGCTGCCGTTCGTCGACATGGCGTACCAGGGATTCGCGGCGGATCTCGACCAGGACGCTTTTATCGTCAGGCACCTCGCGGACAAGGTGCCCGAGATGATCGTGAGCAATTCCTGTTCGAAGAATTTCGGCCTGTACCGCGACCGGGTCGGCAGCTTGTCGGTGCTGTGCGAAAACGCGGCGACCCGCGACACGATCGCCAGTCAGCTGAGCAACATCGTCCGCACGATCTATTCGCTGCCGCCCGATCACGGCGCCGCGATCGTCGCGAAAGTGCTGGGCGACCCTGACCTGTACGCGAAGTGGCTGGTCGAGCTCGCGGAGATGCGCGATCGACTGCGCGGCATGCGCGCGTTGTTGCACGAAGCGCTGCAAGCCGAGGCGCCGGACCACGACTTCTCGCATCTCGTGCGCGCGACCGGCATGTTCTCCTTCCTCGGTATCACATCCGAGCAGGTCGATGCGCTGAAGAAGGACTACGGGATCTACATGGTCGGCACGAGCCGCATCAACGTCGCGGGCGTGACCGAGGCGAACGTTGCATACCTCGCGGGCTCGATCGCAGCGGTCCTACAGTAGTTCCGCGGCCAGCTCCTCGGTTCGCATACGGGCGCGTCCCGGCAAGCCCGCATCCGGCGTATCGCTGATCAGTCCGATGTAGACGGTGCCGATGGTCTTCGCGCCGATGATCTTCGCGACCATCCTGAGCTGTTTGCCCGTGCCATAGAGCACGCGGCCGTAGATACCGGGAGCGGCGCAGGACGTAATCAGCAGCGCTTTCTTCCGCGGCAGGTGCTCCTTGCGATCTTTCGGACCCGTGGCGCCCCAGGGCCAGTAGCCATACACCGTCAGGCGTTCCATGAAGCGTTTGAATATTGCCGTAGCGGAGCTGTAGTTCGTCGGCACGGCGAGGATGTAGGCGTCGGCATCCTCGATCTTCCGCACGATGTCGTGCATGCCGTCGTCGATGACGCAGGTTCCCGGGTCCGTGCCCTCGACCTGCGTGCAGGCGCGGCAGTTCAGGCAGAAATCGATCTCCTGCCGGCGCAAGTCGATGGTTTCGACTTCTGCGCCGCGCTCGAGCAGGATTTTGCGTGCGGCCGCCAGCGCCTGGTCGGTGATGCCGTTATCCCGGTAGGATCCGTTGATCGCGAGTACCCTGGTGGTAGCGGTCATGTCAGTTCCCCTGTCGTTGGGCAAAAAATGCCGTCAGGCGGATGACCGCCGCAACGGCTATTAATAATGTGAAGCCGATGTATTCAGGTTCAAGCAACTGCTCGCGGGTCTCCGGCAACAGCGTAGAAACGAACGGTATCGCGATGAACCAGATGCCGATGCCGTGCAAGCGCCGCCAGAGCTTCGGTCCGATGAATCG
>JAAUYH010014241.1_pt1 | contig 11148 bp, 11 predicted proteins | sample 7278061 | NCBI WGS metagenome assembly JAAUYH01 (sample SAMN14350203, study PRJNA611818) | marine sediment metagenome | isolation source: surface marine sediment (0.6m) | place: French Polynesia: Moorea | collected 2018-08 | reverse complement strand
TTTTCTGCGACATCTGTTTCTATCTGGGAAACTAATTCTCCTGCTTTATGCAAACGATAGTTATTTTGGCGATAACCCCCAGAACCAAAAGAACTACCTTGGAGTTGAATATTTTGACCCCTGGTTACAACCAAAAAAGCGATCGCTAACAAAGAACCAACCATTAAAGCTGAATAACTCAACATCATAATGCTGACGTGCATCATTAACCAATTTGATTTCAATGCTGGTACCAAGGGTTCAGCGACTTGCATTCCTGAAGGTAAGGTTAAAGCAGCAAAAGCAGTAATAGCCATTGTTACTGGTGCGGTAACCACCCCTACCAAGCGACTGCGACTGATATTTTCAGCAATTAAATGAACAGTTGTAATACCCCAAGTTAAAAAAAACAAAGATTCATATAAATTACTGAGTGGGAAATAGCCAGCTTCCAGCCATCTTGCTCCTAGTAAAGTTGCAATAGACAAGTTTGCGATCGCCATTCCTGAAGTTCCTAATGCAGCTAAATATGGCACGTTGGGGAATGCTGCACCACTCCAATAAATCAGCATTGTCACAAACAGAACAGCAAAAGAAGCATTATCAAGCCAATTTTGTAATACAACTAAGTTCATTGGGCGTTCTTTCTCCGGTGGATTCCTAAAATATTTATATGACTGAAATGATCCTATCTGTTCTTGTGGTGTCCTAACTAATTTGGTTGAAATTATATTTGGTAATTGGTAATTGGTAATTGGTAATTGGTAACTCCTGACTCCTGACTCCTGACTTCTGTACAGACGTAGCATGCTACGTCTCTACGATCCCTGACTCCTAACTCCTAAATTTCAATTTATTTTTTAGAATCTTTTAAACTTTCAGAAGTTTCTGGATTTATAGTCGGAGCAGGTAAAGGTGCTGGTTTATCACCTTTTTTAACTGATATAAAAATATCGTAGCGTGTACTATGGCGATCGCTGAGCGCAGTTGTTACCCCAAGAGAACGAATAGCTTCTAACCAAATGCTTTGACTAGGTAATAAACTCCCGATAGGGAAGTTCTTTGCTGCTTGTTCTAAATCTAAATAAAACTTTCCATTGTGAGGATTGAGCTGGGAAGGAACAGTTTTTCTCCATGAAGGTTTACCAGTAAGAGAATTAGATGGTTTAGGAATAAATTTTTCGGTTAGGGGTGCACCCAAAGATAAAAAAGCAGTATCTCCATTTAACCAACCGTGGGTAGCAACTGCTGTACCTGCAGGTCCAAGCCAGTTTACAACTGGTTGATTCCTTACTTTTCCTCTTTCCACCTGAAACTGCAATTCACTATTAACTGTTGCATCAAGCTTTTTGAAAGCTGCTTCAGCTTTGGAGCGATCGCTTGCTTGAACCATAAATACAAAAGCTGCTCGAAAATCTTGATTTAAACTATCTTCTTTAGTTTGAGTTGGAATTACTGATAGTGAGAATTCACCTTTCATCCAACTCAGTACATCTCGTTCTAAATCTAGTTTTGTTAATGATTTAAAACCTTTTCTTAATTCTTCAGGTTTTACGGGTGAGAGGGGATTTGCTTTAGAGGTTGAAACATAATTGAACCAAGAACGCTGTAAGTTTCCCCCTGAAACCATCAAGATAGTATCTGCAGGTAAACGCTTCTCCATTTTCCCTGCATTATTCTTTCCTTTTAACTCACGACGACCGTTTGGATTGAGCCAAGAAACTCCTTTGAAGTTAATTCCTTCGGATTCTAAAGTAATGCTTCCTGCTAAACCTTGATTATTTTTTAATTGAGTTAAAACTTGTGCTGGTAATTGACGTTTGGGAGAACTTGCTGCAATTTTGGCAGACAATGGAACGTTAATATAAAATCGCGCAAAAGGGTTATAGGTAGATATTTTAGGGAAGTTTTGGGTAAAACCTGCAGTTTTTTCTAAAGAATTATTTTCTGTATAAGCATCAATAGCTCTTTCCATTGCTTTTGGACGATCCGCAATTACCAGGAAACGCTTATCAATTGCTGCTGCTGCAAATTTTTCTCCACCATCATTCCCAGTTTTTTCTTTAATTTCAATCCCTTGATATGTCCTCTGATTCCATTTTCCTTTCCCTGGAGTTTTGGGTTGTGCCAAAATTTCCTGGGCTTTCAGTTGGTTTTTTATAGGGAGAACTAAGAGTAATGATTGTCCGTTTGCTGAGGTTTTGGAGGTTTCTGCTACTGGCTTAGGCGCTTTTTTACTACCTTTAGGAGCCAACACAGCAATTGTTAATTCATTACCAATCCAAGGACTAATATCTTTTTGATAATCATATCCATTACTACTTAAGAAGCGATCGCGTAACTGTACTAAATTTTTATCTAGTTCTTTTTGAGTTTTTTTTGTACCAAACTCGCGTAGTTTATTCCACTGTCTTTCATCAGTACTTAAAGATACTGTCATCACCGCATCTCTAGGAATAATACTTACACCTACTGGTAAATCTCTAGATAATGGTTTTCCTTGGGTCAAAAACCAATATCCAGCAATTCCTCCACCAATCAATAACCCCGCAGTCCCTAAGGTCAAGGGTAAGGATGGCTTCTTTTTTTTATTCTTTGCAACAGGGATTACAGGCAGTGCCATCGAAACCAACACCTCATTATCGCGAAATAATAATTACTTTCCCTATCGGTAAAGTTAACCAAAACCTTTCCGTAAACTCTAGGGTCACTAATTACATTATTTTTATTCCTCAAAAATGATAATACTTTTGACAATCAACTGACTTTTTTCGCAATATTTTTAATACACGAGTGAGTGTAGCGATCGCATTGATTCCTCAAAAGTCAACTGTAAATAAGGAATAGAGATTTATGTAACTATTCTGCTTATGTATCTTTCCACAGCTTATATCTTTTTGCCACCACACAAAATTTGCACCTTAAAAGGTACGTTATAGCAAAATTCTAACTTTGGTTCTAAGCTCTAAGTTCCAAGTTCTAAGTTCTAAGTTTTAAGCCCTAATCTTTGTTCTAATTACTCAAAAACTATATTTTGTTCCTAGGGTGAATTTACCTGCATTTTACCCAAGTATTTACTTAGATAAGGTGAAAAAACTTCATAAATTAACGTCAAAGGTTGTCCGTGATGCCAAAACAAATAGTGACGACCCCAAAAAGGTCCACTACAGTCAAATCCAATTTCTAATGGAGCTGAATCTCCATAATAAATTCCCTGTACGTCTCGATATAATTCAGTACGCAAGCGCGCTAAACTTGCCCAAATAGGCAAAGACCTGTTTTGTAAATACTCGTCCACATGAGATGCTTCCCACCAAGATGTTGCATAAGCTAATCGTTGACCAGAAGCCGTACGCAACCACACCTGACGCCGCAATCTAGGACCAGGTATTCTTTGGATTAATTCGGGAGCAGCATCCAAATTCATGCCGATGGGTGACATATCAATGACATCTACTTCCGTTGGTTCTCCTGTCAGTAACTTTAAATGTCTGGTTGGAGAACCATCACCTAAAAGTAATAATTGCCAAGCAGGAGCTAACTGAGTGTGAGGTAAACCCTGCTGTATTACTTCCTCTCCCCCTTCCCAAATCGGACTGAGACGATGCCAACTCGTAGGTAATGTTAAGTTATTTGAATATTTGTAGGTTGCAGTCAAAGCTCTACTCTTAACAAAAATTTACTTATTTATATGAAAGCACAAAAAAGCGATCGGGGTTGGGTATATATTTTCTAAAAATAATAGAGACGTTGCAGTGCGACGTCTCTACTAGTAGTTCATGTTTACTAATTAATCCCAAATATAACTGACAGGGAGCAATTATCTGTAAAAAATGCGGATGGCGAGACTCGAACTCGCAAGGCAAAGCCACACGCCCCTCAAACGTGCGCGTATACCAATTCCGCCACATCCGCTCTTGTTTGCTAGATATAGAATATAGCATATAAAAACAAATATAGTAATCTAATATCTGAGTAAATTAAAAAAATAAGCAAAAAGTTTGGAGAATTTCTGCTTAGGGATATCTGAATAACAGAAAAATTGCAGTTTCACAAGTGATATTGACAAGGGGTGCGAACACCGTATAATTCACGGTGCTGTCGAGTCTCAGAGATGAGAAACCGACCACTAACCATCGCACCACAACTTGCACACTTATCTGGTGAAGACTCACCCCAAGCCCGAAGCCAACTCCTGTAAATACCGGGGAGCTTGCTTGGTATTCTCCCACTCATAATAGAGAAGAGAATTTCAGTAAATCTGGACTAATGTAGAAGCTAGAAGATGAAGTTTGACAAAATATTAATTGCTAATCGGGGAGAAATTGCGCTTCGCGTTCTCCGGGCTTGTGAAGAAATGGGAATTGCTACTGTTGCTGTCCACTCCAGTGTTGACCGCAATGCTCTCCACGTCCAGCTTGCTGATGAAACAGTTTGTATTGGCGAACCTGCAAGTAGTAAAAGTTATTTAAATATCCCTAACATTATTGCTGCAGCGTTAACCCGTAACGCGAGTGCGATTCATCCCGGATATGGTTTTTTATCGGAAAATGCTAGATTCGCGGAAATTTGTGCAGATCATCATATTGCATTTATTGGTCCGTCCGCAGAAGCTATTCGCCTCATGGGTGATAAGTCCACTGCAAAGGAAACAATGCAAAAAGCTGGAGTTCCTACCGTGCCGGGTAGTGGTGGATTAGTAGGAACGGACACCGAAGGTTTGGCGATCGCCAAAGAAATTGGTTATCCAGTAATGATCAAAGCTACCGCAGGTGGTGGCGGACGCGGTATGCGTCTGGTACGCTCAGAAGATGAATTTGTAGTTTCTTTTCAAGCTGCTAAAGGTGAAGCTGAAGCCGCCTTTGGTAATGGTGGAGTATACATAGAAAAATTTATCGAGCGCCCGCGTCATATAGAATTTCAAGTATTAGCCGATAACTACGGTAATGTAATTCATTTGGGCGAACGGGATTGTTCAATTCAACGTCGTAATCAAAAGCTATTAGAAGAAGCACCCTCAGTAGCTCTTGACCCAGAATTGCGGGAAAAAATGGGACAAGCAGCCGTGAGGGCTACCCAATTTATCAATTACAGTGGTGCGGGTACTATTGAGTTTTTACTCGATGCTTCCGGTAGTTTTTACTTCATGGAGATGAACACCAGAATTCAAGTGGAACATCCCGTGACAGAAATGATTACCGGGGTCGACTTAGTGGTAGAACAAATTCGCATTGCTCAAGGAGAAAAGCTGCGATTAACCCAAGACCAAGTAGTTTTAAAAGGTCATGCTATTGAATGTCGGATTAATGCAGAAGATCCGGATCGCCAATTCCGTCCAGCACCTGGAAGAATAAGTGGTTATCTTCCTCCCGGTGGTCCAGGGGTAAGGGTAGATTCCCATGTTTATACTGATTACCAAATTCCCCCTTATTACGATTCTTTAATTGGTAAGTTGATTGTTTGGGGACCAGACCGAAATACTAGTATTAATCGTATGAAACGGGCATTAAGAGAATGTGCAATTACGGGACTACCAACCACAATTGCTTTTCATCAAAAAATTATGGAAACTCCCCAGTTTTTGCAAGGTAATGTTTACACTAACTTTGTGCAAGAAATGAGTTAATCCAAGCTCTAGCTAACTTTCTTAACTGAAGTTACGACATTGAGCGCATGGTTTAGGACACCCTAATGTTCTTGAAGGGAGAGGGAACAAAAAATGTCCGATTCCAAAAACCTGGTGCGATAAAGCACAAAATCACAAAAAATCAAACACTCGAGATTAGATGGCTAATTTCAAGTCATCAAAATTTTCGAGTGTTCAAAATTGGCTAATTCTTAAAAGTTACAAGGTACGGTACGTAGATTACGAGATATAGAACTACATGTTCTGATTTAGAAATTTTTCTATTTCCTGTTCCCTGTTCCCTGTTGCCTATTCCCTGTGAAGTAAAATATGATTTCCTAACTTATTTACCTACTGCGATACCTGAATTACAAGATATTTGGGAACTTATTGTACTCGAGAGAGCATGGTGAGTAGACCTTGCTGACCTAATAAAATTTCCCGTAAAAAACTAAAAATTCCAAACCAAATAATTGGGGTAATATCTACTCCACCTATAGGTGGTACCAATTTCCGCAATATCACTAGAAAAGGTTCTGTAGGTAAAGCGACTAAATAAAAGGGAAAACGATTCAATTTTAGTTCGGGAGACCAACTCATGATTATGCGGAAGATGAACAGAAGCATCATCACTCCCAAAAAGGGACCGAGAATCCAAGTTGTGATATCTATACCATTCATAGCCTGAAGTAAAGTCGCTTGAAAGCCGTTACAAAAAATAAAGCTTTGTAAATATAGCTCTTTTTGATTGTAAACCCATATTGGGGAATGGGGAATGGGGAGTGTGGGAAGTAGTTTCAAGTTGGGGAATGGGGATTGGGGATTGGGGATTGGGAGTAAAGTTAAGTCGTAGCTTATAAATTTTCAACAGAGCGATCGGACTTGGGACTGAATAGGGGAAATAACCTTGATTTTGTTAACATAATTTAGAAGACTGTAACAAAAAAGGTTTATATCCATGACACCTTCTTTAGCAAATTTCCTTTGGAGCTTACTTTGGGGTTCAGTAATTGTTGTTATTCCAATTACAGTAGCTTTAATTTTCATCAGTCAGAAAGATAAAATTCAACGTAATTAAGCCACTTTAGAAAGTATTATTTGACTCTGTGTGACCGATAATCTTTCAATTCCGAACTTATTTGTAGTTCCGTGTAATTTATCTGTTAGTGCCATACAAGCTATACTTGGCTGAAATACAGAAAAAATCTTTAACATAAACACAGATGCTTCAAAGCAACATCTGATGCTTTGGAGCTTTAATATTTTTTTGTAAAATTTTTATGTGTTTGTTTTGTGTTTTTGGCTATAGTGGAGATTTTAATTTTAAGTAGTTAACATAGATTTGATATTAGGAAAACAACAATGTTAATTTTGGGGCTGAATTCAGCCAGTGTTCTGGCACAGGTTAATTTCGGAACTAACCCAGCCAGTATTTTAGGAATTTTCTTAGCTGTAGCTGGGGCTGGATTATATTTCCTTCGTACTGTAAAACCGGAATTATCCCGAGATCAAGATATATTTTTTGCTGCTGTTGGTTTGCTCTGTGGCTTTATTTTAATATTCCAAGGTTGGCGATTAGACCCAATTTTGCAATTCGGTCAGTTGTTATTGATCGGTACAACTTTATATTTTGCCTATGAGAGTATTCGCTTACGGGGCATTGCTACCCAACAAGCAAAGCGTAACACCCCAATTGTTGATGATGAGCGAGAAATAAGCAATCGCTATCAATACGAACCCAGCAGCAATCCAAGGAGATCTAGAGCTGCGCGAGTGGAAGCTGAGTTGGAACCACTACCATATTATGAAGATGACTATGATGATGAACGCCCTGTGCGCGGTCGTATACCTGGAAGTAGGGATAGTCGTCTAACTCGTCCCGACTACTATGATGATGAAGCTCCTCCCCGTCGTCCATCACGTCGTAGTAATAGAAGTACCCGAGAAGGGCGAGATGAAAGATCCCGTCGTCGAAATTCTGGAGGATATGATAATCGACCTACTTCAAGGTACCAAGAAGATGATTGGGAAAAATCCAAGCAAGTAGAACGATTTGATGATGACTGGGATAAGAGTAATTCCCCCAGGGAAGCTAGACCGCCAAAACGTAAAATCAAAGATGAAGCACCTCGCTCGGAGTTTTCCTCAGAAGAAGTAACTCCTAGAAGAAGAAAGAGGAGAAGACCCACAAGTAATACAAACTCCCAAGATTCCCGACCAATTTCAGGAGATGATGAAGTAATTTCTACTCCTTATGTGGATTTTAAACCCATCGATCGCCCGGACTCAGAATCAGATCGTCCCATTAACTTCGACGATATTTGAATAAATAAATAATTAATTAAAACTGAAGTTGCATTATATAGAAGCAATGAATAGAAGCAACAAAGAAAAGTCAGTGTGAGTAAAGTGATATCCAGTATTTGGCTCCAAAGATTGAGTAATTGGAGCCTTAGTTGCAGTCTGGCAATTTTACTAAGTTCTTGTAGTTATACCGATCTTCCTATTGGATCTTCTTCCCTTAACAGTCGTTATACCGAAGAACAACCTACTTTGAGTGGTAACGGTCGTTTTTTGGGATTTATTTCTAATCGTAATGGTAATCATCAACTGCTGCTGTTTGACATTCAACAGCAGCAGTTTGTTCGTACGCCAAACTTAAATCGAGCGCGAATAATAGTTGAAGCTCCTAGCCTGAGCCATAGTGCGCGTTACATTGTTTATATGACAACAGATCGAGGTAGACCTGTCGTATCACTTTACGATCGCGCGACAAAACAATCACAAGTCTTGACTTCTTTTTATCCGGGTTGGGTAAGAAATCCTAGTATTAGCCCTGATGGACGCTATGTTACTTTTGAAACCTCTAGTCGCGGTCAGTGGGATATTGAAGTGTTAGACAGGGGACCAAATATAGAATTAGATATACCTGATGGTACTCCTGCAACTGCACCTACTGAATAAATTGAGTAATGAGTAATAAGTAATAAGTAATAAGTAATAAGTAATAAGTAATAAGTAATAAGTAATGAATAAGGAGTAACGAACAAAACTAATATCCAAAATCCTTTGGTTTAGGATAAGGAATGTGGATTAAATAAAGTACAAAAGTAGGGTGCTGTTAGCATCGCGTAACGCACCGTTCCAAATTTCAGAATTACAGGTTATTAAATTTTCATTCCTAAGTGAGCAGAATATATCTTCAATATTTCTTCTTATATCCAATCTGTAATGTTCAAATAATCTAATGCTTAGAAAATCTAATGCTCAGAACATTAAAATTTTTATTCCTATATTAATTAGTGCCAGTCTATTAAATGGTTGCTTTGGTTTTGGTTATCCCAGATTATTAAATTATTCATTCGATCCAGGAGGTCGTTCTCTCAATAGTACGGCTTCAGAATTAAACCCACAAATTTCTGGGAGATATATCGTTTTTACTAGCGACCGCCGGGGTAGCCAAGATATTTATATGTTCGATACACTAGGTCGCAACTTAGTAGAATTACCTGGTTTAAATTCCTTTGATGCGATCGCTTCCGATCCATCTGTTTCTAGTGATGGTCGCTATATCGTGTTTGCAGCTTCTAGAAACGGTCGTTCGGCTGTTTTTTTGTACGATCGCGAAACTAACCAAACACGCAATTTAGCAGCAGACGTACAAGCAGAAATCCGCAACCCTACAATTAGTGGAGATGGTAATATCATTGCTTTCGAGAGCAGTATAAATGGGCAATGGGATATCGTAGTCTACGATCGTCGTTTTGGTAACCGATTAAACATCCCGTAAGAAGGAGATTGGGTATTGGGTATTGGGGATTTGCTCCAGGTTTAGCGCAAGCATACTTAGGTCTTACTCTGTTTGGCTTTCCACGGAAAATTAGGAACAAGCAATGACCAATTACCCATTACCCATTACCAAAAACTAATTTTGACTTTCTGAATTTTGTACAGCTTCAATTAACGAACGTACCTCCTGAGTACCTTCAGAAGGCTCAAAAGATAATGGAAATTTACCACGAGAAATCATTCGCAAACCCAGAGGTGCAATACCAAGTAAACCCTTGAGGTCTTTTAAATAATTCCCCACAACTTGCAAACCAAATTGTCTTTCATCAATCCAACCACCTGCTTTAACTAAATCTACCAAAACCTTACGGTGGCGAATAGAACGACTATCACTAGCTGACTTACGCTTGAGAATTTCTTGTTTGATCTCGCTAATTCGATCTAATGGCGCAACATCCATTGGACATACACTGTTGCAATAATAACAACGAGTACAACCCCATACCCCAGCAGTAGACTCATTATATTTATCTAAGCGACTTTCAGTGTCAGCATCCCGGGAGTCTGCAATCATGCGCTGAGCTTTTGCAAGAGCATGAGGACCAACAAAGCTGGGGTTGATTTCCACTGCGTTGCATTCTGAATAACAAGCACCGCACATAATACAGTTACCAGTATTATCTAGTTGCGATCGCTCTTGAGGTGTTTGTAAAAATTCTCTTTGTGGTACTTTTCGGGCTGCAGTACTTACATAAGGATTAACTTTGTCCAAGTTATCCCAAAAATTATTCATATCAACTATTAGGTCTTTGATGACAGGAAGATTCCCCAAAGGTGCAACAGTTATTTCAGGAATTGTATCAGCTTTATCAGAGGCGGAATTTTCCCTTTTAAACACAGCAATTTCATCTCTCAAGTTTTGCTTACAGGCTAGAGTTGAACGCCCATTAATCCGCATTGCACAACTACCGCAAATAGTGTTGCGACAATTTTTCCGAAATGCTAAAGTTCCATCTTGTTCCCATTTAATCCGATTGAGACAATCTAAAATCGTATTACCTGGTTCCGCTTCTAAACGGTAATTTTGCACCACTGGACTAGAATTTTGTTGTTGCCGAATTATCTTAAAAATAACTAACATTTTACGAACCATTATTTTTGAATATTCACACATACCCAGAAAATAATTCCTTTTAAGCAAGCTAGTTGCTGCCAAAAAAGGAAGCATAATCCAGTTTATTCTCAAGAATAAGGGAATAAATTTAATAGATAGATAATTAAAGAATCATTGATAATCGTTTAGGTATAGCCATAAAAATTCTAATTGTAGATTTTGTACTTGCCTTATTTGACAAAATTATGTCAACCTCTACACATAATATACTCCCCAATAAAAGAGGTACGGAATTTATCCCAAGGATAAATTATTATTCAATTTTTTAAATACTTGATTTTTCTCAGCTTTTTAGTCTGAAGTGTAGCGCTTCAGTAAAACAAGATAATTTAGCAAATTTATATTTAGTTTTTTTAAACAGACCCAGGAAAACTAGATTAAAACAAGGAATCTTGATTTTTGTCATTCATCTCAATTTGCTTACATTTATCCCTAAATCTTTACCTAATTAGAATATCTGCTTCATTAAATCCTCAATTCTCTATTAACTTTATGTTGATGTCAATACCATTCATCCAATACCTGGAAATATCTCAAGTATTTTAAAGCAATACAAGAAGTTTATATAGAATTGTTAAAG
>JAAUYH010099485.1_pt1 | contig 11149 bp, 9 predicted proteins | sample 7278061 | NCBI WGS metagenome assembly JAAUYH01 (sample SAMN14350203, study PRJNA611818) | marine sediment metagenome | isolation source: surface marine sediment (0.6m) | place: French Polynesia: Moorea | collected 2018-08 | reverse complement strand
GCTTCATCAGCCAATTAATTCTTCCATTTTTTTGGTTGAACTTTCTGATTTTACCTTGACTGTCGAACTTTTGTATTTTATTTAGTCCTCATTCCTTATACACAAGTTATACATAATTCCTCCAAGTAAAACAATTAGACGAACGCGATCTCTAATCTCAACCTAGGATACTAAAAATAATCAAGAGTATAGGCAAAAACCAAAAATGAAAATTTTACTTATTAGTTCTACTGGCGGTCATTATCAAGCCCTACAAAAATTACATACTTTTTGGAGTAAACACGATTGTTGCTGGGTTACTTTTCAGACACCTTCTACTGAACTAGTTTTAAGCTATGAACAAGTATATTGGGCTTACAGTCCTACTAATCGCAATATACCCAACCTAATCCGCAACTTTTTTCTGGCTTTGTATGTAATTTTGAAAGAACGCCCTCAATTAGTTCTTTCTACAGGAGCAGGTGTTGTCGTTCCTTTTATTATTTTGGCCAAGCTATGTGGTATCCAAACTGCTTTTATAGAATCTTTTACTCGTGTGAAAGAGTTGAGTTTATCTGCTCGTTTAGTACTTCCTTTCCTCGACGCTCTCTATGTTCAATGGGAGCAATTACAAGCTAAATATCCCCAAGCAAAATTAATTCGTATTTAATTATCAATAATCACATAAATCTGAAAAACTGATTCAATATTTAAACTTACTACTTCCTTCCTCAAGCATTGATTGCAAGAGGGAGTTTTTTTGTTGAGGTTAGTTGAGTAGAGCAGTCTGAGAGGGAATATTAATGCTCGAAACTAACTAAATATATGAAAAAAGTTTTGTTATTAAGAACAAGCTCTTATTTAAATTAATCCTATCTATTTAATCCTGTAGTGCAAGTTATACACAAATTATACTAAATTGCCTCAAGTTAAACCCATAAATAAACTCGAACGTAAATATTAGTTAGCAATACTAAAAATAAGCAAACAAAGAAAAGAAAGCAAAGAAAAATCATGACAACGACTTCTTCAAATAACGGCATTTTTACAGTTAGTAATGCAGGACAATTTACTTTTGAGTACCTTTTTGATGGTGGTTGGTTTGAAGGAGAACTAGCTGTTTATAATCTTGCAGGGATGGAGGCATATATCCCAGGTTCGAGCGAATATATTCAAGAAGCTGCGAAAAGAGCACTTAGCAACTCAAATAATGGTTATGTTGTGATGACAGACCGAACTGAAGGAGCTAAATACAGTACTGCTTTACCTTGGGAACGGGACTACAACAAAGGTGAACATCTTGGTGTCAAGTCTTTCTCTATGAATGCTGGTGCTCAATTTGGGTTTATGCTGACTCAGCATACATCGATTCAGGAGCTAGCAGACTCCCCTGAACGTTACAATCAGTGGGGAAAATTGCCTTTATTTTCAATTGCAGAAGCTAATCCCGATTATATGGGCAATGCTCCTCAACAATTTGCTGCACTTGATGGTAGTGGAACTTTTGGTTTTGAAGCAGTTCGTGTTGAGCGACCAGGCTCTGACCGAGATTATAATGAAGTCGTGTTTCAGGTAATTGGTGCTACAGGAAATGCACCTTATTATGGTGATGTTCGCAACCCTGGCAGAAACTTTCGGATGTCCACCATTGGCGAACAGATTAGAGAACAGTCTAAACAAAACATTCTCGATGATGGCTATTTTACTATCGGTAAGTCTGGTGAAGTTAAAATCGATCTTCTCTTCGACGGTGGTTGGTACAAAGGCGAAGTGGGTATCTTTAGCCTAGAAGGAATGAATCAATATAAGTCTGGCTCTCTAGAATTTATTCAGGAAGCAGCGACAAGAGCTTTAACTAACTCCACCCAGGGTCATGTTTTATTTCAAGATCGGGTGGAAGGTGCTCGCTTTGATGGTAATTTTGCCTGGGAGCCCAACTTTAATAGTGGCACTTATCAAGGTTCAAAAAGTTTTCAATTAAATGCTGGGGGCAAATATGGTTTAATGTTGGTTCCCCACACTACTTTAGCAGAGACAGCAAGTAACCCTACTCTAGATAGCAGCAAAGGAAAGCGTCCTTTTTTCTCGATGAAAAGTGCTAACTTGCTTAATGCGGTACAAATGATCGAGCATCAGACTAACATCGATAATATGGCAGTTATTGGAATGGAAGACTTAAATGTTTTCTTTGGTGGAGATCGCGACTATAACGATATCATTTTGAATATAGAGGGAGCTTCCATGTATGCCCCAGACTATGAAGATGAAAAAGACCCTCAGTTTAAAATAGATTACGCTCCTATTGCCAATAATGATGCAGATTTAACCTTTAAAGATACAGCGATTAATATTGCTCTGACGGATTTATTTGGTAATGACTACGATTTTGATGGTGATGTTATTAGCTTTGACAGTTTTAATCACTCTGCTACTCTTGGATTAGTCCAACGAGTCAATGACCGCTTGATCTACGATCCTAACAGTCAGTTTAATGACCTGAAAGTAGGAGAAACAGCGATCGATAGTTTTACTTACACTATTACTGATAGCACTGGTAAAACTGACACGGCAACAGTTGATATTACTATTAAAGGTTTTGACGATGATGGGGACGAAAATAATGTTGGTACTTTAGATTCTATCCATCTGCTACCACCTTTATATGCCAAACAAGATGTCAACAATCACTATCTAGTACTATCTACCAACGAAGAAACTCCATTTGAAGTAGTTATTCAAAATGCGAATGGTGCTAATGGAATAGATGGTGGCATTAACGAAACTATCACTATTTCTAAAGATTCTCCTGCTCTTCTCGATCTTAGTTCTGCACCTTTTGGTAATGGTCAAGGTCATGCTTCTTTAGGAGTAATTGATGGTAATCAAGTCGGTAAAGTAGATAAAATTGAAGCTTTGATTCTTACTGGAGATCGACCTTTCTATGCCAACGTCCGTCACCAAACTAATGCTCAAGGTTTATCTTTATCTTCTAAAGGTCAGTTAGCCTTAGGAACAGAGTTTCGTTCTGGACATCTAGTCACCAATACGGCACAAGATTGGCGTAAAGCTCATTTCATCTCTGTAATGGCTTCTGAAGATAATACTGTGGTTTCTTTTAAAGATTTGCCTGAAGGAGTGGAATTTGTCAATGGTTATCCAGGTCAGGTAACTCTCGATAAGTATGAATCTTTTGTTGTTGGTCTTAATATTCAAGACAATTTAAATTCACCTAACAGCTTGCAAGGTTCTTTAATTGTTGCCGATAAACCCATTGCTGTAAACACTGGTTCTTGGCTGGCTGGCACAGTTGGTAATGGTCGAGATATTGGGGTTGACCAGATTGTTCCTACGGATTTGATTGGCTCAAAGTATATTTTAGTTAAAGGTGAGGCTACTTCTAACGCTAACTTACTAGAAAGACCAATTATCATTGCTACTGAAGACAATACCGAAGTCTATTTGCGGGGTGAGTCTACTCCTTTTGCTACCCTCCAGGCAGGAGAAAACATCATTCTCGATGGTGATGAATATCCAGATAGCGACGCTCTCCTAATTGAAACTAGTCAACCAGCCTACGTTTATCAGATGACCAGTGCTAATAATAGTACTGCACCTGGACTAAATCTCGCCTTACCTGTTGTAGAGAATGCTGGCAACCAAGAAATTCTTATTCCTAGTATTGACTTATTAGGGCCTGGTAAATTGAATATTGTTTCTAGTAATACGGCTAAAGTTAATGTTAATGGTACTGTTCTTACTGGTGGAGTTGCAGTAGAGGGAGATTCTGGCTTTCTAGCCTATCAAATTGATGGTTTATCTGGGGATGTTACCGTTACTGCGGATGAATCTGTTATTGTCACTAGCACTACTGGAGGCGGTCATAGAGGTGCAGCTGCCTACTGGAGTGGGTTGCCAACAACTTTAGCTTTTGATGATTCTTTTACAACTACAGCAGATACAGCTATTACTGCTGATGTTTTAGAGAATGATCTTACTGGCACTGGCTTTAAACCAGTTGGGTTAACTGAATTACCTAATCACGGAACTGTCATTATTAACGAGGATAATACTATTACCTATACTCCAGATGCAGGATTTTATGGTACTGATGTTTTTGTTTATCGGGGGATCAATGAAGGGGGCAAAACAGATACAGCTGTCGTAACAGTGAGTGTAGATCAGAATTTAATTGAAGGTACAATCAGCAATGATACCTTAACTGGTTCAGCTGTGAGTGATCGCTTGGTAGGGTTTGCTGGTAGCGATATTTTTACCACTAACAGTGGCAGTGATGTTTTAGTCTTTAATTCTGCTGGAGAAGGAGTTGATACTATTACAGATTTCTCGATAGGCACTGATCAAATTGATCTGACCGGTATTTTAGGTACTTCCAATCCTCTGACTAGTGGTCAAATTAGCTTTATTCAAGATGGCAATCATACGGTGATGAAATACAAGAATTCTGATTTGGCTATTTTCCAGAACGTCGATGCTATGGCTATGAATGATTCTAGCCACTTTATATTTTAGTTCGACAAGCTATTCTATCTCAGTCAGAGGTTGTCTGAGAAGTCTCATTTGTTACCTCTCTTTTATCACTGTTAAATGTTAAATTTCCCAAGCTACTTGTCTAAGCTGTTCAAGTAGCTCTTTGTCCATCCATCGCAAGTTATACAAAAGTTATACAATATTCCCTCAATTTAAACCAATAAACAAACTCGAACGTAAATACCAGTCAGCAATACTAAAAATAAGCAAACAAAGAAAAGAAAATTAAAAAATTAATTGTCATGATTTTAATTACTGTTGGCACCGAAAAATTTCCCTTTAATCGTCTGATGACCTGGATTGAAAACCTGATCGCACAAAACATGATCCAAGCAGAACAAGAAGAAATTGTAATTCAGCACGGCACTTGCACTATTATCCCTAATGGAGTTAAAAGTTATTCGGTGCTAAAAGAGACTGATTTTATCAGCTTAGTAAAAAAAGCTCGTCTGATAATTGCTCACTGTGGTGAAGGAACTCTCGATCTACTTGCCTTAATGGATAAGGCTTTTATCTTAGTTCCTCGTAGCCATCGCTTCCAAGAACACGTAGACGATCATCAAGTTGAGTTGGCAGAGCAACTTGCTAAACAAGGAATACCTATTGCTAATTGTCCAGAAGATTTGGTTAGTTTTCTCGCAGAACCATTTGTAGCCAAGTTTCCTGTAACACCAGCAGAATATTACACTCAAGCTAGTTTTTTACTAGAAGAACAATTTGAAACCGATTTAGTCAGAAAAGAACTCACCGAAGAACTAATAGGTTCAGTAGATTTAATCCCTGTATTTTCTTAATCTTAAAAAAACAATTTATCAGATAAATTTCTCATGAATTACACAGCTACAGCCAAGAACTTCTCTGCCGATCATCACTTTTATCAAACTTACTTGATTCAGATGCCATCTCGTTTTACTGCTATAGAAGCTAGTAATTTTGAGCAACAAGTTCAGGAAATTTGCCAGAACAGATCTGCTTTTAACAAAATAATTTGTGATTTTGGTCAAACCCTTTTTATGGATAATAGCGGTTTAGTTTGTCTCTGCCAAATTATCAAATTATCTCAAAGAACAGGTTTCACCTTGGCTTTTTCTAGTTTTTCTCCTCAAATAGAAATCATTTTTTCCTTGACAGGATCGGATAAATACTTTAAACCATTAGGTAAATTTTAAAAAAAAATCCTCAGTAAAATACAAAAAAAAATATTAATTTGGGTATTTTTACTATCACAGAAAAAATATTGAGAAGATATCTTAGTAAGGTATTTTCAATAAATACAATAATTATTTTTATCTCACAATATTGCCAGAAACGAAAAGTATTTTCCTCGCATTAACGAATAGATATGAGATTTTATCGGACGTTAATTTTGATGTTATTGACTACGACAATTGTCCAATATTTCACCCAGAAAGAAGTCCAAGCTCATTCCTCTTGCGATCGCTCTCCTGCCATAACTCGTTCTTCTGAAAAGTTAAACAAGATTAGCTATTGGACAGAATATTTTTTCTACTTAATTCGTCCCGAAATGAAAGGAAAAAAAATTCAACTATCTCAAAAACTTTATCGTCGAGAAAAAATAGAAATTCGTCAAATTGTCCGTCAAGTTGATTCCTGTAGTTGTTATTGGGCAAAAAAAAATTACTATTTAATTAAACAATATATTCCCGAAAATAAACAACGGAAAAATATTTGGCAATGGGATTACTATTGGCTCAGAAATGATGAATATTGGTTTGATGGTTTATATAGTGATTTTACTGACGCTGTTTTTTATGCCCGTCATCCAGAGTTTAATCGAGATAAATCTTATTTGAAAAATATGAATCTAGCTACTGAATGGATATTTATTCGACAGCATTTAGTCAGTTTTGACACAGAAAATATGCTCAAAAAAGAATTTATTCCTACTTGCGATCGAGAGGCGATCGATAAAATATGGACATCTCTTCCTGCATGGTATCTAGATAAAAAATATTTACGTGAAGACTAGTAATTTTGATAGGAATTTGGGAACTATATAAATATTGCTCGACCAATTTATTAATTAATTAAGTCTTGATTCTAGGAGTAGTTAATTGAGTAATATTTCTATCGATTGAACAGAGGATACTTACTCCTATGACTATGCCCAATTTTCTTATTATTGGTGCAGCCAAAGCATGAACAACGGCTTTGCATGAATATCTCCAACAGCACTCTCAAATTTACATGACTCCGACCAAAGAAACTAATTTTTTGGCTTTTGAAGGAGAAAATATTGATTTTCAAGGGCCTGGAGATGAAGCTCTTCAAGATTTTTCTATTACCGATCTAGCTACCTATCAAGCAGAATTTGACGGAGTTACCAACGAATTAGCCAGAGGAGAAGCCTGTCCTTCTTATCTTTACTTTCCCCAAGCAGCAACAAATATTAAAAAATACATTCCCGACACTCGTCTAATTGCTATTCTAAGGAACCCTGTAGAAAGAGCTTATGCTAATTTCCTCCATATAGTAAGGGACGATCGCGAACCCCATCAAGATTTTGCTCTGGCATTAAAAGATGAACCAACCAGAATCGCTCATAACTGGGAATGGTTTTGGCACTATATTCAACTTGGCTACTATGGAGCGCAACTACAACGCTACTATCAAATCTTTTCTCCTAGTCAGATTAAAGTTTATTTATACGAAGATTTAAAAGAAAAACCGATAGCTTTATTGCAAGACATTTTTCGTTTTTTAGAAGTTGACGATACCTTTGTTCCCGATATGGCTATACGTCCCAATAAATCGGGAATGCCCAACAATAAAATTCTGCATTATTTTCTGACAAAACCCAATCCCCTCAAAACTTGGCTCAAACCTTTATTTCCCGCTAAAATTCGCCAAAAAATTCAGCATCAAAACTTAACTACACCGCAAATTGACCCAGAAGTAAGACAGGATTTAATCGATCTTTATCGAGAAGATATTTTACAGTGTCAGGATTTGATCGATCGCGATCTCTCGGCTTGGTTAGTAGGGAGCGCATCATGAAACCCACAGTATGGCATTTAATTGGGGATAAGCGGGCAGGAGGTTCTAATCGCCTAGTCCGGCAGTTAATCGATTCGCAGTTGCAACAAGAATTTAACTTTTTTGTTTTTCGTCTAGAAGAAGCTAAAGCCAAGTTAAAAACTACTGCTCCCGATGCGATCGTTTTTCATTATCCTTGTGCTTGGAAGTATCTCGCAGATTTACTATTACTAAAACGATACAGCAAAGTATATATCTGTGACCACCATTACTGTCAGGGATTTGAACAACATCAAGTTCCTCATAAGTTTCGTTTTCGGTTAATGTTGCGTTTGGCGTATGGTTTAGCTAATGGTGTTGTTAGTGTTTCCGCTGCTCAACGAGATTGGATGATAGAAAATAATTTAGTCGCTCCTCACAAAGTTAGGACTATCTTTTCTGCTTCTCCCATCGACGCACTTTTAATAATTCCACCCAAAAGCTTAAGCAATCCGCTACAAATAGGAGCCTATGGTCGCTTTGCCCCGCAAAAAGGCTTCGATCTCTTATTAAAAGCTTTTGCCTCTCTTCCTCCAGCACAATTCCAGCTTAGTTTGGGGGGTTATGGTCAGGATGAGCAATTGATAACCGAACTAGCAAAAGATTTACCCCACGTTAAGTTACTGGGAGCAATTGGGGATGTACCAGCTTTTTTAGCTACCTGTGACGTTATTATTATTCCCTCTCGTTGGGAACCTTGGGGACTAGTGTGCTTAGAAGCTAAAGCAGCAGGGAAACCCATAGTTATGTTTGCAGTAGATGGATTAAAAGAACAAGTTCGAGACTGTGGATTATTAGTTACTCCCAATGATTCGACCAAGTTAGCAGAAGCGATCACGTCTCTGCCAGAACAACCACTAATTAAGTGGGGAAAAGTAGCTAGACAGTCGGTAATTAATAGTTGGGACGAATTTTTAAATAACTGGTTGGCTTTTCTTCAGGAGGAGGTGGCTTGAAATACCTTTGGCAAGAACTAACTAAGAAATTTACGGGGGAAAATAGCCAGTTTATCCGCAATTTGGGTTGGTTAGGTTTGTCAGGAGCAGCAATCCGCCTTACCCGCTTGTTGACTACTGTAATCCTAGCTCGTTTTCTCTCTCAATATGATTATGGTTTAGCAGCTATTGTTCTAACTTCTAATGAATTTGTGAGAGTCTTTACCCGCAATGGAGTGGGAATTCGTTTAATTCAAGCAGAAGAATCGCAATTAGAGAGTTTGGCTCAATCTGCCTATTGGCTGAATTGGGCAGTATTTATTGGTCTATTTGTGATTCAATGTATTGCAGCTTTTTCTTTAGCTTGGTTTTATGATGATAATCGATTAATTTTGCCTATTTGCGTCATGGGCATTGGCTTACTACTAATTCCTCATGGTTTAGTTCAAGTAGCTTTAATTCAAAGAGAAAACCGCTTTAAGGTGATTGCGCTGGTAGAGATGATTCAAATTTCCACTGATAATATCCTATCTTTAATTTTTGCGATCGCGGGTTGGGGAATGTGGGCGATCATCTTCCCCAAGATTTTAGTAGCTCCCATATGGGTAATTATTATCCTCAAAAATCATGATTGGCGACCAAAAGGTAAGTTTACAACAAAATCTTGGGGCGAATTATTTCGTTTTGGTCGTAGTGTGTTAGGAGTAGAGTTACTTTATACTCTCCGTAGTAATCTTGATTATTTAATTGTCGGTAAATTTTTGAGTATTGAAGCTTTGGGAATTTACTACTTTGCTTTCAATGCAGGTTTGGGTATTAGCTTGGGAATTATTACTTCCATTAAATCTGCTTTATTACCCCATCTTTGCAATGCTAGGGACAACTTATCCCAATTTCGAGCACGCTATTTTAGTAGCCTTAAAACTATTACTTTAATTATTGTACCGATGGTATTATTGCAATCGAGTTTAGCCCCAGTTTATGTCCCTATTGTCTTTGGTGATAAGTGGATTAATGCGATTCCCGTTTTGGTGTTAATCTGTTTATCAGCCATTCCTCGACCCTTTGCGGATTCTGCTTCCCAATTATTATTATCTGTCAACAAACCAGAAATAGATTTAATTTGGAATGTTTTATTTACGGGTTTATTGGCGATCTGTTTATTTATAGGAGTCTCTTGGCAGAGTCAAGGCGTAGCAGCAGCAATCTTAATTTCTCATGGTATTTGTCTACCTTTATTTACGATTTGGGCAACACGATATGTCTTTAAGCAGTTGTCTGATTTGCAATCTTATTCTTAAACATTAGAGAAATAGGAGAGTACGTCACAAAAGATTTTAGTTGAATTTTCCGATGTCAATCAAGAGAGAACAAAATTAGTATTTGGTTAAATGACTATTGCTGCTATGTTTGAAGGCTGGAGAATCAAAGTCAAGATTTTTGTTCAACTTAATTTAATTGGAGCGATCGCTTTAATTCAACCTGCGACTACTTTCGCTTTACCTCTCTCTCCAGGTGATCGTCTCGAAGTTTCCATTCCTAACGAAAAATATTTTGCCCGCACTTATCAAGTCAACCAAAATGGAGATATCGAAGTTCCCTTTCTCGGTGCATTATCGGTAGTAGGTTTAGAACCTGTTGAAGTAGAAAACAAGCTGTCACAACTTTTAATATCGCAGAACTATTTTCCTGCCGATAATCTACAATTGAGCGTCCAAATTTTAGAATGGGCTCCTATTCAAGTATCGGTTAAAGGAGAACTCTTTCAACCAGGTCGAGTTTTAATTAACGAAGGAGAAGAAATTCAGCCTAATGCTATTTCTCCAGAAAGTTTACAAATTACTGGAGATTATCCTACGAGGCGTTACTTAACAACAGCAATTAGAGCTGCGGGAGGAGTTTTACCCACAGCTAATGTCAAACAAGTACACCTGATTCGCCAGGAACAACAAATAATTGTTGATCTTTCAGGTATTTTTACAGGAGAACCCGTTAAAGATATTCCTCTGATTGCAGGCGATCAAATTATCGTTCCTGCTACTGATTTTCAAGCCCAATTAGTTCGTCCATCTCAAATTACTCCACCAGGGATGAAAGTTTTTGTTTCTAATCTCACTGTTCCTGCTACCAGCAATGCTAGTGCATCGATTACTAATAGAGAGGAAGGAATTGTGTTTCCCTATGGTTCTCGTTTTAGCCAAGCTGTAATTGCTACTAACTGTGCTGGCGGTACTCAGGCTACCAACGCTCATCGTCATGCTGTCTTAGTTAGAGCTAATCGTCTGACTGGAGCAATTACTTATTTAGACCGTCCTGTAGAGGATTTATTGCGTGATTCTCACAATGAAACAGAAAATCCCTTACTGATGCCCAAAGATGGCGTAGCCTGTTACGACTCCAGAATCACCAATACTAGAGATATTTTTAAAACCATCAGTGAGATTTTTACTCCTCTACTGTTGCTGCGAACAATATTTTAAAGCCGATGATGGAAAGTTCTTCTTCCCTTGCTCCTGATCAAACAGAATCAAACCACAAAAATTGGTTGTGGTTTGATTCTGTTTGATCAGGAGCAAGGGAAGAAGAACTTTCCATCATCGGCTTTAAAATATTGTTCGCAGCAACAGTAGAGGAGTAAAAATCTCACTGAT
>JAAUYH010044654.1_pt1 | contig 11149 bp, 10 predicted proteins | sample 7278061 | NCBI WGS metagenome assembly JAAUYH01 (sample SAMN14350203, study PRJNA611818) | marine sediment metagenome | isolation source: surface marine sediment (0.6m) | place: French Polynesia: Moorea | collected 2018-08 | reverse complement strand
GCTGCGCGAGCATGACCGCAAACTCGATGCACAACCGAAAATCACCCGCCAGACCGGGTAGGCCGGACGCCGCGGATGCCCTGATTTTCAAGGAATCCGCTTGACCTTTGGAGCCGTCGCCTGTTGAACCTGCGTGACTTTCACGAAGCGACAACGGTAGCGGCCCTCGATGGACGAGCAGAACAAGAATCTGATCCTTGCGACAGCGTTGAGTTTCCTGGTGATCCTGGCCTGGATGATCCTGTTCCCGCCCGAGGAACCGGTCGATCCAGCCACCTTGCCCACCGCCGAGGAGTTGGATAGTACCGGCGTCGCACCCTCGCCCACTGCGGAGGGGGCCGCCTCCGCCACTGCCCCGGAAGAACCGGCCGTGACTGAGACCGCTCCGCGCGTCTCCATCGAGACCCCGCGGCTCACCGGGTCGGTCTCGCTCGCCGGGGGCCGGATCGACGCGCTGGAGCTCAAGGACTACCGCCAGACCCTGGATGAAGACAGCGGTATCGTCACGCTTCTGAAACCGATCGGCGCGCCCGACGCCTATTACGCGCTTTACGGCTGGGCGCCGGGCGGTGATCTGACCTGGGACGACGTGCCCGGCGCCGACACTCAGTGGCAGACGGCCGAGGGCGCCACGCTTACCGTCGACACCCCGCTGGAGCTTTTCTGGAACAACGGTAGCGGCCTGACCTTCCGCCGCACCATCGCCGTGGATGACGAGTTCATGTTCTCGGTCACCCAGTCGGTCGACAACGCCACCGACGCGCCAGTGCGGCTTGCCCCCTACGGCACCTTGCGTAGGCACACCGAACCCGACGACCTGCGCGGCTTTTTCATCATCCACGAGGGCGCGATCCGCCAGACCGGCGAAACGCTCGACGAATACGACTACGGCGACATCCGCGACCTGGGCGACGACCCCCGCTGGGGTGCGAATTCCGAGGTGGTCGAGATCGCCGGCAACGGCTGGATCGGCTTCACCGACCACTACTGGATGACTACGCTGGTCCCGGCCACGGACCAGCCCTTTACCTCGGTCCTGAGGTACGACGCCCGCTCGGACGTCTACGAGGCCCAGGCGCGGCTGGGCACGATTGAGGTCGCGGACGGCGCCAGCGGCGGCGTCACCACACAGCTCTATGCCGGCGCCAAGGAGTGGGAGACGATCCGCACCTACGAGCGCGAAAAGGGCGTCTACAGGTTCATCGACAGCATCGACTGGGGCTGGTTCTTCTTCCTGACCAAGCCGATCTTCGCCGTGCTGCACTGGATCAACGCCTATATCGGCAACATGGGCTGGGCGATCATCGGGCTGACGCTGATCATCAAGGCGATCCTCTTCCCGCTGGCCTACAAATCCTACGTCTCGATGGCGAAGATGAAGGAACTGCAGCCCGAGATGGAGAAAATCAAGGAGCGCGCCGGCGACGACCGGCAAAAGCTCCAGCAGGAAATGATGGCGCTCTACAAGAAGGAAAAGGTCAACCCCGCTTCGGGCTGCCTGCCGATCCTCCTGCAGATCCCGATCTTCTTCTCGCTCTACAAGGTTATCTTCGTCACGATCGAACTCAGGCATGCGCCCTGGTTTGGCCCGTTCCAAGACCTTTCGGCGCCGGACCCGACCTCGATCATCAACTTCTTTGGTTGGCTGCCCTGGGCGGGACCTGAGCCGGGCTCGATCCTGGCGCTGATCTTCATCGGGATCCTGCCGCTGTTGCTGGGCATTTCGATGTGGATCCAACAAAAGCTGAACCCCGCGCCGACCGACCCGACCCAAGCGATGATCTTCGCCTGGATGCCGTGGGTCTTCATGTTCATGCTGGGCGGGTTCGCCAGCGGGCTGGTGGTCTACTGGATCGCGAACAACACGATCACCTTTACCCAGCAGTATCTGATCATGCGTAGCCAGGGTTACACGCCGGACGTCTTCGGCAACATCAAGTCGAGCTTCAAGCGCAAGTCGGCGGGTGAGACGGACAAGAAATGAGCGGGTCGGTCGTCAGCCTCTGGCGGCACCCGATCAAGTCGCATGGGCGCGAGGAACTGCCGGACGTCACGCTGACCGAGGGCGAAACCATGCCCTGGGACCGGGTCTGGGCCGTAGCGCATGAGGCCTCGAACGCGACCAGCGATGCCTGGTCGCCCTGTGCTGCGTTCTCACGCGTTTCGAAGGCGCCGGCCCTGATGGCGATCACAGCGCAGCTCGACGAGGCGGCCGAGCAGATCACGCTCAGCCACCCCGATCTGCCCGCCCTGACCTTTCGACCCGATACCGAAGCCGAGGCGTTCCTGGCCTGGGTCGCGCCGTTGATGCCGTCCGACCGCGCCGCCTCGGCGCGTTTCGTACGGGTGCCCGGGCGAGGCATGACCGACAGCGATTTCCCGAGCGTGACGATCTGCAATCTCAGTTCGCACCGCGCCGTCGAACAGCAGATCGGCCGGCGTTTGTCGATCCACCGCTGGCGCGGGAATATCTGGGCCGATGGGCTTGGCCCCTGGGAAGAGTTTGAATGGATGGACAAGGACGTCCGCGTTGGTGGTGCCGTTCTGCGCGTGCGCGAGCGAACAGATCGCTGCCTCGCGACCACCGCGAACCCCGACACCGGGAGGCGGGACGCCGACATACTGGGTGCATTGGAACACTGGGGGCACCAGGATTTCAGCGTCCGCGCCGAGGTCGTGCAATCCGGTCCCGTCCGGATCGGCGACACGGTCGAGCCGGCCTGACGATGCCCACGCTACCGCCCGGATCCCTGACTTTTCCCGAAACGCCCCCGCCCGACGACGCGGCTTGCGAGCAAGGGCGGAAGCTGTTTGCCCAACAGATCGATTTCCTCAAAGGCGTTGTCGCGATGGACGGCCTGCCTGCCGCCGACCGGATCGAGGTCTGCTTTGCGGGGCGATCCAATGTCGGCAAATCGACCCTGATCAACGCGCTGACCGGCCGCAAGGCGCTCGCCCGCGCCTCGAATACGCCGGGTCGTACGCAAGAGATCAACTTTTTCATGCTGTCGGACAGCCATTACCTGGTGGACCTGCCGGGTTATGGTTACGCCAATGCGCCGTTGAAGGTCGTCGAGAAGTGGCAGCGGTTGCTTCGGGCGTATCTCACCGGCCGGCCTTCACTGCGCCGGGCCTTCGTGCTGATCGACGCGCGCCGCGGGATCAAGGCGCCGGATCAGGAGATCATGGCCGATCTTGACCGCGCGGCAGTGACGTTTCAGGTGGTGCTGACAAAGATTGACAAGCTGAAAGCGGGCGAGCTTGAGAAGGCGCTGGCCTCTGTCCGCCGCGACCTCGCCCCGCACCCGGCGGCGTTTCCCGAGCTGATCCTGACCTCTTCACAGAAGGGCGACGGGATCGAGACCCTACGCGCGGTGATCGCCGGGCTGGAGTAAGGGGCCTTGAGTGCCTCCCCGGTTGCGCCTAACAAGGTCCGACCCGAGGAACAGGCCATGAAGAAACGCCCGATGAACCGCGACTGGATTGCCACCGCCCGCACGCTGTCCGAGGCTCTGCCCTATCTGAAACGCTACGAGGGCGCGACGGTCGTCATAAAGTTCGGCGGGAACGCCATGGGCGACGACGAGGCGATGGCGAGCTTTGCCCGCGACATCGTGCTGATGCAGATGGTCGGCGTGAAGCCGGTGGTGGTCCACGGCGGCGGCCCGATGATCAACGAGATGCTGGCGCGGCTGGGCATCCAGTCGGAATTTGTCAACGGCAAGCGGGTGACGGACGCGGCGACGGTCGAGGTCGTGGAGATGATCCTCTCGGGGCGCGTCAACAAGCGGATCGTGCAGGCGATCAACGCCGAGGGCGGGCGCGCGGTGGGGCTCTCGGGCAAGGACGCGAACCTGATGGTTTGCGATCAAACCGATCCCGATCTGGGGTTCGTCGGCACGCCGGTGGGGATGAACCCGGCGGTGCTGCGCCAGCTCGCCGAGGGCGGGGTGATCCCGGTCATCGCGCCGATCGGGGCGGGGCGCGAGGGCGAGACCTTCAACGTGAACGGGGATACCGCGGCCGGGGCGATCGCGGCGTCGCTGCAGGCGGATCGGCTGCTGTTGCTGACGGATGTCGAGGGGGTGAAGGATCAGTCCGGGGCGGTGCTGACGGAGTTGACCCGGGCGGACGTGCGGCGGCTGACCGAAGAGGGGGTGATCGCGGGCGGGATGATTCCGAAGACGGAGACCGCGCTCGAGGCGATGAAGGGCGGGGTCCGGGCGGTGGTGATCCTGGATGGGCGGGCACCGAATGCGTGCCTCTTGGAGCTTTTCACGGATCACGGGGCGGGGACGTTGATCAAGGGGTAGATGTCCTAGCTAGGACACACACTTAACCCACTGATTTTATTGATGATTGCGCTAACAACGCATCGGGGACAGATGGGACTTTCTGATCTGGAAGAGCGAGTCCGAGCGGACTGCCTTGAGATTTCCGGGGGATTTCATCCCGGGCCGGAGGACCACGCGCCCGAGGGTACAGGCACGCTGATCCTGCTGGGGCCGCGAGAGCCGGGGTTCTGGGAGCACGTCCAGACAGCGCCGGAATTCGCGGATGGCGCCAGCGATCCGCTGGACCGGTGGTCGGCGCGCGTCATCGGGGCGCTCGCGGGGGACCTGGGGGCGGAGGCGCTTTTTCCCTTCGGCGGGCCGCCCTACCGGCCGTTCATCGCCTGGGCGATGCGCAGCGGGCGCGCGTGGCCATCGCCGGCGGGACTGTTGGTGCATGACCGAGCGGGTCTGTTGGTGTCCTACCGGGGCGCGCTTGCGTTTCGGGACCGGTTCGATCTTCCCCCTTCCCCGGCGAAACCCTGTGAAACCTGCGCCCAGAAACCGTGTCTCACCGGCTGCCCGGTGAACGCCCTGTCAGCGGAGACGGGCTATGACCTGGAGGCCTGCCACGGGTATCTCGATACGCCCGAAGGGCAGGACTGCATGACGAGGGGGTGCCGGGCACGGCGCGCCTGTCCGGTCTCGCAAGGCTACGGACGCCTCGAGGCCCAATCCGCCTTTCACATGCGCGCGTTTCATCCCGCCTAGGCGTCGGCGATCTCGCGGCTATAGCGCGGGACCTTGTAGCGCCGGGCAGCCGTGTCGATGACCCGCTGCGCGGCCTCCGGATCCAGCGTCGCCGATTTGCGCAGCACGACGAGGAAATCCATGAAATGTGTCGGGATCAGCGCCTCGAGCTGCAGATCGACAAAGCCGAACTCGACGAGATCGAGGTAGATTTCGCCGAAATTGATCGGGTCGAAATACCATTGGTGCCCGTACCAGTGGTTCACGATGGCGAAATCGTTGTCGAGCACGCGCTGCAGCCGCTCTTTCCAGTCGGGGTATTTGTGCACCAACTTCCGACGCGATTGGCGCCGGGTCCAGCCGCCGATCCTGACGCCCTTCGGCAGAACGCCGTAGCGGAATTCATCGACGACGCCCGCGATTGCGCCGCGGCGATCCTTGGTCACGTGGCCCTCAATGACGTCGCCAAGGGACGTGGCGGGTTTCAGACAGTCAAAGCAGTAGTTGCGGTCCGGGACGATCATCGCATAGGCGCCGCCGGGGTTCAGGGCATCGCGCACCTCGCCGAGATGGCCGATGAAATCTGGGATGTGCTCGACCACATGGGACGAGGCGACCCAGTCGAAGGTCTCGCCGCCGGTGTTCTCGACCAGGGGAACGCGTCGCTGCAGGACGAAGTCGATCTCCTGCACTATGTCGGGATCGCGGCCCTCTTTCACCATGACCTCCCGCAGGGTCTCGGTATCGCGGGTTTCGAGATACTTGACGTTGTACCCGGCGCGTCGGCTGAACATCGGCTCCACATGGGGGCCCAGTTCCAGCCCGGGGCCGTCCAGGTTCAGGTGCTCGGAAAGGGCCTTGATCTTTTCGGGGCGTTTCATCGTGAACATTGGTGCCAAGACCTGTTTTGCGAGATCGGGCCGCGAGGGCCGCTTGGGGTTTGCCGCGTTCTCTTCGGTTTGGCAAGATCGCGCCTGAGCCTCTGGAGGAGACTGACATGACGCTACGCCTGATCCTCACCCGCCACGCAAAATCGAGCTGGAGCCATCCGGGGTTGGGCGATCATGAGCGTCCCCTGAACGCCCGCGGGCGCGAGTCGGCCGGGGCGATCGGGCGGTGGCTGAAGGACAAGGGCTATGTGCCGGAACTGGTGCTGTCGTCGGATTCGGCGCGCACGCGCGAGACCTGGGCGCTGGTGGAGACGGCCCTGGGCAGCGGGGCGGAGGAAGAGTGGCTATCGGTGCTCTACCACGCGGGCACGCAGACGATGCTGGATGTGCTTCAGGGGGCCGGGCAGACGGGCTGTGTGATGATGCTGGGGCACAATCCGGGGATCGGCGGTTTTGCTGAGATGATTGTCCGACGCGCGCCGGAGCATATCCGCTTCTTCGACTATCCAACGGCGGCGACGACGGTGATGGAGTTTGATGTCGAGGAGTGGGGCGATGTGGACTGGGGAATGGGTGAGGTGCAGGACTTCGTGATTCCGCGGGAACTGTGAGGGGTCGACGAGCGATTGGAGCGCAAACCGGGCCAGGGTGCGTTGCCTACCCGCGAAAAAGGCCCCGGAAACGGGGCCTTTCTGATGCCATCTGGCTGTGTTCTCAGTGACCGAGGATCTGGCTGAGGAACAGCTGGGTCCGGTCGGATTTGGGGTTGTTGAAGAACTCTTCGGGCTCGTTCTGTTCGACGATCTGGCCCTGGTCCATGAAGATCACCCGGTTCGCGACCTGGCGGGCGAAGCCCATCTCGTGCGTGACGCAGAGCATGGTCATGCCTTCCTCGGCGAGCTCGATCATGGTGTCGAGCACCTCCTTGATCATTTCCGGATCCAGCGCCGAGGTCGGCTCGTCGAAAAGCATGATCTGCGGCTTCATGCACAGGGACCGCGCGATGGCGACGCGCTGCTGCTGGCCGCCCGAGAGCTGGCCGGGATATTTGGCGGCCTGCTCGGGGATCTTCACCTTTTCGAGGAAGTGCATCGCGGTCTCGTCGGCCTCCTTCTTGGGCGTCTTGCGGACCCAGATCGGCGCCAGGGTGAGGTTCTCGAGCACCGTGAGATGCGGGAAGAGGTTGAAGTGCTGAAAGCACATACCGACCTCGGCCCGGATCTTGTCGATGTTCTTGAGGTCGCTGGTAAGCTCGGTGCCATTGACCTCGATCGTGCCGGCCTGGTGTTCCTCGAGCCGGTTGATGCAGCGGATCAGCGTCGATTTGCCCGAGCCCGAGGGCCCGCAGATGACGATTCGCTCGCCCCGGTAGACCGTCAGATTGATGTCGCGCAGCACGTGGAAGGTGCCGTACCACTTGTTCATCTCGACGATCTGGATCGCGACCTCGTCGCTGACCTGCATATGGCTCCGGTCGATTTCGCGGTCGACCATGGTTTCGTGGGAATGTTCAACCATATCTGAGTTCCTTTACCGATGGTCGGTCCGGAGACGACGCTCCAGATACATGGAGTAGCGCGACATGCCGAAGCAGAAGATGAAGAACATCGCACCTACGAAGGCGAAGAGCTCCCAGTAGATGCCGTTCCAGGCGGCGTCGGCGCGGATCGCGTTCGTCAGGCCCAGCGGGTCGAGCAGACCGATGATCGACACAAGGACGGTGTCCTTGAAGATGCCGATGAAGGTACTGACGATGCCCGGGATCGAGATCTTCAGCGCTTGCGGCATGATGATCAGGCGCTGCGATTGCCAGTAGTCGAGGCCGAGCGAGTCGGCGCCCTCGTACTGGCCCTTGGGCAGGGCCGCGAGGCCGCCCCGGATCACCTCGGCCATATAGGCCGCGGCGAAGAGGGTGACCATGATCATCACCCGCAGGATGATGTCGAAATTTGTGCCCGGCGGCAGGAAGATGTTCAGAAGCGTCGAGGCCACGAACAAGAGCGTGATCAGCGGGACGCCACGGATGAACTCGATGAAGCCGACGCAGATCGCCTTGACGATCAAGAGGTCCGACTGCCGGCCCAGGGCAAGCACAATGCCGATGGGCAACGAGCAGCCGATGGCTACGACGCCGATCAGGATCGACAGCATGAAGCCGCCGAACTGCCGGCTTTCCACCGGTTCGATCCCGATCGGAATGGCGCCGCTGAGGGCACCGGCGATCGGCCCGACGAGGAACAGCCACCAGACGATCGCAGCGACGGCGGCCGAAATGATCGCGATCAGCCCGCCGAAATTCTCCTCGGCGAAACGATGCACGAAATAGCCGATCGCAAAGCCAACGGCGACAAGCAGCGGCCCCCAGATCGTGCCGCCCCACATCAGCCAGGGCAACAGGAACGGATAAGCCGCGGTTACGTAGAGCGCCTGCCGCGGGAAACCCGGAAACAGGACCGGGCCGATCGCCACCAGGAGCAGCACGAAGGCCAGGATCGGGCGCCAGTAGAGCTCTGACGGGTAGAAGCCGAAGGTCAGCTGCAGCCAGCGTTCGTTGATCACCGCCCAGCAGGCGTGGTGATGCGACGAGGACTCCGGCCAGGTCGCGGCAATGATCTCGCGGCATTCATTGAGCGAGTCCGCGTTCCAGACCGACTGGAACGTCCAGGGCAGAACCCCGGACAGGATGTAGTAGATGAAATAGAGCGAGACCAGGGTCAGGATGGTGTTGAACCAGTTCGAGAACAGGTTCGCACGCAGCCAGCCGATCACCCCGACGGAGGTCGCCGGCGGATCCTGCTCGGGGACCATTTCATAGCGGACAAAGGACGTGTCTGACATCTTACCGCTCCACCAGTTTAACTTTGTTGTTGTACCAGTTCATCACCGCCGAGATCAGCAGGCTGATCGTCAGGTAGACCAGCATCAGCAGCAGAACGCATTCCAGCTCGCGGCCGGTCTGGTTCATGGTGATGCCACCGAGCGTGCCGGTGATGTCCATGTAGCCCACGGCGATCGCCAGCGATGAGTTCTTGGTGAGGTTCAGGTAGTTCGAGATCAGCGGCGGGATGATCACCCGCAGCGCCTGTGGCAGGATCACGAGGCTCATGGTCCGGTTCGGGCGCAGGCCCAGCGCCCCGGCAGCCTCGGTCTGGCCCTTGGAGATGGCCAGGATACCGCCGCGCACGATCTCGGCGATGAACGCGGCCGTGTAAAGCGACAGCGCCAGCCAGAGGGCGATCAGCGAGTTGCGCATATGCGTGCCGCCCTGGAAGTTGAAACCCTTCAGCTCCGGGTAGCCCAGGTGGAAGCCCAGAGCGAATAGAACCACCGCCGTCGGCACGACCAGAAGCCCGAGACTGACATACCACGTTGTCGGGCGGTCACCGGTGGCTTCCTGGATCGCGTTGGCGCGCGCGGTGTTCCAGCGCATCGCAAAGATCGAGGCGCCGAACACCACCAGGATCAGGATCAGGTCCAGCGAGACGTTCATGCGCAGGCTGGCCTCACCGAACAGCGAGATATCGCCCAAGCTCCGCGAGAACAGCGGCTCTGGCACATAGACGCCGCGATTGGTGATCGCGATGCTTTCGAAGAAACTCATCGTCGCCTCGGGGTTTTCGCCCCTGAAGGCACGCGGGGCCGGCAGACTTTCGATCAGGATCGCCATGACGAGAACGATCCAGAGCAGCACCGGCACGTTGCGGAACATTTCCACGTAGACGGTCATGATGCGCGCCACCAGCCAGTTGCTGGAAAGCCGCAGGACGCCCACGACCACACCGACGATGGTGGCCGTGATACAGCCCATCACCGCGATCACCAGCGTGTTCAAGAGCCCGATGAACGAGGCGCGCAGGTGTGAGTCGCGGCTGTTGTAATCGAGCAGGCGCTGGTTGATGTCGTAGCTCGCCGGTTCACTGAAAAAACCGAAATCGATCGGTTTGCCCAACGTTGCGAGGTTCACCAGCGTGTTGTTGATCAGCCAGGCCGCAAGCAGCATGAAGCCCATCAGCGCGACAACCTGGATGGTCATGGACCGATACCGGGTGTCGTAGATCAGCATGGACAGCCGGAACGACTCCTTCGGGGGGTCGGTAATTGTCGTCATGGAACGTTCCCTGTTCTCCCTGGCGCCTCCTCCCGACGCGTGTTCTCACGCGTTCCCGGCCCAGGTGGTCTTGGAAAGCGAAGGGGCGCAGGATGACCCGCGCCCCTTCTTGTTCGGTATCCTACCGGAACGGCGGCGAGTAGATCAGGCCGCCTTCGGTCCACTGCGCGTTCAGGCCGCGCGCCAGACCGATCGGGGTGTTCTCGCCGATGTTCTTCTCGAACAGTTCGCCGTAGTTGCCGCCGGCCATGATGGCCTTCTTGGCCCAGTCGGCGTCGAGGCCGAGCATCTCGCCAAGGTTGCCCTCGGTGCCCAGGAGACGGTTGATCTCGGGGTTGTTGCCGGCTTCCATCGACATCTCGGCGACATTGGCCGAATTCACGCCGAGTTCTTCGGCGGTGATCAGCGCGTTCAGCGTCCAGCGCACGATGTCGCCCCAGGCGTCGTCGCCATGGCGAACGAGCGGGCCGAGCGGCTCTTTCGAGATGATCTCGGGCAGAAGCACATGCGCGCCCGGATCCTCGAAGGTCGCGCGGGTCGCGGCGAGGCCCGAGGCGTCCGTGGTGTAGACGTCACAGGCGCCAGCCAGGTACTGCTGCTGCGCTTCGGCGTTGGTTTCGATCGGAACCGGCTCGTAGCTGATGCCGTTGGAACGGAAGAAGTCCGCCAGGTTCAACTCGGTCGTGGTGCCGGTCTGGATGCAGACCGTGGCGCCATCGAGTTCGGTCGCCGAGGTCACGCCCAGGTCCTTGGGCACCATGAAGCCCTGGCCGTCATAGTAGTTCACGCCGACGAAGGTGAACTTGAGGTCCACGTCGCGCGAGAAGGTCCAGGTGGTGTTCCGGGCCAGCATGTCGATTTCACCGGACGCAAGCGCGGTGAAGCGGGTCTTGCCGGTGGTGGGTACGAATTCGACCGCGCCGGGGTCGCCGAGCACGGCGGCCGCGACGGCACGGCAGACGCCGACGTCGAAACCGTCCCATTCGCCATTGGCATCGGGGGCGGCAAAGCCCACGAGACCGGTGGTCACGCCGCAGTTCAGCTTGCCGCGTGCCTTGATGTCGTCCACCGTGGCCGCGGTAGCGGCGCCAGCAGCAAGGCCAGCTACGGTGAGCGCGCCAAGAAATACG
>JAAUYH010190290.1_pt1 | contig 11150 bp, 13 predicted proteins | sample 7278061 | NCBI WGS metagenome assembly JAAUYH01 (sample SAMN14350203, study PRJNA611818) | marine sediment metagenome | isolation source: surface marine sediment (0.6m) | place: French Polynesia: Moorea | collected 2018-08 | reverse complement strand
GGTATCTTGCCAAAATGCTTTTCTATCGATTCTTTTAGGGACTCTTTCCTCATGGGAATAAATACATTATTGTCCCATTTTTTTCTCTATCCGTTTGATGCGATTACCCTGGCATAAAGCTTCGATTACTCTTTTATCTGAATTGCCTTCGACTAAGAGTTGCTGTGGTTGAGATTTCGGTTTTCTAGCTTTTGGCATTAACGAACCTCAATACTTTCTCTCACAGCTACACCTAAATCTTCTGCATTATATTCAACAGCACGGAGTTGACCATATTTACTATCAAGACGAAATAGTTTTCCGACTGATTTATCTTCTACTTGTGATAAAGCTTCTTGGAAAGCAGCAATACAATCCCAACTATGAGTAGTAGCAAATACCTGAACGTTTAACTCTTTTGCTGTTTCAAGTATTAAACGCCACATATCTGTTTGTGCTTCATAATGTAAACCTGTTTCTATTTCATCTACTAATAAAACTCCGTTTTCAGCAGTTACTAGAGATATGGAAAGAGTTAAGATTCGATACATTCCTTCTCCCATATTGCTTAGAGGTATAGGATAATCTTGTCCTTTCTTTTTAAGTCTAATTGATTCGGTCTCTTCACTACTAGCAAATCCAATTCTTTCTATACTTGGTTCAATAATTTGTAATGCTTCTATTACTTTATCTTCTTTTGCTGTCAGACTAATTTGATCCCACATTAAAGCAATTTTGCTAAAGTTATTTTTACTGACAGATAGGAATAGAGATGTTTTTGTATCATTTTTATAATACTCGTCTTTTTCATAATAATCAGATATAACATCTCCAAATCTAAGAGATTTCAAAAATTCTCTATTATCAAGATCGATTACAAATTCAACAAATTCAAATCTTTTTTGATTTGTTAGAGAAGTTTTATAAAACCTAAAATCTTCTGAGGACTTCAAGTTATTTTTTTCTAGTATTTCATTAAATTCTTTCTCTTCTCCCTGAATACATATTAAATTAGAATATCTTTGAAAGATTTTAATTGTTTGTTCTATGTTTTCTCCAGTATTAATCGTAATCTTTCGATCTAATTCGTACTGATTGAACAGTTCTTTAATTGAGTAAGCAAAACCAATACGATGATAGTTAAAATAGTTAAGGCGATTTCTAATTATTTCAAATAAAGCTTCCTTTTTATGTGAACTAGCAAATAAATAAATAGCTTCAAGTAAGCTAGTTTTGCCACTATTATTATTACCAACAAAAAGATTAACTTGCTCTAAACCATCAATATGAAAATCTTCAAAGCAACGATAGTTTTGCACAGTAAGATCGCGTAACATAGTTACCTCTGTTTTGATACGCTAGGTATTGATTATTTTAACTGTAAGGGCATTTTGCCAAACGTCCCTACTAGTACGTCAAGATTGTTTTGAGGGATAAATTATTGACAGATCTTCTTATAGACTTCCCTCTCTTCCTTCTCTTCCCACACTCCCCACACCTACCTCAATCCATCAATTAAAACTTGGTAGAGTACTACTTGCCCTGCCCAATAAATAAAGGGCGAATGGCATTCGCCCCTACAGAAAAATTATTGATTAAATTCATCGCATGGTGACAAATTCTTCGGCAGAACTGGGATGGATACCAACAGTGGCATCGAAATCTGCTTTAGTTGCTCCCATCTTAACTGCGATCGCAACTCCTTGAATAATTTCGGCTGCATAATCTCCTACCATATGCGCCCCAACAACTTTATTACTTTCAGTTTCCACTATTAATTTCATCAGGGTTTTAACTTGCATATTAGGCAGAGTGTAATACATGGGGCGGAATTTACTACGATAAATCTTCACTGCGTCTCCATATTTAGCTCTAGCTTCTGCTTCAGTTAAACCTACGGTAGCTGCTTCGGGAGTAGAAAAAATAGCAGTTGGAATATTATCATAAGCCATTTGCTTTGATTGTCCCCCAAAATGAGTATCTGCAAAGGCTCTACCTTCTTGAATAGCTACTGGAGTAAGATTAATGCGATCGGTACAGTCGCCTACAGCATAAATATGCTCTTCGGCAGTTTGACTATATTTATCTACAGCAACAGCACCATTGACTATTTCTACTTTAGTATTTTCTAAGCCTAAATTCTCTAATCGAGGTATTCTACCTGTAGCTGCTAAACTAACCGCATCGGCAACAATGGTTTCTTCTTGTTCACCAGCAATTTTTAGCTCTAGTCCTATATCTGTTTTGCTGATGTTAATCTTGGGTTTATTAGTAAGGATACGAATACCCTGATTCTTCATTGCTTCCTGAATTTCACTACGAATATCGTCATCGAAACCACTTAAAATTTTATCTTTGCGAATTACTAAAGTTACTTCTGTGCCTAAACCATTCAGGATACAAGCGAATTCTACCCCAATATAGCCTCCGCCAATAATCACCACGCGTTTGGGTTGTTCTTGTAGATGAAAAATTTCGCGAGAAGTAATAGCATGTTCAATGCCAGGAATATCATCAGGTTTGACTGGTTTACCGCCTACAGCGATCAGAATTTTCTCAGCAGTTACTTTTTCCTCGCCTATAGCAATGGTATGGGAGTCGATCAAAGTACCATAACCTTGATACACTTTTACCTTAGAATTATCTAACATCCTTTGATAGATACCATTAAGACGATCGACTTCATTATTTACTGCTGTGATCATGGTATTCCAGTCAAACTTGCTTTCTCCCACTGTCCAGCCATAACCAGATGCAGCTTTGAAGTCTTTGGGAAAATTGGAAGCATACACCATCAATTTTTTGGGAACACAACCACGATTAACACAAGTTCCTCCCAGGCGATCGAATTCCACAATACCTACTTTTGCGCCATATTCAGCAGCCCTTCTCGCTGTGGCAATACCACCCGAACCTGCACCAATCACAAATAGATCGAAATCATAACTCATAGTCTGTTTGCCTCCTTAATTAAGATTAGCTAGTTTAATAAATAAATTGTTTCAAAGTCATCTTTTAGGGGAAATAACGATAAACATCTTTGCGATGAAGTACCCGTGAGAAAGTTACTATTTCATTGTTAATAAAAATACCAAGACGATAATCACCAACCTTGATACGGTAAGCATTTTTGTGTCCTTTGATTTTTTTAAGATTTTTGACTTCTGTAATATTTTGACAATCGGAGACAGTTTGAAATGCTAGTGTTCTAATTTCTGGATAAATAGACGTTTTCTTAAGTTTTTTTAGGTCTTTGATAAAGCTAGGAAGATATTCAGTTTTCATTCTTCCTCAAGTTGTTTTAAGGCTTCATCACGATTAATAGGTGTTTCGCTAGTTGTAGTTTTCATGGCTTGATAAAGTGCCTCATCTTCTACAATTTCTAATAACTGTTGATAGTCTTCAAAGTTGAGAACAACTTGGCGAATATTACCTTGATTATCGCTAATCAATTCTTGGGCAAAGGGATAGTTAGTGTTTTTCATTTATTCATCAATAAAGTCATTTTGAATTAGCAAAAATATAGTTTAAATCACCGATTTCTCTGTACAGATAAGACAGTTATAATGAGCGTGACTTAATCCAAATTTTATGATTGACAGTTATGAAAAGTCTATCTTGTTTACAATTAAAGCAAGCTGTAAGTAGATCTTTCTTTTTAGGTTCTGTCATACTGATCTCCTATGGTTGTCCCGCTTATGGATTTCAACTAGACTTTAGTAATATCGATCAAACCCTTGATACTAATGGAGATCCCATAGACAACAATTTAACCAATGGCGATAGTAATGGTATTGGGGCAACAATGAGATTTACTGGAGTCGATCCAGACAATAATGTAGATTTAGTTATCACAACACTTGATACTTATCTACCCAACAATCCTAGTAATAATAGTGTAATTAATACAAATGATGCAAGAATCAATATGCCACGTGGTTCATCTACCACCTTTAGGTTTAGCTTAGTTGACACTGGTACAAACAACCCCTTCATTGCTAGTGAAGTTAAGATGGGTTTCTACGACATTGATGGTGCATTGGGTGATGGTAGTCAGGAAAGAATTATTTTATATTCAACAGGTGAATATACTTTATCAGATCCAACAGCATTAACCGTTACTGAAACTGCTGGCGAGAACATTGAATTTACCTCACCTGCTGTGGCAATTACCAATCCAAGCAATTCTGATGTGCTTGATGTCACTCAAGAAAAGCATTCTGTTAGTTTTAAATTTAATAACATATCAGAATTTGACATTGGTTATCAAGTTGTTAATGGTAGTAGCACACAAAATCGCAATTTTTTCTTTGCTGGAGATGTAATTTTTGATGACCCCACTTTATCGACATCTATTACTAGTTTTGAAAAAGTTCCTTTCGAGTTTTCTCCCAGTTTGGGTTTGTTACTCTCTGGAGGAGGTTTGCTAGGAATGAGATTTTTAAAGAGAAGAGCAACCGCAAAGTTAAATGTAATCAAAAAGTAATTTTTCTTGATGGGGATAATTAATCAAATTAATTATCCCTACATTAAAGATTTCGGGGTTATTTACTGCCGTAATAAAAAGCGATTTCTTTCTCTTTTAAAGGAGGAAAATCTGCATCTAATAACATTTGATTGAGTTCCGCTTGAGGTAGATGTTTGGCACCAATTCTAACAATACGAGAGCGCATAGTGTTAGTAACACCGCTTCTTTGTCTTCCCGCTTCAAACCCCATAACCTTGTTATAAAGCTCTAACTTATTAGAAGGAATAGGCGAGCCATCAAGATCGAGTCCTTGCGCGATCGCTTTATCTACTGCCTCTGCACCTTTAGTATCTGCCACAATATTTACCCCAAATTAGTTTAACCGCGTTTTATTATTGCAGATTGTATACGTTCTCTTCTCAAAAATCATAATTCCTGTAAGGACGTTCCCTGGAACGTCCTTACGAACTCCTAACTCACCTTTGCTAAAGCTTTCCTAACACCATCTCCATATTCTGAATCGGCTTTATCAAAATGTATCAATTGACGAGCGATAATTTCTTGGGGTACTCCCTGCATTGACTCGGCAATATTCATAAACAGACGTTGTTTTTGTTCTTTATCAAAGATGCGGAATAAATTACCAGCTTGAGTATAGTCATCATTGCCGTTACGGTGATTATAGCGATCGCCATCTCCAGAAATTTTTAGGGGCGGTTCATTATATTGGGGGTTTTCTGTTGGTCCCCCAAAGCTGTTAGGCTCGTAGTAATGATCTGGGTTGGGAATGTCATAGCGCATCGCACCATCTTTATGATAGTTATGGACAGGGCAACGAGGTTTATTAACAGGTAGGTTTTGATAGTGTGTACCTACTCGATAGCGATGAGCATCTGGATAGGAAAATAGTCTTGCTTGTAATACTTTATCGGGAGAAAAGCCAATTCCAGGAACAATGTTAGAAGGAGAGAAAGCAGATTGTTCTACTTCCGCAAAATAGTTAGCTGGGTTGCGGTTTAACTCTAGTACTCCTACTTCTATTAAAGGATAATCCTGATGTGGCCAAACTTTAGTCAAGTCAAAAGGATTGTAAGGAGTTTTATCTGCATCCGTTTCAGGCATAATTTGCACTTTGACGTTCCACTTAGGAAACTCTCCTCGCTCGATCGCCTCATACAAATCTCTCTGAGAACTTTCTCGATCTTGACCGATTATATTAGCTGCTTCTTCATTAGTCCAGTATTTGTGACCTTGTTGAGTTTTCAGGTGAAATTTAACCCAAAAACGGTCGTTATCGCTGTTAATGAAGCTAAAAGTGTGGCTACCATAACCATTCATATAACGATACGATTGAGGAATCCCGCGATCGGACATCAGAATCGTAATTTGGTGCATCGCTTCTGGGGATTTTGACCAATAATCCCACACAGCTACAGGATTACGTAAATTGGTTTTGGGGTGCCGTTTTTGAGTGTGAATAAAATCGGGGAATTTATAAGGATCGCGAATAAAAAATACAGGGGTATTGTTGCCTACTAAGTCCCAATTACCTTCCTCGGTATAAAACTTAACTGAGAAACCCCGCACATCTCTTTCTGCATCTGCTGCCCCTGCTTCTCCTGCTACCGTGGAAAAACGAGCGAAAACTTCTGTTTCTTTACCTACTTCAGCAAAAACTTTCGCTTTTGTATATTTGGTAATATCATGACGCACTGTAAAAGTTCCATAAGCCCCCGAACCTTTGGCGTGGACTACTCTTTCAGGGATACGCTCTCGATTTTGGTGGGCTAACTTCTCCATCAACTGATAGTCTTGTATTAAGACAGGGCCTCGTTCTCCAGCAGTTAAGGAATTTTGATTATCTCCAATCGGATTTCCACCTGATGTTGTTAGGTTAGGTTGTTCACTCATCGTAATTATCCTACTTATTGTGAGTTGCACAATGATTTTTGATCGAGCTCATACCTTGTAAGGTGGGCAAATTTAACTCTTAACTTAATTGCAAACTTGAAAATTTATGTTGCCTACCGTACTTTTAGCACAGTGATTTTTAAAAGACGGGCAAACCTAACTATCAAATCAATAGCATATCTTAAAACTCTCATTGCCCACCCTACTTTGATTGATTCTTTTAATGCAAACTTCTGGAAATTTATTTGACAACTAGCAATTGGGAATTAAAGGATGGCTCACTACTAATTGTCAATTGTCAATTATCCATTAACCAAATGAGCTTCTAAGAACCAGAGACGTTTATCAATGGTACGAGAGATTTCGGTGTACAAATCTGCTGTATCTGCGTCACCCAAATCATCAGTAGTATCGATCGCTTCTCTAAGGTGTTTTCCATAGTCTGCATAGCGATCGGCTAATGCGGTAATATGTTCAATACCACCCACAGCATCTAAAGGATATTCGGGTAAAATCGATTCAGAAGCTGCAATGCGCGCTGTTCCTAAGGCTGTACCACCTAAAGCTGTAACCCTTTCTGCTACCATATCGACATACTCTTCCAGTTCTCCTGCCATTTCATCAAACAGTTCGTGTAACTGATAGAAATCTGTTCCTTTAACATTCCAGTGTGCTTGTTTGGTTTGAGTTTTTAGGTCTAAAGTTGCAGCTAGAGTTTTATTTAGGATATCAATGACCTTAACGCGAACTTCTTCTGCAATATCAATGCGAGTGGAATAAAGTTTTTGTTTGGAAATAGTAGAAACCATTATTTAATTCTCCTTACTTACATAACTAATAACCAATGACCAACGTACAGACGTTCTAGAAACGTCCTACGAGATTAACCAAAAGCAATGTCTAAAAACATACATTATGGTGACAAAATCTCTCTCATAATAACTAGCGTACCTTCTTGAGCAATACTCTGATGATCTATCTTAGGAATGATTTCATCGACCCGTAAATACTATGTCTGGTACTCAATCCTGGTACTTAATCTTTAAGCGTTAATTATTACTATTGTGGTTTATTTGGTAATTATTATGAGTTCTTTTAAATAAATCATACTCATAACGACTATGAGTTGTCAAGTAAAAAGCCTAATTTTTTATTATGGCGATCGAGTAATACTAATGAAAGATATGAAGATTTAAAAGCTGTGGTAAAGACTAACCAAAAGCAATATCTAAAAACATCATGGCAACAAAACCACCCATAATACCTAGCGTACCTTCTTGAGCAATACTCTGATGATCTATTTCAGGAATGATTTCATCGACAATCACAAATAGCATTGCTCCTGCTGCTGCTGCCATTCCCCAGGGTAAGAATGCTTGACCAAAACTGACTACTCCTGCACCTACTAAACCACCAATGGGTTCGACTAAACCAGTCAAAAGGGAAATACCAAAAGCAAAGGCTACTGAATAATCTAACTCTCTTAATGCTAAGGCAACTACTAGTCCTTCGGGCATATTTTGTAAGCCAATTCCTACTGCTAGGGGCAATCCATGGCTAACATTCCCATCACCAAAACCAACTCCTACAGCTAATCCTTCAGGAAAATTGTGTAGGGTAATGGCTAAGACAAATAACCAAATCCGTTGCCAGTTTTCAGTGATTTTCCCTTCTTGCCCTTTAAAGAAATGCTCGTGAGGAAAGTTGTTATGAATTAACCATAAAAATCCTGCACCTAAGATAATTCCTATACTTATTATTAGGGCAGCTTGTTGTTGCGAATATCCTAGATCGATCGCTGCTTCTGTACCAGGGATAATTAGGGAGAAGGTTGTTGCAGCTAGCATTACGCCACCACCTAACCCTAAAAGAATTCCTTGCCATCTTTTGGTTAGCTTAGTCGTAAACAGAATTGGTAAAGCACCAACTGCTGTCCCCATACCTGCAATCAAACTAGCTACAAAACCTAAATAAATTGTTCCCATAATTATTCTCCCCGATAAATTTAATAGGTGGGGTAGGTAGGGGCGAACGATGTTCGCCCCTACAAAATTATTTTGAGCCTTTCAAATAAGCCAAAATAGTATCAGCATCAGAGACTTCAAAGGGATCGGTAGGACAATTATCCCCAAAATCTGCTTCGATAAACATTTTTTCGATTTTCTTGTCGTCTACTACCATTGAGTATCGCCAAGAACGCATACCGAAACCAAGATTATTTTTATCTACTAACATCCCCATTTTGCGGGTAAATTCTCCATTACCATCAGGAAGCAAGAAAACATTTTTGGCTCCTTGCGCTTTACCCCATTGGAACATGACAAAAGCATCATTTACTGAAAGACAAATTACTTCGTCTACACCTTGGGCTTTAATATCATCGTAGAGTTCTTCATAACGGGGTAAATGAGTAGAAGAACAAGTGGGGGTAAAAGCACCAGGTAAAGCAAACAAGACTACTCGCTTACCACCAAAAATTTCATCGGTGGTTCTGTCTTGCCAGCGAAAAGGATTGGGTCCTTCTACAGATTCATCACGGACTCTGGTTTTAAATACTACGTCTGGTACTTTGTCTCTCATAGTTATTACTCTTATTATTTATATCGTACTCGTTATGAGTTTATTTAAATAAATCATACTCATAACGACTATGACTTGTCAAGGGAAAAAATTAGCTTATATTGAATTCTAATGTCTAACATTGTCTAATTTTTAGAAAATGGAAGTGATACTAGTGGATTTGGTTGATTTATTGAGGGGTTTTTAACAGGAATAATCGTTAGGTAAGGTTCTAGTACGCGATCGCTAACCCAACCAGAAAAATGCTTAAGCGTAGTAGCATCTGGAGATAATTCTATTAATTCCAAATCACCGCGCATAGCGTTAATATCTAAATTATTTAAACTATATTCCTGCTGATTAATACCGGTAAAACCACCACCAAAATAATTAAGAGGTACTTGATCGAAACCACGCACAAAAACATTACCATTCCAACTCCAATCTTTTCCTACCCAATAAAATGGTGCTTTCCAATTGACTTTTATCTGAGGGGATTGGTATAAGTCAGTCCAAGAAATTACTCCGCGATCGTCTAAAGTAACTGTAAATCCAGGTTGATATGGTACTTCGTACCGTCCTGGGGAATTGCTATCTCTATTATTTTGCGGCAACCACCAAAGTACTTCGATTGTATTCTGTTTTGGTTGAATTGTAGTTGCAGGATTTTCAGCCAATAAACTGTAGTAAAGAGGTATTTCTTCTCCAGATAACTCTGCCATTAAAGCAAATCGCCAACAATCCCAACTGTTAAAATCATCTACTGTTTGCCATTCAATCTGACAGATACCATTACCAGTCCCTAGCCATAGTTCATCTTTTTCTAGACTTAGTTTAGTGGGGATTGCACCGATAATCGGGCTATTACGAACATGATAAACAGCAAGAGAACTATAAGTAAAGTCTTCACTATTAGAGTGATAAGCAACCAATCCCATACTTGGTAAATAAGGATTGCCTTCACCACTCATCTGAGTTGCTAACCAAATAGTCGGATTACTAGCTTCTCCAGAGATGACAAAATCATTAATCTGTTGTCCTACAATTTCTTCTGGTTGAATTAAGCTAATTTTGTCTGTTTGAGGATTGTAACTAACAATAGTCGCAATACCACCGTTTCCTTCTCCTTGTTCAGGAGAAATTGACCAAAATAAGCGATTGTTCCAGATTAATACCTTAGAAATAGTAGGTACACCCAACTGGATTCCAGTTTGAGCTTGTTTGGTTTGTTCCAGAGTATAAACTACTTGACGTTGTGGTTGTTCATTACCCGGAAGTATTAATTCAAAAATAACCTTATCTGGTTCTGCTTGAAAATTGGGAAAAGGATTAGGATCGAGAATAACCCTATATTGATAGCTCGTTTGATTTAATTCAATAGTTTCATAAGATGGGTTGGCTAAGTCTGTTTGTACTTCGTCATTAGCTGGTTGATTTAAAGTTTTTGGCTGTACTGTCCAATTATTATTACCGCGACAAAAAACAAAATCATAATTAGGACTTTGAAAGCTAATTGTGTCGGCATCAGCAGTAATGTCACGAATTTGATAATCAAAAGCCGTAAATACATCTTCTGCTGAGGTGATTTTAATCTTAGGTAATTCTTCAGCCGGTTGAGGACAATTGTCTATATTACCTTTAGATTGATTAGAAATATTGATATTATTGCAACTGCTAAGAAAATAAAACAGACTCAAGATAGGAAAAACAAGTTTGATAGTAGACATCTTCAAAAATAAAAATTTCACTATTGTATATTAGGAGACTGAAATTAATTATTAGAAATGTCTAGTTATTCAATTGGTGAATACCTTAGTAGCGAACTACAAAAGCACCAATTCATTAATCCCAAAAGTTATGGAAAAAAGGGACAAGGAGGACAGGGAGGACACGGTAGACAAGGAAGAAATTATACCGATCCTCAAAAATAGCTAAATATATAGAGATTTATTTATTTTTAGAAAAAAGCTTTCAAGCCCTTGTTTATTCTGGCTTCTGACTTCTGACTCCTGACTTCTCCCCAACACGAAGTCTCTCGTTACTTTCGAGAATTGATATTACCTTGCTCCTCCCTTTTCTCCCTTTGCTTCCCACTCTCCCTTGTCTTACCCAACCAGGAATTTATGAATACTGAATCGGTATTCTTCTAGGGAATCTTAGTTAAAGCACTACTAATTACCAAAGAATCTGCACTATCTAGATGAGCATTTTCGCTAATATGGCGTTTCCAGGC
>JAAUYH010127852.1_pt1 | contig 11150 bp, 8 predicted proteins | sample 7278061 | NCBI WGS metagenome assembly JAAUYH01 (sample SAMN14350203, study PRJNA611818) | marine sediment metagenome | isolation source: surface marine sediment (0.6m) | place: French Polynesia: Moorea | collected 2018-08 | reverse complement strand
TAGTACCATCACGGTGAATATCAGTATAAATAATAGCAGCCGCACCAGCAACTGACATTCTCTGGGCTAAATCAGTTGCCAAGACTTGTGAGGTCTCTAACCAACCCCTAGTGGCAACTTTCCCCTGACGCGCATCAATGCCGACGACAATTTGCTCAGGGAACTCTTGGCATAATTCCTGAACTAACTCGGGTTGCTCCACTGCTACTGTCCCCACAATACACCGTTGTACTCCTAAATCTAGTAGTCGACCAATCGAGGTGCGATCGCGTAAACCACCGCCAACCTGCACAGGAATCGATATTGCAGCAACAATAGCCTCAATAGGGGCTAAATTACTAGTTTTACCCTCTTTTGCTCCGTCTAAATCTACAACATGAAGTCTCGTTGCTCCTTGCTCCGCCCAACTACGAGCTACAGTTACAGGATTGTCATTAAATATTTCTGAGCGCTCATAATCTCCTTGATAGAGACGAACACATTTACCATCTAATAAATCTATTGCCGGGATAACTTCCATAATTTGACTATTTTACAAGACTATTAAGCGAATACGCGATGTTGTAAAGAAGGCATTTGTTGCCTTACTTGAGATAAGCGCTCAGGATTAATTTCTGCTACGACTACTCCAGGTTGAGAACCAGCATCGGCTAAAATTGTGCCCCAAGGATCGACGATCATGGCATGACCATGAGTATAACGTCTTTCGTAATGATTTCCTGTTTGAGCGGGGGCGATGACATAACAAGTATTTTCGATCGCTCTTGCTTGCAGCAAAACTTGCCAGTGATCTTTACCTGTAAAAGCTGTAAAAGCAGCAGGAATGAATAAAACATTGGCACCCTCACGGGAAAGATGACGATATAGTTCAGGAAAACGAACATCATAACAAATTGATAAACCAATATTTCCCAGAGTTGAGGAAATATAAACCTCTGGTAAATTTTGACCTGCCATCACAGTCGTCGACTCACAATAAGTATTGCCATCAGGAACATCTACATCAAAAAGATGAACTTTCTGATAACGAGTTAATTCTTGACCGTCAGGATTGATTAAAAAAGCAGTGTTATAGGCTTTCGTCGGCTCTCCTGGTACTGGTATGGGATAACCACCTCCCAAAATATGGATCTGAAAACGTTGCGCCATAGTTTTGAGAAATTTGTCTGATTTACTAGCAATCTCTACTGATTGAGCTATTTTTTCCTCTTCTTTTCCCAAAAAAGCAAAATTTTCTGGTAAACCCACCAATTCGGCACCTTGCCGCACCGCTAACTCGATTAATTCTTCCGCCTCAACTAGATTTTTTTCTAGATCGGGTTTACTTGTCATTTGAATAGCAGCAGCAATATATGATTTCATCGCGTATCAGAAGTATTTGCAGTTGACGAAGTCGAAGCAGGCTCCGCCATGAAACGGCGGAGTACCTTCGACCTAAATATAAAATATAGCTTTCTGTCGCAGATTTAAAAAAAAGTAGCAAAGTTAAAATCGCTTCGCGATTAGCTATAAGCTGATAATGTAGCAATTCTCAATTTACTTGTAAGAATTGTAAAAATGTTGATCTACAACATGTTAAAACGAAAATCCTTTGGGTAAAAGCTCTGTAAGAGTTGAGATTTCGATGCCTTTTTGTCCGAGAAAGATGACAATAGTATTCTCTTGCGCAAATTCAGCGATTACTTGCCGACAAGCACCACAGGGAGCACAAGGTATTTGCCGATTATTGGTGATCGCGATCGCCTGAATGTTCATCTGATTCCCCCCTTCGATTGCTACCGCAGAGGTGATCGCATTTCGTTCTGCACAGATCGTTAAACCATAGGAAACATTTTCGACATTACAACCAGTAAAAATATTACCCTGTTGCGTTAACAAAGCAGCTCCTACTTGAAACTGAGAATAGGGTGCATAGGCTTTTTGATAGGCTTGTTGCGATTTTTCTAAGAGTTGGATTTTTTGTTCTTCTGTGATAATTTTCAATTTTTAATTATAGGAGCGGTAAATTTTTTAGATAATCTAAGTCTAAACTTTGTAATTTAAGATAAGCATTATCAATATAGCCTTGACCTTTTAGGTAACCAGTATTCGCTCCTGGGAGGATATATTTCAGATTATCTTCCGCAAAGCGAGTGCGTAATTTAGCGATACTCTTGATTTGTCGCCACCAGTGAAAAGTTTTTGCAGTACGTAGTGGAACAATTGTTTGAGCGGATTGTGGGAGTAAATGTCTACCGGTAAACAAAATGCCTCCTTGTTGGTTGTAATAAACACAAGCAGAACCAGGAGAATGACCAGGAGTCCAAATAACTTCGATTTCTGGAGTTAAGCTTAATGAGCTGGCAAAAGCAGTAACTTCTGTCTCTGGTAATAAATACGCCTCTTGTTCTTGTACTATCACCTCACATTCTAAGTATTCTTGCATCGGTTGAACTTGTTTACTCATCCCTCCTCGATGGGTAAAAATCAGCAATTCCACCCCTCCATGTTCCCTTAACCACTCACGATTGCTATCTTGCCATGCAGGGCAATCAATTAAAATATTCCCAGTCTCGTTGGCAATGAAATAAGCTGTACCTCCTAAACTGTCTCGGTTAGGCGCAAAGGCAAAGATTCTCGGTAAAATAGAACGAGGAAGTTTACTATGGCGAGGAGGAGTAACGGTCAGATTTATCAAATTTTCGGGCATTCTAAAATATAAGGCTACTAATAATGCATTTTATATTAAAGAGAACAGGGAGCAGTAAATGATTTCCTATTTAATTCTTTTGGTTAATAACTAATAACTAGTAATTGTAATGAAACTTTGGTTTATTTTAATCCTACTTAGTCTGATTACCTATTTTATCGTCCAGCACAATATTCGCAACATTACTAAAACACCAGTCTGGTTATGTTGGTTAGTGATGATGCTGCCTGCATTTATTTGGACAGCTTGGACTTATTTTGGAACAGACGAGAAACCAATTCCTCTAATGGTATTACTAGTACCTCTTCTGGTTTGTCCCTTGCTTTATGGATGGTTGATTCAAATCGGCAAACCTGGATCAGATAAATCCATTAAACCCGCAGAAGAACAGAAACTAAAAATAGTTAAGGAAAAAGAGCGTAAATCTACTACTGCGCGTCCAATCAATAATCAAGAAGAAAAAGCCTTACGAAATTGTTTTCCTTGGAATGTTTATTATTTGCAACAGATTGATTATCGACCCCAAGCTATACTCTGTCGTGGTAAGTTAAAAACCATTCCCGAACAAGCTTACAAAAAAATAGAAGAGAATATTTACCAGGTATTTGGAGATCGCTTTTTTGTAATTTTTCAAGAAAGTTTACAAGGTAAACCATTTTTTGCTTTAGTACCCAATCCTCACGCTAAAGCTAAAGAGCAAGCACAAACAGAATCTAAAGCCATTAGTAATCCGGGTTTTGCCATATTATTGATGATAATAACTGCTATTACCACTACTTTAGCAGGAGTTGAAATTAGTGGTATTTCGACCGAACAATTACAAGCAGAACCCAATCTAATTCTGCAAGGAGTTACTTACAGTATTGCTTTAATGGCAATTTTGGGGATTCATGAATTTGGTCATTATTTAGCTGCTCTTTACTATAAAATTACTAGTACTCTGCCCTATTTTGTTCCTTTTCCTCCTGCTATATTTGCAGGAACTTTGGGTGCTTATACCCAAAAGAGATCTCCTGTTCCCCATAGAAAAGCCTTATTCGATATTGCTATATCAGGGGTTGTGACAGGTTTAGTCATTACCATCCCAATCCTATTATGGGGATTAGCCCATTCAGAAATTGTCCCGATTGAAACTGCCAATATTTTTGATTTTGATGCCTTAGATCCGCGTTTTTCTTTCTTATTCGCTATCCTCGCAAAACTAGCTTTGGGTAGTAAACTCACCGCAGAAATAGCAATTAATCTTCATCCCGTAGCCGTTGCAGGTTATCTTGGCCTATTAATCACAGCAGTTCATCTCATGCCTGTCGGTCAACTAGATGGCGGACATATTGTTCATGCAGTATTCGGACAAAGAACCGCGATCGCAATCGGGCAAATTGCACGTATTCTAGCAATTCTCTTTGCTTTAGTTAATTCTTCATTCTGGATTTGGACGATTATTCTGTGGTTTATGCCATTAGTTGACCAACCAGCCCTAAATGATGTTACAGAACTTGATAATTGGCGAGATTTCTTAGGTTTAACCGCTTTAGCTTTGTTAATAATAATTCTTTTACCTTTACCTGTAACAGTTGCCAATTGGCTAAATATTTAATTGATAATTGATAGTTAATGGTTAATAACTGTTTACTGTTTACTGTTTACTATTTACTGTATTTGTTGTTATAAAAGTTGAATATTAGGTTATTCAAGAACACTCATATGACCCAGTGTCTTAACCCAGATTGCCTACAAATAAATCCAAAGGGGACACAATATTGTCAATACTGTGGAGCGCAACTATTATTACTTGATCGCTATCGCGCTTTGCGTATTTTGGGGAAAGGGGGTTTTGGTCGGACTTTTTTAGCCGTTGATCAATCAAAGCCTGCAAATAATTTTTGTGTTATTAAACAGTTTCTGCCTGATATTAAAAGTAAAAAAGGACTCCAGAAAGCAGCAGAACTGTTCAAGCGGGAAGCAATGCGTCTCAATGAACTAGGTAAACATAATCAAATTCCCGAATTACTAGCATTTTTTAATCAAGAATCAAGACAATATTTAATTCAAGAATTTATTGATGGAGAAGATTTATCTAAAGAACTACAACGCAAAGGAGTTTTTAACGAACAACAAATTAGAGAACTCCTCAATGATATGTTGGCGGTGTTGCAATTTGTCCATGCTAAGCATGTAATTCACCGTGATATTAAACCAGAGAATATTATTCGAAGAAAACAAGATGGTAAGTTAGTTCTGGTAGATTTTGGTGCAGCCAAAGAAGCTGAAGGTGTAGATCCTTCAGTTACCGGAACAATTATTGGCTCGGCTGCTTATATTGCTCCAGAACAGGCAGTGGGAAAACCTCAATTTGCCAGTGATCTGTACAGTTTGGGTACAACTTGTCTGCATTTGCTAACGAATATCGAACCGACGGAATTATTTGATGTTGCTGAAGGAGAATGGATTTGGCGAGAATATCTAGAAGATAATGATATTAATTACGAACTAAGTCGTGTTTTAGATAAATTGGTCGAAGGTGCTACTAAAAGACGTTTTCAAACAGTAGAAGAAGTTTTACAGTCTTTATCTGGGAGAGGAGTCGCACCTAGTATTCGAAAAACTACTAGTATTCGAAAAACTAAAGGATCTGCTGTTCATCGTCACTCTAGAGTCGACAATCGACAGAGATCTGCCAAAGTAGCAACCAAAAAAACATCGGCGCGGGATTTGGATTTAAAAATAGCTGAGTATATTTTTCTGACCCTCAAACAAAATGACTCTGTGATAATTAATAAAAAATCCCCTCTAAAAACCTCTAAACATAAAGGAAAAGCTAAATATATAACTATTGATTTGGGTAAGGGAATCACTATGGATTTAATGGGGATTCCTGGAGGAAAATATTTGATGGGTTCTCCAGAAAATGAACCAGAAAGAGCGAATGATGAGGGACCTCAACATTCAGTAAGTATTCGTCCGTTTTTAATGGGAAAATATCCCGTTACTCAAGCGCAATGGAAAGCGATCATGAAAAATAATCCTTCCCGATTTACAGAGGATGAAGAGAACCCTGTAGAAAGAGTTTCCTGGTTTGATTGTATTAATTTTTGTGTGCGATTATCAGAGAAGTTAGGTCGCGAATTTCGCTTACCGACAGAAGCGGAATGGGAATATGCTTGTCGGGCTAAAACCACAACTCCCTTTTTTTGCGGAGAAACTATTACTACGGAATTAGCTAATTATAATGGAGAATATACCTATGGAATTGAGAAAGAAGGAGAATATCGCCATAAAACTACGAAAGTAGGCAGCTTTTCTCCTAATAGATTTGGTTTATACGATCTTCACGGTAATGTCGCCGAATGGTGTGAAGATACTTGGCATGATAATTACCAGGAAGCACCAAGTAATGGGGATTCCTGGGTAGAAGAAGATAATAGTGTGGAAAGGGTTTTACGGGGCGGTTCTTGGTTACATCTCCCTGGAAGTTGTCGTTCTTCCCAACGTTTAAGTTCTACTGAAAATAGTAAATCTGATGCTTTTGGTTTTCGTATTGCTTCTAGTGTTTAAATACGTTATCAGTTTTCAGTATTTTTACAATTGCTGACAGAGTTCTCTAAAATGCTCGCCTCTATGTTCAAAACTGAGATATTGATCGAAACTGGCACAAGCCGGTGATAATAAAACTACTTTGGCATTATTTTGTTTAGCTAACTCGACACTGCGAACCACTGCTTTATCTAAGGTTTCAACTATTTCGCAATTAGCGTAATCAGATTCGGTTAATCTTTGAGCAAAATCGGGCGCCGCTTCTCCAATGAGTAATACGGCGATCGCTTTGTTTTTAATTTGTGCGATCCAAGCACGATCATCTCCTGGCTTGGCTTCTCCTCCCGCAATTAAGATTACTGGGGCATCGACAGAGGCTAAACCAACTCCTGCGGCATCATAATTGGTTGCTTTGCTGTCATTAATGTAATCAACCCCTTGATAAGTTCTAATATACTCTAGACGATGGGGAACCCCAGGAAAGCTGGTAATAGCTTCAGCGATCGCATTTTTGTCAATCCCAGCTAATCTTGCTGCTGCCACTGCTAACAGAAGATTTTGTTGATTATGTTTCCCAGGCATTTTAAACAAAGAAAGGGGTAAGATTAATTCGCCAAAAGCGACGATCCAAGAATCTTCTATATATACTAAGCGATCGCGTTGAATTTGGCGATCGCTAAATAAATCATCTTTGTTCTCAACAGTTGTCCAATAAGCATTTTGCCATTTGGTTTGTTCTAGGTTTCGGAGATAGGGATCGTCTCCATTAAATATCGCCTGACGACTACGATCTAACAGAGAAGCTTTAATCTGATAATAATTTTCTAAAGTTTTGTGACGGCTGAGATGATCGGGAGTAAATGTTGTCCAGATGCCAATTCGAGGTTTTAGTTGAGAAGAGGCTTCTATTTGATAACTACTCAACTCCGCCACTATCCAATCTAAATTTTTGTTTGGTTGATTTTGCCTTAAAACTAATTCACAAGCAGCATAACCAATATTGCCACAAGCCGGAGCTGATAATCCAGCAGCCTTAAACATCGCAGCAATCAAAGCTGTAGTAGTAGTTTTACCATTAGTACCAGTAACTCCTAACCAGGGAATTGAAGATAGATATCGCCAAGCAAGTTCAATTTCTCCGATAGTATCAATACCTTGATTTCTCGCTTCAAGCAAAATCGAAATATCCCAAGGTACACCAGGACTAACGACAATTAAATCAGGTCTATGGGGTTCGGTCAGACTTAGAGTATGTTCGAGTTTAACCGCAATATTTTCCTTCTGTAATTCCTGTATTGATGCTTGTAGATCCTGACCATTAGAACGAGAGAGAATCGAACTTTCTGGAGCAGAATCTCCTAAAGTGACATCCCAACCATCTTGATTAAGGACTTTCGCAGCAGCAATTCCTGGTCTCCCTAATCCGATAACCTCAGCTTTCGGCATATTTTCTTAATTAGAGTGTTTATTAACTGGCAACAAATGAAAATTATAGAACTTTTAAAGTTAAAGATTCTCAAATGAGCATGATCTTCAGTGCCAATCATACTAAATCCTGTTGAGAACTTATCCCATAAGTCTTGAGATGCGTTTCACTATTCAAATTCAAACTGAGGCATTAATTGCAATGTTCCCATACCCAATTCTCCTCCAGTGATCGCTTGAGCTTCAAATACAGCTAACATATCCTTGGGCTGAGGATTCCCCCGACTGGCTCCTGTAACACCCATCGAAATAATCAAACTGCAATAGCCCTTAGTTTCGGCACAATTTTGATTCCAGTGTTGTAAAGCCTTAGCATGGGGAGGCGAATCATGGGAATATTCAGAAAAGATATAGAGATTACCATTTTGGGTTTGTAACATTCCTAGATCATAAGTTTCTCCGCTAAAAGGATCATTCCCAGGATTGAAACAAATTGCTTTGAGCCCTCCTGCCTCTTTGATGGTTTCGATTAAAGTTTTGGCTTTAGGACGAGAAGTTTGGATGATAATGCAGGGTAAACCTTCGCCTATGCGATCTTGATTCAATGCTTGATAGTAGGTCTTTTTTTGAACTGTGATGAATCCTAGTAAATCCCAAGGGATTTTCCCCATAGTAACCAGAGAGCCATCAGGAATAAAATCATCTTGGATCGGGATCTCAATCTCTCTGACATTAGGGGATAAATCGGAACTCTCCCTTTCCATTGCTAAAAGTTCCGAGGTGAGCTCGGGTAAGGTGGAAACTTTGACCTTCGTGGTTTTTTTCTGGTTGCTCTTTTGCGAGGCTGTAATACGGTAGGTTTTGGCAATTTCTGGAATGGGTTCTAACATAAGTTGATTACTATGTTGAACGCAGAATTTAAACAGTGCCGTTAAAGCTAAATAAACTATTTCTGCTTCTTCAGCATCAAGAAAGGCTCGCATTCCTTCAAAAGGATGGAGACTACCGAAAAAGGGCCTAACTTGCATATATTGGTCTAATTCCCAATCTTCTTCGTCTTCTTCGTCTTCTTCGTAGTTCAAAAACCAGCAGTTTTGGGCTAAAAAGGCTTTTTCCAAGCTTTCTGGGGATTCTTCGGCGATCGCGGCTTGGCGGAATTGTTTCAGGGAATCTTCTGAGCGATAGAGCAAGACGCCAAATTCTGTGCCCATATTGCCCATAATGCAGGCATAGATAGTTTCGATTTCACAATCAGCGATTTCGATTCCAATAATATCGCGGTCGAGGAGATATGCCCAAGGCTCAGCTTCCCAGATTTGATAAGCAAGTTTTTCTAAGACTGATTCGTAGGGAGCTGGGAGGGCAGGGGGTTTGCTACTACCAAATTCTTCAAAACTTGCGAATAGTTGATCGATTAGCGGTAATTCGGCAAAATACTCGATATTAATATCTAATCCTTGTAAGGCTCCCCGTAAAAAGAATTGTAACTGGCGATCGCAGACTACTATTTTCTGGGGACGTGCTGGAGTTGCCGGATGATGGGGCGATTCAATCGCTCGTAATAAGGTTCGGACCACAGCTTCTAAACCCATATGGGCAGGGACAATTTCCATCCCTCTAACTGTACCTTCTGTACCATCTACCCAAATCACACATTCGCCATCGATCCCCGCTTCTGATTCAAAATGATCGGAAATCGCGCCTAATGGACGGCGATCACCCTCCCACACGCTGGAATTTTGGGGAATTTTTTGCAGCCGACGTTTGGTATTTTGGGGGAGAGCATTCATAAATTAACCGATCTCAATTTTGGTTTCTGGTATTTTGCAGAAGGAATTTAGGAGCAAACCATATTCTATCCCTTCTACTACTGCTTGGTAGGAGGCATCGATAATATTACTAGAAACTCCCAGGGTTGTCCAAGTTTGTTTGCTATTGCTGGAAGAGACTAAAACCCTAGTTTTGGCTGCTGTACCTAAGGTACCATCAAGAATTCTAACTTTATAATCTGTGAGTCTAAAATCAGCGATCGCAGGATAGAATTCGGTCAAGGCTTTACGTAAAGCACAATCTAGGGCGGAAACTGGACCATTTCCTTCTGCCACTTCTAGCAGTTGTTTGCCATTTAGCGCTACTTTAATTGTAGCGACTGCACTGCTAGCGGTGCTATCCGATTCTTGATAAAGATTACAATGAACCTGACAACTTTGGAGCTGAAATAAAGGAGCATGATCTTCTAGTTGTGAGCGCATCATTAATTCAAAACTCGCTTCAGCCGCTTCAAAGTGATATCCTTGATTTTCCAAAATTTTCAGTCGTTCTAAGATTTTGCGACAACGGGGATCTTGTTTCTCTAGCTCGATGCCAAATTTTTGAGCATAGTGTAAAACGTTACTCAATCCTGATTGATCGGAGATCACGATGCGTCTTTGATTGCCAATAGCTTCGGGAACGATATGTTCGTAAGTCAAAGGATTTTTGGCCACAGCCGAGACATGAATTCCTCCTTTATGGGCAAAAGCAGAGCGTCCGACGAAGGGAGAGCGCTCTTCTGGGGGAAAGTTCACAGTTTCACTGACAATACGGCTAGTTTGGGTCAATTGTGCCAGTTGTGACTCTTCTAAGCAATCATAACCCAGTTTTAGTTGCAGATTGGGAATCAGGGTGCAGAGATTAGCATTCCCGCATCTTTCGCCATAACCATTAATTGTTCCCTGTACCATAGTAGAACCTGCTCTAATAGCTGCGATCGCATTAGCCACCGCTGTTCCGCCATCATTATGGGCATGAATCCCTAATTGGGGTGCATCAGGATGATTTAGCTCAGGAATTGCGGTATAAATATCTTGCACAATTTGACTAATTTCATGGGGCAAAGTCCCACCATTGGTATCACAAAGAACTAACCATTTTACTCCAGCCGCGATCGCAATTTTTAAAGTTTCCAGGGCATATTCCGGGTTATGTTTATAACCATCAAACCAATGTTCGGCATCATAAATAACTTTTCTCCCTTGAGAAACCAGATATTCTATCGAATCGCTAATCATCGCCAGATTCTCCTCTAAGGTAGTTTTGAGACTTTCGCTAACGTGTAAATCCCAAGATTTGCCAAAAATTGTTACCCAATGAGTTCCTGCCGATAAAATAGCTTGGAGCATAGGATCTTCAGCCGCGATCTTATTCGGGCGACGGGTAGAACAAAAAGCCACTACTTCTGCTTGTTGCAGAGGCTCTTCTTGTAACTTCCAGAAAAATTGTACATCCTTCGGATTGGCTCCTGGCCATCCTCCTTCAATAAAAGGGATTCCCATTGCATCTAATTGACTAGCAATTTTTAGCTTATCTGCTAAAGATAAAGTGATACCCTCTGCTTGAGAGCCATCTCTGAGGGTGGTGTCATAGAGCCAAATTTTCATTATGCAAATTGTGATTTACTTATATATCAATTATTAAACCGCTAACTAGATATCTTCTAAATTAATTTAAATAAATTATTAAT
>JAAUYH010165519.1_pt1 | contig 11151 bp, 9 predicted proteins | sample 7278061 | NCBI WGS metagenome assembly JAAUYH01 (sample SAMN14350203, study PRJNA611818) | marine sediment metagenome | isolation source: surface marine sediment (0.6m) | place: French Polynesia: Moorea | collected 2018-08 | reverse complement strand
CTTTCCCCGAAAGTCCTTCGGTACTACTATCAATCTTTGATTCTATTTCTATTCTATTTCCCTAGTTATGTCGCCCCTGTCCCGTCAGGTATTTGTCCTTGGTCGAACATCTAGGTTGGGTAGTTCCCAATCCTGGGTCGAAGGTACTCCGCCGTGAGACGGCGGAGTACCTTCGACTTCGTCAATAATGGTTTTTACCTTGCGCCCAAAATAATTATATAGCAGCCGAAAGCCTTAGTAGATAAAGATTTTGTACCAAAACTGTAAACCTATTTCCAATAACTTATCGCCCTCGTTTTCTCAGCGAAGGTGCGGGTCGCTCCCCACCCCATGAATAGGGTGGGAATTCCCACTCGCATTTTAAAATTAAACAGGTGCTTGAACTAAGCCTACTCCTACATCAACAGAAGGTAAAGATAATCTTTGAGCATCTCGCATCAATATACCCCATAATTCAAGCCCTCTTTTTCCTGTTGCTTCCGCGTACAAAGCAGCAATTCCTGCGACATGAGGAGTCGCCATACTAGTACCGCTAATACTTAGGTATCTAGAAGAATCGCTTGAGGCTTTAGTTGTCCAAGTAGAATAGACATCGACTCCTGGTGCTGCAATATCAATTTGTCCCCCATCAGGATTAATTGAACCATTGGAGAAATAAGCCACCTGTAACTGGTTATCTAAAGCAGCTACCGACATAATTGAAGGACAGTTAGCAGGACGACCTACAGGATTAATGAACCTTGGTCGAAAACTCTCATTACCTGCTGCTGCAATAATCAAAGTTCCTCGACTCAGGGCGCGTTGAGCAATAGATTCATAGATTGGGGAAAAAGGAGTACCAGCAACAGTACTTGCACCTAAAGACATAGAAATTATCTGACACCTACTACTAATTGCGCGATCAATGGCTGCTAAAATTCCCCCATCAGCACCAGAACCTTCATTACTTAAAACTTTACCTACAAAAATTTCGGCATTATAAGCAACACCATAACGCATCGGAAAAGATGGATCAGGGGGAGTAAGAGAACCACAAGCAGTTCCAATACAGTGAGTACCGTGACCATTTAAGTCTTGAACATCCTCCCCTCCAATGAAAGATTCACTAGTCATAATCCGACCAGCAAAGTCAGGATGAGTCAAGTCTAGACCTGTATCTAGTACCGCTACTTTAATACCCGAACCACTATAGCTACTATTGACAACTTTGGTGGCTTGTAGTCCCCAGGTTGCAGCAGCATCAGTAAATTTAGAAGTTGTTATTTGCTGGTCTGGGGTGAGTGTACCATTGTTTAAGCTACCTACTAAATTAGCGACACCATCTTTATAGCCTTGGAGATAACTAGCTGTCTGAGTACTAGTAGAATCACCTTCAAGAGCATATAAAATCTGTTCTGGTTCAACCGCCAACATCGGTGCATCTCCAGCTACGGCTGTAGTTAGAGACTGTAATTGATCCGGGTCTAGATCGACTACAGCAACTCCCAGATTACTAGCAGCAGAATCGTCAATATCTCTGACCCCTGTAGAATCGCTTAATGCGGACATTCCCGAACTAACGTTTTCTTCAGGTAAAAGAACTAGATAACGCCCTGTTGTTCTTATGGGTCTTGCTGAGGACATATTGCTCATAATAACTCTCCGATTTATGTATATGAGGTTTAATATTTAGTATGTATCTTTATGTGCATTTTATGCGGATAGATAATTTTCTTTACATTTTTGAAGTATGTCTCAACTAATTTGGATGCAGCCAGAAGTTATTAGCTGGAGTCAAATTTTATTGGATAGTTTTAATAAATTTTTGGGATATCAATTAATATCTAGAAAGGAAACCCTACAGCAACAAAGTCAAGCATTGTTTAAAGCCAATTTTGTTGTGGTTTCTCATAGAACAGAACCAGATCCCATCTTAAATTATGGCAATGAGATGGCTCTAAATCTCTGGGAAATGAGTTGGTCAGATTTTACTCAAACCCCTTCACGACTGACCGCCGAACCTGTGAATAGAGAAGCCAGACAAGCCATGCTACAACAAGCTAAAACCCAAGGTTATATAGATAACTATTCTGGAGTGAGGATATCTAAAACAGGACGCAGATTTTTTATTGAAAAAGCAATTATTTGGAATTTATTAGATTCACAAGGAAATAGATGCGGACAAGCTGCTACTTTTTCTCATTGGGTTAATTGTTAAGATTGCTTCTGATCCAGACGCACTGCTGCTTCTAATGCTGCTTTGTTTCTAGCTCTTTGGGCATACTGTTGTAGCTGCTTAATTTCCATGCCACTGAGAATACTTAAGTCTTCTAATTCTATCCCCCGCATCAACATCTCCACGCACCAAGTCTGTCTGGCTTGCTTAATTACTGGGGTTTCTCCTTGGGGAGTTAGCAAATCTGCGCTTAACTCTTGCCAGATATTTTGTAACTCAGCTTCCGTGATAGCGTCACTTGCTTCATTTATAAAGATCGCTGCCTGATCATCCTTGCGACTTTTTAACCATTGAATTAGGGGATTAGTAGATTTTGAGCCATAGCGAAATCCCATCACCCATTGATTTAGGGGGACTTGTCGCCCTGCACCATCATTAATGTGTAATATATGTTGGGGAGGTTCAAACAGGGAATGCGATCGCTCTAAACGTAAAACTTCTTCTAATGATAAACCTGCTCCAAACAACACATATACCAAAGCATATTCTTGTTTTCCTGTCTTTTTGGCTTTCTGAAACAGCGATCGCACTAAATTAGCTGGTAAATCTGCTACCCCCTCAGGCTCAACTTTAACAATACTGGTGTCGGTAACTCCAGAAGTTACAGCAGATGAAGTAAAACAACCTTGTAAAAATAATCTTACTAGACTGTCTAAAAAATCATTCTGCTCATCCGAGAAACTATAGCCTTCGGTACTAGATTCAATGATGAAATAACCCAAGAGGAGAAAGTTGAGTAGATTGACAATTTGTTCTGAGGTGAGATTACTACATAAACCTGATTTGGCGATCGCTTGTTCTAAATATTCTGCGACATAACGATTTGCCTCACTCAAACCCTTGCCCAACGCCAAACGATTTTCCATAGGATAGTTACCAGCCTCTCCCAAAATAGAACGAACTAAATCTGGTGCTTTATCAAGGGTAAGTAGGCTTTGTTGGGCATATTCTTGGAGAAAATCTGCCACATTATCCTTAGTATTAGCCTGTTCTACCAAAGCATGAACCAATTTAGCAAACACTGCTGAATCTTCAATTACTGCCAAAAGCAAGCGGTACTTGTTCCCAAAATTACGAAATAGGGTGACTTCGTTCACCTGGGCGCGCTCTGCAACCGCTTTAGTGGTAGTTTCTGTGACACCTCTCTCAGCAAATAAATCTAGAGCAGCTTCAATTAGACGGGCTTTGGTGGACTTTCGGGGGGTAGGCATATATATATATATAACAAATCCAGATATTAGGTAAAGCTGAAAAGCAATAGTTGCAAATGTTTGTCTCTATTTTGGTTAGATTAGACAAATAATTTTAGTTGCTATCAGTTTCCAGGAAATAATGTAAGTGTCACTTGCAGCTATTAATAATACCTGTTACAATGCAAAATGTAAGCGGTACTTGCAAAACTTATTTAAGATTATAACTATAAGACTAGCAAGCGTCCCGTAGGTTAAGCATTAGCGCGTAATCACCAAGACTTATATAACAAGTAAGCTCAAAGTATTTTTTAGGACAAGTTAGTAAATGACACAACAATTAATTGCTCCCAACAGACAGCGAAAGATTGAACCAGAAGAGGCAAAGTTCCGCCTATGTTGGGTGAACATTATCGTTTTTGCTGCTTTTCACCTCATAGCCTTATCTGCACCCTGGTTTTTCTCTTGGTCTGCCTTGGGTGTGGCAATTTTCTTGCACTGGTTAACGGGTAGTATTGGTATCTGCCTGGCATATCATCGCATCTTGACTCATCGCAGCTTGGAAGTACCTAAGTGGTTAGAGCGTATCCTAGTAACCTGTGGCGCACTGGCGATACAGGGGGGTCCCATTTTCTGGGTAGCAGGACATAATTTACACCACGCTCATACTGAAGATAATGATAAAGACCCCTACTCTGCTAAACGAGGTTTTTGGTGGAGTCACATGGGCTGGACAATCTATCAAAATAATAAATACTTCGACTACAATCAATACAAAAAATATGCACCTCGTGTCGATAGAGATCCTTACTATCGTTGGTTAAACAAGTACTATATCTTGCTTCAGATAGCTTTGGGTTTTGTTTTGTTAGCTTTGGGTGGTTGGTCTTTTGTCATCTACGGTGTTTTTGTCAGAGCAGTAACTCTGTGGCACTGCACTTGGTTTGTTAACTCTGCGACACACTTCTGGGGTTACAAAAACTTTGAATGTGAAGATGGCTCTCTTAATCTCTGGTGGGTAGGTCTGTTAGCTTATGGTGAAGGCTGGCACAACAACCACCATTTCAGACCCCATGTTGCTAAAGCGGGTCAACGCTGGTGGGAAATTGATGTTACCTGGTGGGCAATTCAAGTATTGCGAGCTTTAGGTTTAGCCAAAAAAATTGTCGTGTAAAATAGTACCAATTGTAGTGCAAAGTGGGAGAGACTGGGATTCTTTCAGGGTGTAGGGTTTAGGGGAACTAAGGGTAAAATCTAACAAAAGCTTATTGGCATTGGGTTTGGCTCACTCTTATACCCGAAAGTTGCTCCAGGGGGAAACTCCCAAGACCGTACTACGAGCGCAACCCAACCTAGAACTTTAATTGAATTAAGATCAAAAATAGCCTTTTGATTAAGATTACCTATCTGGCTACAAATATCCTAAAAATTCTCAACACAAGCTGATAGCAGATGATTATGAAATGGTTACTAAGTGCAAGCTTTCTTTTGACTCTCCTAGGTTGTTCCCTCCTCGAAAATTCCCCTTCCGCTTCCAGTAGGGATGACTCATCATCGAGTAATCTAATCACGTCACAGGATGATGTTGCCATTGGTGAGACTTTCCAAAAAACGACTCTAGTAGAAGGCTTAGAGCATCCTTGGAGTATGACATGGTTGCCAGATGGAGCTATGTTGATTACTGAGCGGGGAGGGCGGTTGCGAATAGTCCGTAATGAGGTGCTAGAACCTCAACCCATCCCAGGAGTTCCCGAAGTCTTCGCAGTTGGTCAAGGGGGCTTGATGGATGTTTCGCTTCACCCCAATTTTCCTGAAAATCGCTTGATTTATCTGACTTATTCTCACGGTAATAACCAAGCCAACCGTACTAGAGTCGCTAGAGCAACATTTGATGGGTCAGCCTTAGAAAACTTAGAGGTGATTTTTGAGGTTTCCCAAGCAAAAAGAGGTAGTCAACACTTTGGTTCACGCATTGTTTGGTTGCCTGATAATACAATGTTAGTGGCGATCGGCGATGGAGGCAATCCTCCCATTCAACTGGATGGGGACTTGATTCGCAAACAGGCTCAAAACCTCGACTCTCATCTTGGTAAAATTGTGCGTTTGAACGATGATGGTTCTGTACCCCAAGACAATCCTTTTGTAACATCTGCCAATGCCGACCCAAGCATCTGGAGTTACGGACATCGCAACATTCAAGGCATTACTTTAGATGAGGGGAATAATAGGTTATGGTCAACAGAACATGGTGCTAGAGGCGGTGACGAACTAAATCTGGTAGAAGCTGGTCAAAACTACGGTTGGCCCACTGTTACCCACAGTCGTGAATATAGTGGAGGAGAAATCTCTCAAGAGCGATCGCGCCCAGGTATGATCGATCCCAAAGTAGTATGGACTCCTGCAACAGCACCTTCGGGGTTAGCATTCTACACTGGGGAGCAGTTTCCAGAGTGGAAAGGGGATTTATTTGCAGGGGGGTTGGTTTCTCGGGATGTGCGTCGCATCGACTTGGATGCAGAAGGTAATGTGATGAGCCAAGAGTCAATTCCTATCGGTCAGCGTGTAAGGGATGTAAGACAAAGTCCCTCGGGACTGCTATACGTTTTGACCGATCAGTCAAACGGACAACTGCTTCGTCTTGAACCTAGGGAACTTTAATGCGGATATAGTTTCAGTAGATCTAAAATAAGGTTTATTGTAACCCCACACCCCACACCCCACATCCTACACCCCTCGGGAGGAGACTTGATAAATCTAGGTGAAGAACCCAAAACAGATCGGTTTTATAATGAAGTCTCCTTCCCGCCCCACCTTCACAGATAAGTTTGGGAGCTAATAAATTTATCTACCAATTACGCCATCCACCAGACTTATCAGAATTATTGAGAGATTGTGTTAACAGATTATGATACTGAGAAGAACTTGACCAGCGATCGATTTCTCTGGCGCGAATTACTGGTACAGGGTGAGTTAGTTGCGCGGTTTGCAACATTCTCAAAGTTTCTCCCAAATCATCTGAGATGGCATTATCGTAGGCTTTAGCTTGTTCGATGAAAGCTTCTAAATTTAACTGTGGTGCTAGGGTTGGAGAGCCTCCAGCTAGTTTCATCAGTACTGACATAATGATTTTAGGGTCTTGGGTAGCTAATAGAGCAGCGCGATCGCAACTAAATTCGGCACACCTTACCCATTGCATCATTTGTTCTTGTAAAGATTGAGCAATTACTGTTCCCCAAGCAGGTAATAAGTTAGCAGCCAACACCATCAGATTTGCCATAGTCAGATATACTCCATGCTCGCATTTGAGATGACCCAATTCGTGAGCGATTACTGCTTGGACTTCTTCGGGAGTTAGCATCTCAACTAGGGAAGTATGCAACATGATAAAGGGTTTTTTCCCTCGCATGGCAAAAGTATAAGCATTAGGGACAGGATTTTGCTGAACATACAATTGAGGCGGTTCAACATCCAATATCTTACAAGCATCTAATAGTAACTTGTGTAGATCAGGTAGTTGTTTTTCACTTACCAATACACTAGAAGCAATATTGTTGAGATAAAAAAATTGTTCTGCTACTGAACCTAAAACACTACGAATAGCTACATCTAAGGCTGGTATTTGTTTCAAAGTTGTAGTAGCTTGTAAATCTAGAGGATGACGAAAGCCATCCGCGTTTAATCCGATCAGGGTTTTTTTAGCTAAGTTCATAATAGTTAGTGGTTATTCGCGCTCCTCTTGCGCCCAAGAGCATGGTTAGTAATAAAACATTGGGGTTGCTTTATGGTTTTTCAGGTAGTTGTTTTTATTTATCCCTACTGTAGAGGAAAGTTGCAACTAACCAAACAGCCAATTATTAACTTTTTGAAGACTCTTCCAGTCGGGTTTTCTGTTTAAACCATCTTCAATATTTTCTTGTATCATGTTTTTAATTTTCTCATCGAAGTCAACAGCTTGTTGCACAATTTCGATATGCTTGCGGACTCCTTTTTGACCCACTTCTAACATAGCAAGAGCCAGATTAACCTGGGCTTGGGGGTCTCTGGGTTCGAGTCGGACACTTCTTTCAGCAGCTTTTAAAGCTCTTTTAGGTTGTTCTAATAATAAATATAACCAAGCTAAACAAGTCCAGGCAGCAGAATTTTTGGGATCGCGATCGCAAATTTCCTGAAATGTTGGGAGGAGATTTTCTACAGATTCTCCAGCTTGATATTTTTCTAAAGCTTGATCAAATAAGGTTTCTACAGATTCAGTCATTAAAGTTCTACAAAATTACATTACAAAAGGGATGAGGTATGAGGCATGAGGAGTGAGGTAATAGGTAATAAGTAGCAGGTCTCCAGGTCAGGGGTCAGGGGTCAGGGGTCAGAGGTTAGAGGTCAGAGGTCAGAGGTCAGAGGTCAGGGGTATTTATCTTTCTTCATCCTTCATCCTTCCTATTCCACCATCCCTCAGAATCCCTCCTCATCCTTCATCCTTCATCCTTTATCCCTCATAATTCATATTTCAAGAGCAAAAGCCCTATAAATATAAATTGAAGCAGGTTAGAAGTAACCTGCTCCATAATAATTTACGAAATCTTAAGAGAGTTGTTTAAACACCAAAAGATTTACCGCAACCACAAGTTTGTGAAGCGTTGGGATTGGTAAACTGAAATCCACCACCAATCATGGCATTACTATAGTCTAGGACTAGACCATATAAGTAAAGTAAACTCTTGGGGTCACAAATAATTTTGAAACCGTCGTAGTCAAAGACTTCATCATCATCACGGATATTACTAATATCGTCAAAGTCCATCATATAAGACATTCCCGAACAACCTCCCTGACGTACCCCGACTCTTAAGCAGAGGTCTTGATTACCTTGTTGTTCCCTCAGCATTGAGATATGCTTTAAGGCTGTATCTGTCAGTTGGATACCTCTGGTGGGGGTTTGAGTTGCTTCTGTCATCTAACTTCGTAACTCCTAATATACTTGTATTGCTAGTATGAAAAGCGTAAGATTTTGATTCCGCAGTAATTCTCTTACTCTGGCAAAGTTCTTACTCTCTATGATAGCGAGGGAACAGATAAAAAGAAATCAAGTATCAGTAATCAGTCATCAGTTATCAGTCATCAGTTATCAGTCATCAGTCATCAGTTATCAGTCATCAGTTATCAACCATCAACCATCAACCATCGCGAAGCGACGAGCGTTGGTCTCAGCAACTAACCACTAACCACTAACCACTAACAATCAACCATCAATAGCTAATGAATCAACCTGAAGCACAATGGCAATTAATTCCCAATCTTGAAGTACCGCAGTGGTTTATTGATGCGGTTAGACCCCATCACCCTAATACCCATAGTACTTATGCAGCACAATTATTGTGGCAAAGGGGAATTAGAAGCAAGGAAGAATTGCTAGGTTTTATTGATTCAGATTACTATAATCCTACTCCTCCTAGTGCTTTTGGCGAGGACATGCAATGGGCAATCCAAAGGCTACAACAAGCTAGAGACGGAGAAGAAAGAGTTACTATTTGGGGTGATTTTGATGCGGATGGTGTGACTTCTACCAGTGTTTTATGGGAAGGTTTAGGAGAGTTTTTTACCCCAGGAGATAAGTTAGATTACTACATTCCTAATCGTCTTACAGAATCTCATGGTTTAAATTGTACGGGAATCGATCGCCTCGCGGAATCGGGGACTAAGTTAATTGTGACTTGCGACACGGGAAGCACTAATCTAAAAGAAATTAATCATGCAACGGAATTAGGCATCGATATTATTGTTACGGATCATCACACCTTACCTGATACTAGACCACCAGTAGTTGCTATTATCAATCCCCGCTACTTACCTAAAGATCATGCTTTGTATCATCTTTCTGGAGTAGCAGTAGCTTACAAACTAGTAGAGGGGATGTATGAAGCTTTACCCTCTATTCCTCAGCAACCGATAGAAAATCTTTTAGACTTAGTAGCTATTGGTTTAATTGCAGATTTGGTACAGTTGACTGGAGACTGTCGCTATCTCGCACAACGAGGTATTCAGCAACTTAGAAAACAAGCTAAACCTGATACAGCTTATCGTCCTGGGGTTAGTCGTCTGTTAGAATTTTGTCGCAGTACAGGCGATCGCCCGACTGATATTTCTTTTGGTTTGGGACCTCGCATTAATGCAGTAAGTAGAATTCATGGAGATGCTAGCTTTTGTGTAGAGTTACTCACTAGCAGAGATCGAGAAAAATGCGGTCGCCTGGCTTTTGAGACGGAGTTAGCTAATAGTCGCCGTAAGTCTCTGCAAAAAGATACAACCGAAAGCGTTAAAAGAAAATTAGAGTTAGTCGATCTTTCTACTACTTCTGTTATTGTCCTCGAAGACCCCCAATGGCAAGGAGGGGTTTTGGGTTTAGTAGCAGGACAAATTGCTCAAGAATATGGTCGTCCTACTATATTATTAAGTAGTAGCGAAACTGAGTCGGGTTTAGTTTTAGCCAGAGGCTCCGCGCGCTCAGTTAATAATATAGATTTATATCAGTTAGTAAAATCCCAAGAACATTTATTACATCGTTTCGGGGGACATCCTTTTGCAGCAGGATTAAGCCTAGCTTTAGATAATTTGCCTTTATTTACAGCAGGAATTAATCAGCAGCTTAAACAACAAGCAGACAGTTTAAATCTAAGCAGTACTATTACAGCAGATATCGAAGTCAAAGTATCTGAATTAGGACAAAATTTATTTCGGGAGTTAAATATTATCGAACCCTGCGGTATGGGGAATCCTGTACCTAAATTGTTAATTAAAAACTGTTATTTTAAAAATGTTTGGCACAATAATATCAAAGACAAGAAAGGAAATAAGATTCAATATATCAAAACTACTTTCAATATTTTAGATGCTTCTGTAACTCAAGGATTTCCAGGGGTTTGGTGGGGACATTATAAAGACGAAATACCTCTAGATATTAAATGTGATGTCATTGCTGAATTAGATTTTAACTCTTATGAGCGACAGTATGAAATCCGCTTAATGGCTCTAAGAAAAAGTGCGGAAAACTTTGACTGGCATTCTCTACAACCTAGAAATGAAATAATTGTCGATCTCCGTGAAGAAGATGCAGCAATTAACAACATCAAAAGTTATGATTCATCATCTATTGTTTTGGAAAAATGTCCTTTAACTTGGAACGAATTGCAACATAAATATCGAGAAGCGATCGCCAATAACCAAAAACTAATATTAGCTTATAAATCTCCTGAAAGCATTGAACCTAAAAATATCTGGCGACAACTTATTGGTATTGCCAAATATCTCAGCAGGACAGGAAAAACTGTTACCAAAGAACAAATCAAAAACAAATTACAAATCAGCGATCGCAGCTTTAATTTAGGATTAAAAGCATTAAGTAAAATTGGTTTTGTCTATACTATTCAAGAAGATTATTATCAATTTAGTTTGCAACAAGCAGTAATTGATAGTAAGAGTAATCAGGTTATTAGTGAATTTTTAAAGGCGATCGCAGAAGAGCAATTTCAACAACAATACTTTGCTAAAATTCCCACAAACGTGATTAGTAATTTTTGTCAATCTGTAAATACTGTGTCTAATATACAATTGAGTTAATTTTTTGTTTTAAACATATATGTATCAGGGCTATTTCATTCTGACTATAATCAACCAAGAAATGAATTTCTTGGCTTAAAGCCCAAGTCCGTTTAAACGGACTTAATGTTCTTAGACAGAGAATTTATTCTCTGG
>JAAUYH010186655.1_pt1 | contig 11152 bp, 11 predicted proteins | sample 7278061 | NCBI WGS metagenome assembly JAAUYH01 (sample SAMN14350203, study PRJNA611818) | marine sediment metagenome | isolation source: surface marine sediment (0.6m) | place: French Polynesia: Moorea | collected 2018-08 | reverse complement strand
TACTTAGGTTTCTTCGAATTCGTGCATAATGCCAGGAAGAGGGGGAAAGCCTTACTAGGCAGCTTGCTGAAGACTTTGCTCGGCTAGCTCCCTGAAACAGCTATTGAGCCGAAGGATTTAGGTTGAGGGCAGGCGAAGGTGATCGGAGCTAGTCTATATCACGCGCCTCACACAAACCACCGTCGAATCAGTTCCACCTGAAACCGATACCCCCCATACCCCTGCTCAATCAACTCTCGCCGTAGAAGCTGATCAAGAGTAAAGTCCAAATCCTCCGGACAGTGACTAGCCAGCGCCTCGTGACTCACAACCGCCCCTTCGCCTTGAGCCGCGAGAGATCGCAACACCGCCAATCCCCTAGCGTCCACCTGATTGCCTTCGATATCGCTAAAGAACATGCTGCCGCTGCTCAACGCCTCAGGAACAGCTTCTTCCACATCGTCCAGGGTAGCGAGTCTGCGCACTGATGGGTCTTGCTCGTTCTTTAACGCCACAATCTCAGCGCAGAGGAGTTGCACCAGGAAGGGATGTCCTCGGGTTAGGTCCAGCACCCGCTGGCTGGCGTCGGGTTGGTAGCGTAAGGCAAAATCTTTGACGGGGCGCTCGACAAGTTGACGGACTTCAGCTTCTTGCAAATAACCCAAATGGACGACTTGGGCATTGATTAGATAACTAGCCCAGCGTTGAAATTCCTGCAGCGTATGACTGCCTGACACCAACACCTTGAAGCGGGGGCGATGTTGGATTAAGTTACGCAACATGCCTAGAACATCGGTTTCATTGAAGCGCCCATCTGTTAATGCTTTGTCTAACACTTCAAACTCATCTAACGCCAACAATGCCGTATTTTGCCCTAGGGTCTGTTCAACCTGATCTAGCCATTCGTCAAAGCTGGTGAAAGGATCAACTGCAAGTGTTTCACGAGTTAAGGGAGGTAGGGTCACACTGCTTTGCCTTTGGGCAGAGTCCGCCATGCCTCGAGCGATGTTGTACAGAAACCCCGTGTGGTCGCTGGCGCGGGAAGCCGGTCCTTGCAGATCCACAAACATCGGGATAATGGTGTTGGGTAGCAAACGTCCCAGGTTATTGAGCAGTGAGGTTTTACCCATTCGACGTTGGCCATATAGTAGGAGAGGGGGACGACGGCGATCGAGCAGTAGCTGTTCGATACGAGTGCTGATGTCGGTGCGTCCGACAAAAATTTCCTGCTGTTCTGTGAGTGGGACACCGATGATATAGGGAGAGTCAAGCTCTTGACGCAGCTCAGCTGATTGCGTCAGCTCTTGAACTCGATTCGTAATAATTTGACGCCAATGGATAACGATAGGTCGAAACCGAACGGTGTACTTATCACTGCTACGGGTAAATTCTCGCAGTAAGCCGTCTAATCGGTCTGTTATTGCACTCAAGGCTAACCGCTGATTGTAGGTGCTCTCCTGATTCAGTCCAGCGTTAACATCCTCACTGATTCGTCTGAAGCTCCTTAATAATGCACTGACAGGACTTTCTAATTCACTGGCCGCCAAGCTCCGGTGAGCCTGCCCAATGGTTTCTGCAGTTGTGCAGTGTTCTAACCTAAGCGCATCAAGTTCAATCTGAGCCGCCTGAGCCGCCCAACGTTGGGAACTTGCGCTGAGGTGGTCCATTACTGCTTGTCCTTCAGCAGTATTCCGTTCTGCTACTAGGACAACATGCTCATCTAGCCCCAAGAGTGGCAAGCGCTGAAATTCATCCCAAAAGGCGGAGTGATAGCGCAAAAAACTGAGATGGCTACCGAATTGTTGCTCATCAGCTCGATAGAGCAACGTGTTCCATGCAGCTTGAAAAGGGTAGAAGAGCAAAGGTCTCCACCAATTAATGCTTAATCCGGTAAGGATCCCTCCTAAGCTGAAAAGCAAGACTTGCAGGACAGAAATATCAGAATAATTAGCAATAAGCGTGGCGTTCAGAACCCCACTACTCCCCAGAACGCCTGCAAGAGCGCCTGCCCAAGAACCTGCAATACGTTCGGCGACTGAGTAAGGCAAAACAAAAAGAGCGATGAACCAAGCCCCCAAGAGTATGCCAACCCCTGCGCCATCTACCACGCCATCCGCAGTCCAGTCTGACAATACAGAAGCTAAGCTAACTATTGCACCCAATATAAGGCTGACCGCAAGGCTGCGCGCCCATCTGCGAGTACGCAGTCCACCCGTCACGATGAAGGCTATGCCTACCCATATGCCGCCAGCTACACCGACTGCAGCACCTCCATCTAATAAGCTGTCAGCCACACCGACTGCTATTCCAACTAACGCGGCGCCGATAACAATACCTGTGCAAATCCCCCCAATCTGTCTAGCAACTGAATGGGAGGATTTATGGCTATTTACACTGTTCACGACACTGCTCGTCACGCCAACTAGGACACTAACGACTAGACTGCCAGTGACATAACCCGCTACACCGCCCAGCATGCTGCCTACCAAGATAAACGCTAACCCGCTCGCTATACTTCCTGTCAAGATAAGCGCTGCACTACCTGTCATTACAAATGCAGCGACAAACGCGATTTCTTCACCTGACTTACCTAACCCCCAAGGCAGTACCCCCATGATTAGACTCCCCAGGATTAGCCACACCAGGTAAGCCTGAATCACCAGACGCTGTAAAGCTAGATTTTTCCATTGAGATTGGCGCAGCTCAATCAAACAAAAGTTAGGGTGTAATTTCGGTTCAATGCGGGCGACGTGATTTCGCCAAGCTGACGGATGGAAAAAGAGCCAGAAGAACAGTTGAAAACCACCCAAGATCAAGTTGGGATGTTGCTCGGGGGCGCTAGTGTAAGCGTTACGAGGGACAGTTTGTGTCATTTCCTCGAGAAATATATCACTGTTGAAAATGGAGATCGAAATTGGCGTACTTCAAGTTCTTGCAATCTGCAAAAAATCTTCGAAGCATTAGCAAGAATTCAGCGGAGCGTATGATGGGTGAATCAAAGCGCGCCCATCACTCAGCCCAATGACGATACTTACTAATGGTGGGCGCGGTCTAAGGACCTTTGCCCATCCTACTTGATTACCTCATGCGATTTGTAATATCTGCGGTTGGGGTAATGGTTTGCCTTCCGTTTGATAACTTTCAATTAGCAATTCCAGAACTTCTTGAGCATTGCTAAGCGCTTCTTCGTAGGTATCGCCATGGGTAAAGTATCGCTGGATTTCCGTAGCAAACTCCGGCAGCTCTATCAGGTAGCATTTGTCCTCTTCAGACCATAGGATATTAACCTGATATTTGAGTTGATTCATAGTTAAAGCCCTCATCCCCTAACCCCTTCTCCCAAAGCTGGGAGAAGGGGAACTTGGCTTTCTCAACTTTTCCAGTTTTCTCTCGGCTCCCAATCTTCTGCCCTCTCCCATTCAGTTTTCTCTAGCCTTCTACCCGGTTTTCTCCCCTCTCCCAAACTTGGGAGAGGGGCTGGGGGTGAGGGCTTTGTGAAGTTAGGATACAAATAGACAGTCGACCAACAAGAGGGTTCAAGTCATGCGGACACTAACAAAATGGTCAGTTGCAGACTATCAGCACATGCGAGATCTGGGCATTCTCGATCTTCGCCGCTGTGAACTCATCAACGGAGAAATTTGGGATATAGCTCCAGAAGGAGAATTCCATCGATTTATTAGCGATCGCGGCGCCGAGTATCTCAGGCGAGTTCTTCAAGATAGAGCCAAGGTTTTTGAAGCTCATCCCACAAAAATTAGTCAGTATTCCAGAGTGATTATCAGAACCATGAGTTCCTCCTCGAAATCCTCATGAATAGACTCTCATAAAAGTTTCATTGTGCACTCACTAGAGGGTGCGATTTTATATACAAGCAAGTAAGAGCCATAACGACATGATCTGTTGGCTGTACTGGATGACAACCTGCTTTTTGCTCCTTTCGATTGATTGAAATTGTATCTTTTTATGTATTTCGCCACTTCAACACTGACGTCCATATTTCCCAGCTTATTTATGGATGGATTCATTAGAGGGAAGTCAGCTAAATGTAAGCAAAAGAGGCATAACTACACCCGATATAATGTTGGCGCCGATTACTTTTTTGAACCAGCGAAAGCCGAAGGCCTTGGCTATCTGACCAGTCACGGAAGAAACATCAAATGTGGAGATTGGATTGTCTTAGGCGACAATGTTAATCCTAATCAGTATCAAGTTGAAGCAATTGATTACTACGCCAATCCGTCCGATATGTGGATAGCCGCCCTTAAACCCATAGGCAATGAGTGAATGAGCGATAGAGTTTAAGGTCTTTTTTCTTGCTTGGAAAACGCCCTAACCCTTCAATAAATGAACGAAGATCAGAGCGTAGGATGGGCAAAGCGAAGCATACCCATCACCCAGCCCAATGACTTATGATTCCTAGAATTTAGTCATCGGTATCATCATCAGTCTGGTTGAAAGTTTGAACATGGGGATAGGCCAGAATTTTTGCATCTGCGGTCAGTAGAGGACATCCATAAACCCTAGATGTTGCAACAATCATTTGATCTGCCGGATCGCGATGAAACCCTTCAAGTTGAGTTGATTCCAGCACAATAGGCACTGTCAAATCGAGCAACCTTACACCGGGGTAGGCCAAGGCTGTATCTATCCATTCATCTACTGGATGAGATAGGGCAAGTTTGTTAAGTTCTACTAGCTTTGCAACTTCCCAACATGAAATTATGCTGACACCTAGTCCTTGAGATTTATATTGGTTGATCAACTCATGGTGAATTTGGGGCAGTCGCACATTGCCATCGACCCACCAAATCCAGATGTGGGTGTCTAAGATAATCATTTTAAGACTTCCCAATCTTGTGGAGAGAGAGTCGGTTCAAAGGGATCGTCGTACCTAATGACTGTTCCACGCAGTGGATATGGATTAGAGTCTTCTGAGTCTGCTGGTTTTCCTTGACGTTCCAAGACAATGATTTCAATCGGTTCTCCAGCCTGAAAAGGTAGACCTTGCAGGGTGAGCGTTCCGTTTTCCGTCAAGGTGGTTTCAATCCGATAGGCTTTCATAGGTTTACTCTCTAGATAAATTCAATTCAGACAGCCCCTTCCAGCGGCAGACTGGAAGGAAAATGATCAAGTTTAGGAAGTAAATAAGCAGTCATTGCCCTAAGCCCCTAATAAGTGGATAAATGGTTGTATCTGTTGTAATCCCTCCTCCCGCCAATCATCGCCAACTTCCTCTTCCTCCAGACTAAACAATCGTTCCCGACAGAGGATTTGTAGCAAAATTGGCCAGCGGTTACTCTGATTCAAAATCCACTCTATATCTGCCTCTGGAAAAGGGATGGGAGAACTGGCGATCAATTCTCGGGCTTCTGCATCAGTTAGCGGCCCCAGCGTCGTGGTGTAACCAAATATATTAAAAAACGGCGAACTGTGCCCTGTATGATGCGCCAGATCCACCGGAGACTCAGGCGTCGCCAACACAAACCCTAGATTTCCCCCCGTCTGGTTTGTCGCCAGAGCCCGCAAACTTTCCCAAAACGAATCATCCAGCTCCGGACAGCGCTGCAGCCCCACTCCGATTTCATCCATCAGAATCACCGTGGGCGAGTTGAGATTACCGCTGACCACATCCATAAAATGCTCTAGATTACAGGGGTTAGGCGCAGGCAACTGCATCGCCGTCAGCAGATGGTTCAACAACCGTTCTTGGCTAGCCATCCGGGAATCCTGGAAATCAACAAAAATCCAGCGGTAGGTTTCCGGCTGCGGCAGCCAATCCGACTTTTGACCTGAACGTAACTGCTCTGGCGATGTTAAGGTGATGCGTTTTAGATAATTCAGCAGAGAAGTCTTGCCAGATCTCTTCTGGCCAATGATGGCTGCGTTTTGTAGGGGATGGGTCTTCAGCAGATTAAACAGGCGTTTCAGCACCCGATGACGGCCAAAAAAACAATGCGGCTGTGAAATGGGCGTACCAATGGTGAACGGAGCCGCTTCATGATTCATCTGCTCAGAAGGTGACTGCGGCGTGATATCCGCTGCAGGATTACCGACAGCAGCTTGAGCCGATATTTCGATTTGCCCCTCCGATCGGGCATCGGTATTGTTTATCGAAGGGGCTATTGAGGGTGGATGATCGAATTTAAGACCTGCTCCAGGGTTTCTAAACCGCATCCAATAGGACTTTCGACCCATTCTAAAAGCTTTGGCGCCCGTTCTCCCTGGGCGGCCGACGCCCCGCCTAAATTCCCCCGAGGGACGTTTAGGCTGAAGACTAGCTGCTCAAACTGAGGTCCGGGCAAACTCAACAAGGTTTGAAATAACGCTAAGCGCTTTTGAATAGGGTTGCTTTCCTGGGATGGCGGGGATTGAACATAAGATTGTGAGGATTGGCCGCTTGTCCCAGCGGATTTCGGATTGGCGGTGGACCGCTGCAGCAGTTCTGGCGTTAAGTGCTCAGCAATACCCTCCAGCTGAATGGCAGTACAGCCCAACTTGAAGGCGAACTCAACATCACGCCCCGCCCCCAACGCATCATAGAATCCGATGGAAAACGCAATGGCCGCCTCATCCCCAATTGCTTGATTCATGCCGATTACATAGGGAATATACTCCGCGATCGCAGTTCCCTGCGCCTTCGAGTAGCAGCCATTTAGCACCACACACTCCACCTGTTCAGCAAATAGCTGAAACAAGCCCGCCAAAGCCGCTCCGCTGACCAACTTAGCTTGTCCCGCCTCATCCTCAAACACCAGCCCCTCTTCCGGCGTTTCCTCCTCTGAAAATTGGCCCAGGTCCCGTACCCCGTCCCGCCCCTGCGCCAGCGATTCAGGCCCCCCGCCGTGTCCCGAAAAATGGACAATCTGTGGATTCACATCCAACATTGCCCGCTGAATATCCCTCGGCCGCACCGCCCACCGTTGCGCCAAATCAAACTGGTCCCGATGTTGCGATCGCCGCAACCCCGCATCAATCTCCCGCACCTCCTCATCCAACCGCAACCGCGACGTTCCCATAGGATTCGCCGCCAGCAGCAAAATCTTCCGAACCGAAGAAGTACCGACCATATTTCAAGCACTACCGAAGAGTCCACTCTAGTATAGGAATTGGCATGAATTATTGGTCATTGGTCGGAGGATTTTAGATTTTGGATTTAGATTTTGGATCTGGATTCTTCCCCTTTTCCCTTTCCCCTTTTCCTCCCCACCTCCCCTATCCTCCCCTTCTCCCCCATCTTTTCTCCTTCTCCCCCTGCTCTTACTCCCTAAAACTGCCTTGACCAATCCCGCGGCCACCGCTCCACCACCACCTTTGTCTGGGTGAAAAACTCGATGGCGTGGCGGCCTTGTCCGTGGAGGTCGCCGAAGAAGCTTTGCTTCCAACCGCTGAAGGGGAAGAAGGCCATGGGCGCGGCGACTCCGATATTAATGCCGATGTTGCCGGCTTCGGCTTCATAGCGGAATTTGCGGGCGGCGGCGCCGCTACTGGTGAATAGGCAGGCCATATTGCCCCATTGACTGCGATTGACCAAGTCGATGGCGGCGTCAATGGTGTCGGCATGAATTAGGCCTAGAACCGGTCCAAACACCTCCGTTTGGGCGAGGCCGCCTGCAGGATCGATGTTTTGCAGAATCGTAGGCCGGACAAAGTTGCCCAGTTCGTACCCCTCAACTTTGGGATTGCGCCCATCCACAAGCGCAGTCGCCCCCTGATTCATCTCTTTTTGAATTAAGCCTTCAATCCGCTCCCGACTCTGGGCGGTAATGACCGGTCCCATCTCCACCGTGGGCTCCAATCCATTTCCCACGACCCGGCTAGAGGCGGCGTCAGCGATCGCTTCGGTGAAGGATTTTTCAGCCTCCCCAACGGTGATCGCTAGAGAGGCGGCTAAGCATCGCTGCCCTGCACAGCCAAAGGCGCTATCCGCCGTAATCCGGGTGGTCATCTCCAAATCTGCATCAGGGAGGACAATCACCGGGTTCTTGGCGCCGCCCTGGCACTGCACCCGTTTACCCTTCCCGGCCGCCCAACCGTAGACATACTTAGCCACCTCGGTGGAGCCGACAAAACTAACGGCTTGGATCTTCGGGTGATCCAGAATGGCGTTTACGGCTTCTTTGGAGCCATTGACTAAATTGATTACCCCCTTGGGCAACCCCAATTGATCGATCAGCTCGAAAACCTTTTGCATTGTTAGGGGGGCTTTTTCCGACGGCTTGATCAGGTAAGTGTTGCCGCAGGCGATCGCATAGGGCATAAACCAGAAGGGGATCATCGCCGGAAAATTGAACGGCGCGATCATCGCCGCCACTCCCAGGGGCTGACGAATCATAAATTCATCGATACCCCGGGCAATGTCTTCCAAGTTCGTTCCCTGCATCAAGATGGGAATCCCGCAGGCCACTTCCACATTTTCAATCGCCCGCTGTAATTCCCCCTTTGATTCCACTAGGGTTTTGCCGCATTCCATGGTGATGGTGCGGGCCAACTCTTCAAACTGTTCTTCCAGCAATGCTTTCAGTTTGAACAGGTACTGCACTCGCTCCGTCGGCGGGGTGCGTCGCCACTCGACAAATGCCGTCGCCGCCGCTTGAACCGCCTCATCAACTTCCTCCCCCAAAGACAAAGGCGTCTCCGCCATTTTTTCAGCGGTTGCTGGATTATAGATAGGCAGTAGCGAGTTCGAGCGCGAGCGGAGCCACTGGCCATTAACGTAATTCCGTAAGGTGATCATACTAGGCGGCGTTTTATCCCTTAAATTTGATCAATTTAACGATTGCTGACCCCGTTAGAACCCCTAAGCGTTCTAACTCTTCAATTTCTTACCCTACCAACGTTCTAACCTGAGCAGTTCCTTCCTTTCCAACCAGCTAACAAAGTTTCATCTTCCGCTTCATGTCATCCTGGATCAAGCAGTTAGGAGAATAGGCATGATATCGGAGTCAACCCCCAATAATCAGAAACGGGTCGTGGTGGTGGGAGCCGGTTGGGCTGGGCTGAGCGCCGCCCATCACCTAGCCAAACAAGGCTATGATGTCACGCTGTTGGAGGCGGGCGCTTATCCCGGCGGACTTGTGGCCGGTTGGAAAACATCAGGCGGACGATCAGTCGAGGCGGGCATCCACGGCTTTTGGTATCCCTATCGCAACATCTTCGCTCTGGTGGATGAATTGGGCATTACTCCCTTTACCCCCTATACCCGTTCATCCCAATATTCTCCTGCGGGTTTGGAGGTGGAGTCCCCCTTGTTTCAAGACATGCCGCCCCTCCCTAGCCCCCTTGGAACCTTTGTCTATACCCAATTCAAGCGGCTTCCCTTGGTTGACCGGCTGTCGGCTTTCCCCCTGCTGTACACGCTCATTGACTTCGACAATTCGGATGAGGCTTGGCGGCGCTATGACTCAATCACCGCCCGCGAACTGTTCAAACAATTCGGGGTGTCAGCCCGTCTCTATCGAGACTCTTTCGAGCCGATGTTGCTGGTGGGGTTATTCGCCCCAGGGGAGCAATGCTCCGCCGCTGCTGCGCTAGGCATGCTGTATTACTTCATCCTGGCCCATCAACCGGATTTTGACGTGAAATGGTGCCGGGGCACGGTGGGAGAGATGATTTTCCGGCCTTGGGTGGCGCAAATTGAGCAAGCGGGCGGTCGAATTTTGCCTAACCGTCGAGTCAGTGATGTAATTTTGGCGGACGATGACCGAATTAGCGCAGTTGTCTGCGGCGATGAGGTGTTTGAAGCCGACGCGGTTATTTTTTCAGTGGGCATTACTGGGATGAAAAAAATCGTGGCTGGAAGTCAGACGTTACAGTCTCGTTCCGAATTTAGAAATCTCAGTAATTTAGGCGCGATCGATGTGCTGGCGGTGCGGTTGTGGTGCGATCGCAAAGTTCACATTCCCCTCCCCTCCAACGCCTGTTTTGGCTTCCACCCCACAACCGGCTGGACCTTCTTCGACCTCAACACCCTGCACGATGAATATTGGGATGAACCCGGGACAGTGGTTGAGGTGGATTTTTACCACGCCAATCAGTTGCTCCCCCTAGAGGATGAAGCCATTATTCCGATGGTGCAGAACGATTTGGCCGCCTGCATCCCCGAATTCCGTGACGCTCAGATAGTTGACCACAGCGTCATCCGCCTTCCCCAAGCCGTCAGCCACTTCGCCCCCGGCAGTTATCGCTATCTCCTACCCGCGTCCACTTCCTTCAAGAACGTTTTCATGAGCGGCGATTGGATCGTCAACCGCCACGGTTCCTGGTCCCAGGAGAAAGCTTATGTGACCGGTCTGGAAGCCGCCAACCAGGTGATTGATCAATTAGGCTACGGCTCAAAAGCCAAAATCTTACCTATTGAGCCTGATGAGCCCCATATTCAAGTGGCCCGTATGCTCAACCGCTCCTTGCGGCAGGTGGGCGAATCCTTCTTCCCCAATTTTTGGCTGCCTTAACATATTTATCCCCAGTTTGGCAACAAACTTTAATCTAAAATATCCGGATATTCTCCTACTCTATAAGTCTCGGGAGGAAGATTAAAAGAGGTAAAAAAGATGAGCTCTACCAATTCAAGAATAACGCTAGTCCTACTGCTCCTTAGGCTCAGCGTCTTCCTAGTGGTCTTCATGTGGACGCTGGATAAATTTATCAATCCTGACCACGCCGCCGCTGTATACGAGAATTTCTATTTTATTGGCGGGCTGGGAGCCGTGCCGTTTTATATTCTAGGCGCCATAGAGATGGTCATTCTGATTGGCTTTGTTTTAGGCTTTCGCAAAGGCTTCACCTATGGAGCGATCCTGCTGTTTCACGCCATATCCACCTTGTCAGCATTTAAACAGTATTTTGCGCCCTTCGAGTCTGCCAATCTGCTGTTTTTTGCTGCTTGGCCCATGCTAGCTGCTTGCTTTGCCCTCTTCTATCTGCGGGATCTCGATACTCGCTTTACGTTTGATCTGGGCAGTGCTAAGACCTAATATCAGGGCTCCAACTTAACGCGGGATAATCCAGTAGAGAAGGAATACAGCTCCCTACGGACATTGGGAATGCCCGTTAGACATGGGAAAAACAAAATCGCCGCCCTTTGAGAGACAATCAGGCATTTTGAAGCCGGATTAGATTTTGTTTCTTAGGAGAAGTCAGAAGTCATTCAAGAACGGGATTCTGTCTCCTG
>JAAUYH010135750.1_pt1 | contig 11152 bp, 7 predicted proteins | sample 7278061 | NCBI WGS metagenome assembly JAAUYH01 (sample SAMN14350203, study PRJNA611818) | marine sediment metagenome | isolation source: surface marine sediment (0.6m) | place: French Polynesia: Moorea | collected 2018-08 | reverse complement strand
GCTCCCACAGGTTTCGTTTGCATGTGGGAGCGGCTTCAGCCGCGATAGCCCCACAGTTCTATTCCACCTGTGGGAGCGGCTTCAGCCGCGAATGACGATAGCCGCGATTCCCTAGTGAAAGTCCCGCGATCGCACCTCGAGATCGCCCAGCAGGTGGCTGTGATCCTCCAGGAACGCCGCCACCACGTGCAGCACGTCGCCCTCCCGCTGCACCTTGCCCCGAACCCCCAGCAGCCGCGCACCCAGCAGCACCTTGCGCTGACGCTCGGCGATGCTCTTCCACACGATCAGGTTCACGTGGCCGGTTTCGTCCTCCAGCGTCACGAACGTCACTCCACCCGCGGTACCGGGGCGCTGGCGATTGATGACCAGCCCCGCCGTGTGCACCGGCACCCCGTCCCGCAGTTCCCACAGATCCGACGCGCTGCGCACACGGCGTGAGGCCAGGCGCTCGCGCAGCAGCGCCATGGGATGGCGACGGAGCGTCAGCCCCAGGCTGCGGTAGTCGGCGACGATGTCCTGGCCCTCGGTGGGCCGCTTGAGCAGGGGCACGCCCTCGCGGATGCGCACCTCCGGGATCAGCGGCATCGGCGCCTCCACACCGGCCACGTCCCAGCGCGCCCGGTGGCGGTTGCCGGCCAGCGGCTCCAGCGCACCCGCGGCGGCCAGGGCGCTCAGGTGCCCGCGGTCGAGTTCGGCGCGTTCGGTCAGCTCCTGGATGGATCGGAACGCACCGGCGGAACGCGCCTCGACGATGCGCTGCGCCGCCGTTTCGGCCAGGCCCTTCACCAGCCGGAATCCGAGACGCAGCGCCGGCTCGCCGTCGCGGCGACGCTCCAGGCTGCAGTCGAAGCGGCTTTCGTTCACGTCCACGCCGCGCACCTCCACGCCGTGCGCGCGGGCGTTCTGCACGAGCTGCGAGGGCGCGTAGAACCCCATGGGCTGGCTGTTGATCAGCGCGCAGGTGAAGACCGCCGGTTCGTGGCACTTGAGCCAGCAGGACACGTACACCAGCAGCGCGAAGCTGGCCGAATGCGACTCGGGAAATCCGTATTCGCCGAAGCCCTGGATCTGTTGGAAGATGCGCTGCGCGAACTCCTGCGTGTAGCCGCGCCTCAACATGCCGTCGATGAGCTTGTCCTCGAAGGGGCCCAGGCCCCCGCGACGTTTCCAGGCCGCCATGGCCCGCCGCAGCTGGTCGGCTTCGCCGGGCGTGAAACCGGCAGCGACCATGGCCAGGTGCATGACCTGCTCCTGGAAGATGGGCACCCCCAGTGTCCGTTCCAGCACCTGCTCGACTTCCTTGCTGGGATAGGTCACCGCCTCCTCGCCGTTCCGGCGGCGCAGGTAGGGATGCACCATGTCGCCCTGGATGGGTCCGGGCCGGATGATGGCCACCTCGATGACCAGGTCGTAGTAGTTGCGCGGCTTCAGACGCGGCAGCATGGCCATCTGCGCCCGCGACTCGATCTGGAACACGCCCATCGTGTCGCCCTTGCAAATCATGTCGTACACCACCGGGTCTTCGGCGGGCACCGTGGCCAGGGCGAGGTCGCGCCCGCGGAACGCCGACAGGTAATCGAAGCTGCGGCGTATGGCCGACAGCATGCCGAGCCCCAGCACGTCCACCTTGAGCAAACCCAAGTCCTCCAGGTCGTCCTTGTCCCACTGGATGACGGTGCGATCGGGCATCGTGGCGTTCTCCACCGGCACCAGCTCGGACAGCGGCCCGCGGGAAATCACGAAACCGCCCACGTGCTGCGACAGGTGCCGCGGGAAACCGAGCAACTGACGTACCAGCGTAAGCAGCCGGGTGAGCAGCGGGTTGTCCGGATCCATGCCGGCCTCGCGCACCCGCGCCTCGTCCACGTCGCCGTCCCACCACTGCATCGAGCGCGCCAGGCGGTCGACCTGCAGCTCGTCCAGCCCCAGTGCCTTGCCCACGTCGCGCATGGCGCTGCGCGGCCGGTAGCTGATGACCGTGGCGGCCAGCGCGGCGCGATGACGGCCGTACTTGTCGTAGATGTACTGGATGACCTCCTCGCGCCGGTCGTGCTCGAAGTCGACGTCGATGTCGGGGGGCTCATTGCGTTCCTTCGAGATGAAGCGTTCGAACAGCATGGCCATACGCGCCGGGTCCACTTCGGTAACACCCAGGCAGAAACAGACGGCCGAGTTGGCCGCCGACCCGCGCCCCTGGCACAGGATGCCCTGGCTGCGTGCGAACCAGACCACGTCGTGCACGGTGAGAAAGAAGTGCTCGTACTTCAGCTCGGCGATGAGCTCGAGTTCGTGCGCCACCATGCGCCGCACCTTGTCGGGCACACCATTGGGAAACCGGCGCCGGGCGCCCTGGTCGGTGAGCTTCGCCAGCCATGTCGTCGGCGTTTCGCCCGCGGGCACGACCTCGCCCGGATACTCGTAGCGCAACTCGTCGAGGGAAAAGCGGCAGCGCCGCGCAATGGCCACGGTAGCCGCCAGCAGGTCCGGCGGATAGAGGCGCGCCAGCCGTTCGCGCGGCCTCAAGTGCCGCTCGCCGTTGGGGTGCAGCGCCAGGCCTGCCCGGGCCACCGTGGTCTTCAGGCGGATGGCCGTCACCGTGTCCTGCAATGCCCGGCGCCCGCGCGCGTGCATGTGCACGTCGCCCGCCGCCACCAGCGGCAACCCGACACGGTGGCCGAATTCGGTGAGCTCGTCGAGGCGTCGCCGGTCGGAACCGCCGGCGAGCAACTCCACGGCCAGCCACGCCCGCCCGGGGAACGTGTCGGCGAACCAGCGGCCCTGCCCGGTCGACGGCGTCGCCCCCGGAACCCACAGCACCTCGCAACCGGCGAGCCCGTTGGCCCGGCAGTCGTCGCGATCCAGCCGGTAGCTGCCCTTGTCGGCCGCACGGCGACCGGTGGTAATGAGCGCGCACAGCCGTCCGTAGGCGGCCCGGTCGGTGGCCAGCGCCACCATCGTCAGTCCGCAGGCGAGGCGAAACTCGGCACCGACGATCAACGCCAGCCCGGCGGCCCTGGCCGCGACGTGGGCGCGCACGACGCCGGCCACCGAGCACTCGTCGGTAATGGCCAGGGCCGTGTACCCCAGGTCGGCGGCGCGGGTCACCAGTTCTTCCGGCCCGGATGCCCCGCGCAGGAAAGTGAAGTGCGTGATGCAGTGAAGCTCGGCGTAATCCATGGGTCTCGCGCGCCGGCTGGTCGGTGGCCGGTCGTTCAGAATACTGTTTTTTTATACAGTATCCAACATCGACCGCAACCGCTTATGTCCAGATCCCCGGCCCCAGCTCTCCGCGAGGCGGCCGGGGCTGCATCAACTGTGACCCGCCTCTCACTTCCCGCGCCCCGAAACGGGCATGCTGACGTTCGGGTCAGTGCGAACCTTGAGGGAATGGCCGCTCGAACGGCGCTGTATGAGCACATGGACGACCCGAATGATCACGCGACGGCGCGCGAGGCCGGACGGCCCGACGATATGACACAGAAAGACCCTTCGATCCTGCTGCTGAGCCCCGACGAGGGAACGCGGGCCACACTGCGGGAGCTGCTGCATCCGATACCCGTCAGGGAAACGGTGTCGGTGGAGGCGGCCGCACAGGCCGCTGCAGACCACAGCTTCGACATCCTCGTTCTCGACATCGACGACATGGCCGACCTCGATGCCATCGTCGACTGCTGCTACGGCGGGTCGACGACGCCCATCGTGCTGGCCATCGCCCCCCGGGACGACGGCGAGGCCCTGCTCGAACGGGTCGAGGCCGGCGTGCTGTACCGCTTCGTATTCAAGCCGTTCCTGGCCGGCCAGGCCCGTCTGGCCATGGACGCCACGCTCACCCGCCACGCGCAAGGCAGCGACCCGATACTGGATATCGAGGACGTGCCCATGGTCGAGCGTGGCGGCGACAGTCGTCTCGTGCTCGTGGGCGGTGGTGTCAGCGCCGTGGCCGTACTCGCCGCCGCCGGTCTGTTCCTCGGATTCTACGGCGAGGACGACGCCGGGACGATGGTGCACACGCCTGTCACGCCCGCGTCGGGCCAGATCGGTCGCGCTGCGACACCGACCGAACCCGCTGTGTTACGAAGCCCCGATGCGACCGCCGCACCGTCGGCCGGGAGCGTCGCGCCGCTGGCGTCCGTCCGGCGCGGCAGCGTCGTGTCTTCCGGTGGCGCGGCCGGTGCCGCGCAACCGGTGGACGTCGATACCGACGTCACCGCGGTCGTCGCCGCCCTCGCCGGCGACGGGGCCGATGCGGAAGCCGGCGGCCCGGTTGCCGAGGAGGTTCCTGCCGCGTCGAGCGTGGCCGCCGCCTTCGAGGCGGCGCCCGGCGCCGAACCAGCGGCCGAACCTGCCATTGATCTGCCGGAGCTCGACGATACGCTCGTGGCGCGAGCGCTGGCGCGCACCGCCGAGCCCGCTCCCGGAACGGTGGCGGACAACCGGGCAGAAACGACGGCTATCGCCGACACCACGGCCGACCTGTCGACTACGGCGGTGGCCCCGTCGTTGGACGACCAGGACACGTCAACGCCGGCGGTTGCTGACGTCGCGGAATTTGCCGCGGTCGAACCCGACACCACGGAAAGCGTCACGGCACGCACCCCGACCCCCGGTGACTCGCCGGCGGAGACCCGGAAGGATGCGGGCAGCGCAGCGTTCGCGAAGGCCGACACCATCGGGGCGCCGGTCGAGGACGAGACGCTGGATACGACCACCGAGCAGGAATTCAACCTGGCCGCGCTGTCCGCGGACGTCGGCCGCCCCCTCCCTGACACCCTGTCGGCATCGGCGTCAGCACCGTCGGCGGCGCCCGCCGGTTCCGGGCCCGTATTGCCGGCTCAGTTCGGGGATACCCCGGCGCCGGTCGATCGCGACGCGCCGGCCCTGGCAACCCTCGAACCGGCGGGCAGCGAATTCGCTCCGGACGATGTGTACACGGAGTCGCTGTCCGACACGGTCGAGGCACCGGTGGTCGACACCGCGCCGGCTGCAGCGGCGCCGTCACCGTGGAGCAATCCGGACGCGGCCGGTTCGTCGCTGCCGGTCGATGGTCCCGACAGCCCGCCGGCGGCGCAGCTGCCCGCGCCGGGCGGCAACGCGGAGGCGGAGAACGATCTCGTCCGTACGGTGTACGCCACGCCGGTGTACCCGCGGGCTGCACTCCAGCGCAATATCGAGGGCTGGGTTACGGTGCGTTTCACCGTCGGCCCCGACGGCGTACCCGGCAACATCGAGGTGATCGACGCCAAGCCGCGCAAGACCTTCGACCGGGCGGCGGTGCGGGCCGTGCGCGACTGGCGCTACGAGCCGCCGGTGGAAGACGGCCAGTACGTCTGGCGCGACACCGAGGTGCGCATCGAGTTCGCGCTGAAATGATGCGAACCAATGACTCAGGACACTAGAAAATGCCGTGCAGGTACCAGCGCCGCGGCGGCCGCCGGTCGCGGTAGATCCAAAGGCGCATGCCGCTCTCGTTGACCACCACGTAGTAGTCGCGCGCGACGTCGTGGCCATCCCACCAGCCGGTCTCGATGCGTTCGGGCCCGCTCAGCAGGGTCAGTTCACCCTCGAAGCAAGGGCGCCCCGCCCGCGTGTCGAGCCGGCGCGGTTCGGCCAGCATCCACAGCGGTCGACGTACGGACTGCTCGCCGGAACCGGCTGCATCGGTGCTCACCCCCGCGGCCGCGGACTGTTTTCGCCAGGCCACTTCCGGCCGGTGCTCGGGCACGAGGCAGACACGGTAGGCGGCGTCTTCGCCCAGCCGCGCGCGCAACCGTTCCACCAGCTGCGGCATACCGTCGGTGGCGCTGCGCGACGCATCGAACAGTGCCACATCGGCACCGGCCAGCGGGAACAGTTTTCCCGAACGCATGCCCAGCGATATCACCGGCGCGGGCAGGCGCACGCGGTCGAGGCGCTCCTGCAACAGGCTTTCCAGCCGGTCGGGATCGCGATCAGCGGCCAGCAACCCCAGGCGCACCCGGGTGTCCGGTTCGTCCTGGTGGCCGAGCGCCAGGGTGAGCGTCTGGATGCCCATCTGTCGGCCGCGCAGAAACCCGCCCAGCAAACCGAGCAGCCGCCGCACCGCCGGCGCGATGCCGCCCGTGGTGTGCACCTCGGCCGGTAAATCCAGGTCGGCGCGAAAACGCCCGGGCGGAACGTAGCCGGTCCGCGGGTCGGGGCACCGGCCCAGCGCCCGATCGAGATCGTCCAGGCGCTTGCGGCCGACGCGCCGGGCGAAACCGTCGCGCGGCAGGCGCGCGCAATCGCCCACGGTTTCCAGCCCCATGCCCTTGAGACCGGTCACGACCCTGGCAGGCCAGTCCAGGCAACCGAGGGGCACCGCGCCGACCCGACCGGCCAGCGCCGACACCCGCGTCACCGGGGTTTCGTCCCCGGCCCGCGACAGCCACGCAGCGGCCTGCGGTACCGGCGCCACCGACAGGATCGCGTCATGCCCCAGCGCCGCCAGCCCGTCGCGGATGCGCCTGCGCAATGTCTCCAGCCCGCCGAACAGGCGCAGACTGCCGCGGATCTCCAGCAACAGGGCCGCCGGTGGCTCCAGCGAAACGACGGACGTGAACTGGATGGACCAGGCGGCCAGGCGCTCGAGCACCTGGCGCTCGCGGCGGGGATTGCGATCCAGCACCTCGAGACCGGGCAGCAACGCATAGGCCGCATTCAAGCCCAGACCGGCGCGAAGGCCGCCCCGGGCGGCCGCCGGGTTGCAGGCCAGCACGGTCCGGGTGCTGCCCTCCCCCTCGGCAACCGCCAGCGGCACTGTTTCATCGCCGGTCCCGAACACCTCCAGGGCCAGCCCGGGCAACCGGACACACAGCCACAAGCGCCGCGCGCGCGGCGCAGCCACCGGCGTCGATGCCGGCCCGGGTGCCTGCGGCGACGGTGCCGGCGGATCCGGCCTCCGGGAGGGCCGCTCCTCGGGAAAGAGCGGCAGCGATTTCCGGGTTGTCCGACGTGGCATGGGAGCGTGCTGAAAAAGTTGTGGGAGCGGCTTCAGCCGCGATTCCCTTTGTCGATTTCGCGGCTGAAGCCGCTCCCACAATTGGGTTGCGATCGCGGCTGGAAGCCGCTCCTACGGGCGCGCGACTCGTTTTTCTAGTGCCACAAACCGAGCACGAGACCGATCAGGCCGAACTGCACCGTGTGGTAGCCGCCGTCGATCATCCACAGCGCCATGGGACGATCGGCAAACTGGTAGTTGATGCCGAAGCACGCCGCCACGAGACAGGCGCCCACGACCAGCCCGCGAACCAGGGCGTCGAGCAGGTCGGGAGCCGGGCCGAGCATCACGGCGAAGGCCAGCGCGGCCACCAGCGAAAACGCAAAGCTCACGCCGAACACCCGCGCGGGGTGGCCGGGCTGCTCCGGCGCCCCGCTCAAACGGGCCCAGGGTTTGCCGAACAGCGCCGGCGAATACCACATGCCGCCGAGAATAAAGCTCGATACTGCTGCAAGAATAACTGCCATCAAGTTGATTTCAGACATTTTGGTTTTCTCTATAGTTGCAAGGACAGGCGCTGCGGCCGCCCGCCCCGACTCTTCAGGATCGACAGATCGACCCCCGCCCCCGTGGGCGACAGGCGTACGCGCAACGCCGCCGGCGAGTGCCCGTCCAACGCTTCGGGCGACCGGCACAGCACGCCCCATGCCGAACCGGTCTCTGCCGCCAGCTGCAACCGGCGCAGTCGCTTTTCGTCCAGCCGCCCGGCCCACATCAGCACGGCCGCACAGGCGCCGGACCTCAGAGCCTGCTCGGCCGCCCACAGCCTGTCCATGCCTTCCCCTGCGTCTACCAGCAGCGTGCGCGACAGCGACAGGCCGGCACTGGCGAGCGCCGGCGCGTAGGGAATGAACGGCGGCGATACCCACACGATCCAGCGGCTGTCCGTCTCTCCGGGCGCCGTTTCCCGACTCAGTCGTGTCAGGGTGGGCAGCAGCAGCCGCAACTCGCCGAGTCCGAACCGGTCGACGACGATCTCGGTCAGCGATGCCGCCGGCCAGCCGCCACCGGGCAGGGCCGCGTCCAGCGCCTCGTAGCCGGTCGGCAGGGTCTCGCCGCCCGCTTCCCAGTCGGCCATGCTGCCGCGCCAGACACGGCGGGCATTCATGAGGTTCTGGAGTATCTCGTTCACCGGGGCGTCTCAACCGGGCGTCGAAAGCGTCGCGGAAAGCCGCGACTCGTCCGGGCACGCTGCCCGTCTTGCGTTACCCCGGATCACCCCGGCCGGCGCGGTCATCCCCGCGCCGGTCGGGAATACGATTCATTGCAATACGCGGCGCGCGTCGGCGTCCTTGCGGATGATGCCCACCACGATCCCCTCGATGACCATCGGCTGATACTCCAGGTCGACCAGGATGGGATCGAACTCGGGGTTCTCGGGCAACAGCCACACCTCCTTGCCCTTCTGGCGATAGCGTTTGACCGTTACCTCGTCGTCCAGGCGAGCCACCACGATCTGGCTGTTGCGCACGTCGGGCGTGCGATGCACGGCCACGAGATCGCCGTCCAGGATGCCGGCATCGCGCATGCTCATGCCGTGCACCTGCAGCAGGTAGTGCGGTCGGGGGCGAAACAGGCTGGGGTCGATCTGGTAGCGCGCCTCGATGTGCTCTTCGGCCAGAATCGGCTGACCGGCCGCCACGCGACCCACCAGCGGCAGCCCGAGCTGTTCGCGTATGGGTTCCTTCAGCAGCCGGATGCCCCGCGAGGCGCCCGGCACCAGCTCGATGACGCCCTTGCGCTGCAGCGCCCTCAGATGCTCCTCGGCGGCATTGGCCGACTTGAACCCCAGCTCGCCGGCGATTTCCGCGCGGGTCGGCGGTATGCCGTCTTCGTCGATGACACGCTGGATCAATTCGAGAATCTGGGCCTGCCGTGGGGTGAGCTTGTCCATTTGAACAGTCCTGTATAAAAAGCCAGTGACTGTCATTATATACAGAAGCGCACCGTCCGCAAGCCGCGCCGGCACGCCGCGCGCATCGGCACGATCTCGAAGCGAAAATACGGGTCAGGGCCGGCCCGTCGCTGCGGGTGGCCCCGGCGGAGGCTCAGTCGGCGGCGTGCACCCGGTTCCGGCCGGCGCCCTTGGCGGCATAGAGCGCTTCGTCGGCACGCCGGATCATCGCCTCCAGCGACCCCACCTCGCCACGGGCCAGGCTGCACACGCCGATGGAAATCGTCACCTTCACCGTCGTGCCGTCCACCTGGAAGGCGCCCCGCTCCACCGCCGCCCGGATGCGTTCGCAGAACACCAGCGCATCGTCCCCGGACGCATCGGGCAGGAACATCAGGAATTCCTCGCCGCCATAGCGACCGAGCAGGTCGAGTTCGCGTTTCTCCCGCGCCAGGATGCCGGCCACGCCCTTGAGCACCTCGTCCCCCGCCGCATGGCCCCAGGTGTCGTTGACCTGCTTGAAGTGATCGACGTCGAGCAGCACCGCGCTGATCACCTGCTCCGCATCGCGAAAGCTGGCGAGAAAATTCAGGCCCTGGTCCATCAGCCAGCGCCGGTTCGGAATGCCCGTCAACGCATCGGTGGTGGCCGCCACGAACAGACGCTCGTCGGCGCGCACTTCGGCTTCGCTGGTGTACTCGATCTTGAGCACGAACGGCCCCACTTTCAGCCGGCCGAACGCCGGCAACTGCGCGCGCGTGATCGCGCGGCCGTCGATCATGGTGCCGTTGGTCGAGCCCAGGTCCTCGACCACGATGCCCTCTTCGGTGGCGAGCACCCGGCAATGGAGCCGGGACACCAGGCCGTCCGGCAGCACCACGTCGGCATCCTCGCCGCGCCCGAGCGTGAGCCCTTCGGCCGGCAGTGGATAGCGCCGGTTGAGATCCCGCGGATGGATGATGCGAAGGTACGGCGAATTCTGCGTCAGGCTCGTCGGCAGCTCTTCGGCACCGCCCATGATCGTGCGTTCGTGCGCGGCTGTCTTGTCGTCAGGCGGCTCGTTCATGCTGCGTTCGGATCCGGCATATCGGGAACTGGGGTGTCTGGTGTCCTGCCTCGTCAGGTCGCATCACGTCAGCAGCCGCGCAACCGCGCCGACACGATGCGACTCCCTGCTACAGGCCCACGGGCCCGTCTTACATAATCGGCGCGACCGAATGCAATCGTTCGGGCAAGCGAGTAGATTATACCCCCAGTGTGGAACCAGGCCGCGGAGCGAGCCCGGCGCAGCCGGATCGCCGACGCGCAGCAACGACAACAACTACGTGCCAGCCAGGGTACGGCCATCCGCACCGCCGTCAAAACACCTGAGGGGATTTCAGCGCATGATTCAACGACACGCGGCAATGGCCGCCCTGACCTTGCTGATCCTGGCCACCGGCGCGCACAGCGCATCCGGCTTCATCGCCTTCGAAAGCGGACCGGTGCGACCCCTGGCATTGTCGCCGGACGGCCTGCGCCTGTATGCCGTCAATACCCCCGACGGCCGCCTGGAGGTGTTCGACGTTCGCGCTGACGGCCTGGTGCACGCCGCGTCGGTACCCGTCGGTATGGAACCGGTGGCCGTGGCCGCCCGCGGCGACGACGAGGCCTGGGTGGTGAACCACCTGTCCGACAGCGTGAGCATCGTGTCGCTGGCGGGCGAGGCACGGGTCGAACGCACCCTGCTCGTCGGCGACGAGCCCCGAGACATCGTCTTCGCCGGCAACGACCGGGCATTCATCACCACGGCCCATCGCGGTCAGCACCGGACACACCCCGACCTCGCGGCAGTGCCCGGTGCCGGCGACCCGCAGCTCACGACGCCGGGCGTCGGTCGCGCCGACGTGTGGGTGTTCGATGCCGCGGACACGGGCCCGGGCCTGGGCGGCACGCCGCTGAAGATCGTCACCCTGTTCGGCGACACACCGCGGCCCCTGGCCGTCTCGCCGGACGATTCCACCGTGTACGCCGGCGTTTTCCATTCCGGCAACCGCACCACCGTGGTGAGCGTAGGCGCCGTCTGCAACGGTTTCGGCGTCACGCCCTGCAATGGCGACGGCATCACCTCGCCGGGCGGCCTGGCCGGCGGCCAGCTCCCGGGCGGCAACCCCGGCCCGGCGACCGACGTCCACTCGAGCCCCGCGCCGGAAGTCGGTCTGATCGTCAAATACGACGACAGCGACGACACGTGGAAGGAC
>JAAUYH010049305.1_pt1 | contig 11156 bp, 1 predicted proteins | sample 7278061 | NCBI WGS metagenome assembly JAAUYH01 (sample SAMN14350203, study PRJNA611818) | marine sediment metagenome | isolation source: surface marine sediment (0.6m) | place: French Polynesia: Moorea | collected 2018-08 | reverse complement strand
GATCGAAAATAAAAAAGTAAAATTTGAAGCGGCGGTCTTTCGCAGATTAGGGAAGTATGATGCGTTATACAATGAACTACGGTCGGAAGACTTCGTATACTACATGCACAAGTGCTTAAAGAGACTGTTCGACAAAACTAAACGGTATTCCAAAAAACCGCAGTTTTTGAATGGGCCATTATTTTTTGTTGAAGGTGCAATAGGAATATATTTTGTTTTGCAATAAAACCTGAACATGATGTTCTGTGTGTTACGGGCCTAAACATATTAGAAAACATGAATCAGTTTATTTTTACGACGAATTACGAAAATTTCAGATTTCGAAATTTTATCTTAGAACTTTTTGATCCAGTAGCATCTGTAACTATTTAATTAAATTTGCTGAAAGCTATTTCTTTTCTGTTTTTGTTTGTAGGTTGAGATCTATCTCTGTTGTAAATTTTTGGTTCGAGCAAATTCAAAATCAATGAATAAACGAGTTCTACCAATGTAAAGTGTAGCTTGTCTATTTCGAGATCATGCTCTTTTAAAGGGTATCACAATGTGGAAATCATTTAATTACCCCTCGTTTAAATTAATTTGCAGTTAAAAACTGAAGTGCTAAACTATTCATCCATTCTACAAGCATATTTAATTCTCTTCCATACAAAGCAATCATAATGTATTGAAATTAAGAATGTAACGTTAAATTGATAGACTGATTGCTGTGAAGTTGATACTTAATATAAATATTAACAAACAATTGTAGATCCCAATGAAAAAGATGCATTTTGTTCGAGAATCGAATGAGAAATCTTTTCAATATTTGAGAACTTTTCGTCTCTGACAATTCTTATTTTCTTCCAATCTGGTTGTCCAGTTCATTTGAAACTGATAAATACACTAAGATCACTGAAAATATTGACTACTTTTCGTACTCCACTATGATCGCATCTCTGTATTAGACGATTTTATCCCAAATTGAACACATTTCTTAGAAATATCAGTCCATGCTTTTGTGAATATGTGGATCGAGGTAACACTCTTCCCAGATGCAGAGGGTTTTTCAGCACTCTTCCCCGTGTCATGTATATGGAAGCACGAGTACCAAATCTTAAATCAATGAAAGGCGGTTCAATAATCAGAGTATTCATATCAAATTGTTAGAACTGTCAAATTAATAATGAAAGGTGCTATTTGTATAAACTTGTGAAGTAGTTGGTTGTGCTTGATCAAAATATATAAAGTTGTGCTTTTCTCTATGTAAATCACAAACACATGCGATGGGCACGAACATTATTCGAACAAAGAAAGAGAGTAAAGTACATTCGTACTGTTTTGCGATCGCATGGTAAATTTGATCACATAAGAGGGGTCTGTCTCTTGAGTCCTTGCGCATTTCTTGTGGAGTGCCATGTGGTAGCTCTGTATTTCCAAAGTTTCCAAATCAGATATATCTGCGAAAGATATTTCACATCTTCTGTGTTTTGTTGCTGTTTATGTAAGCGCTATTAGGACGATATCTGTTGCACTTTGGACAAGTACTGTAGCTTGAAACTCAGTGAGCGGTAGAAGTTAATTTAACAAAGAAATTATAAATTTTATTTCCCATCCTACCACGACAATTCAAATGAGCGACGAAAATGAATTGAAGCTGTCTCGTACAAGTCCCGAAGCCGAGATAGTACAAGTTGGCTAAGCATGAATACAGCAAAGTATCGAGATAGGACACCGCATCCATCCCATTGACGAACACAGGTTTCTCCGACGACGCGAAAGCAAGCGCATAAGCAAGGATGAAGGCTAAATTCGGAAGTTACAGAAGCCACGACAGAGCGATTGAAATCACAAGCCGGAGATATGGGGAGATTCCACTGCAGAAACTTGCCGATGGCATGCCGTTGTTTCTAACTTGACAAGCATTTCACATGCCATTTCACACAGTGTCACACAACCCAGTATTGCAGTAATTCTTACGGTTCAGCACCTCGGGGATGAGGTTTCTAGGTGGAGATCGAATAGGAGATGAAAAAAGTGGTGACACATGCGGCAATGCGGAGAGAAGATGATGACATCCACGTTCAAGCATGTTGATTTTCGCAAAAGACCGCAGAAGGGGATGAGGTGTGAAGAATGATGGCCAGGTAATGAATTGTTGACAAGAATCTGAAAGGCGAGATTGTGTTTCGTCTTTATTTATTCGTTTCGGCCGAGTCACGGGTCACCGGAACGTTACCATGTCACGCCGTGCCCAACAGCACGTACAGTACAAACCTACTTGACCGCATCGATTTGTGAACCGGCATCTCGCAAGAGCACCATCACCGCCGACCTTCTTCCTCATCTCGTTCACTTACCTTCCTCGGCTCGATCCTGTTTGGTCGTGCGTGATGGCGCACACCCATCTCAACGGCGCCAGTGCCGGCGGCGGCGGCGGCAACCCCGCGCCGCGAACGCAACCCTTCAACCTGAATGAGGAACCCGGGATATACGTCGACGAGCCACGCCGCTTCTTCGCGATTCAAGGGCGATCCATGACGTACGCGTTTCGAGTCGACGACGACAAAAATCTGGAGCACTTGTACTGGGGCCCAAAAATCCCCAACTACGACGACCTGCTGTATCTAACCAAATCTCACGTGGCCGGTCCGTTCGACCCGGTCGGCTCCGTGCCCGCGATATCCGTCGCCAAGCTGCTGGGGCTAAACGAGCTGACCGGCATCGACACGGGTGCCGCGGACAAATGGAAGGTCTTCACGAAGCAGAAGGACGCCGAGGACGGCGACACCCGTGGGCGCCGCCTCGAGAATGCGTCGTGGCGCCTGTGGAATATGGAACGACACACGGGCGGCGACCTGAGCGTCGACGTATCAGAGTCCAAGCTGAGGTCGTCGCTGAAAATGGATCGTCATGCGTCCTCAGCTTCTTCCAGAGACAACTCGCCGCCGCCGCCGCTTCCATCGTCCCTCCCGCTGGACGCCTCGTTCCTTGATAGCGATTCAGACCAGAAACTGTCCAATATCAGCGGGAAAGGCCATGCCACCAGGACGGTCGAACGGGCGCAAGGCTCGCTGGGCACCGACAACACTGCGCGTACGGCGGTTGGTATGCTGCCGGTGAAATCCGTGGGCGACTTCACTGATTTCGGGAAATATGCAGGCGCGCGGCCTGGCGTCACGTCGCCTGGACCCACGTCGCCCGCGCTCGGGCCGCGGCGCGAGCTGGGCACCGTGACGGGCAGTTCGTTCGGCGATATTCACGGCGTCGTCGAGATGGCGTGGCAGAACCTCGACTCCACGCACGTGGGCAAGAACACCAAGTTGTTGGAGTGGTCGGACAGTGGCACGGGCGACTATCGCGAGCCGTCGTTCAAGCTACGTTTTCAAAAGGATGGAAGTGCGATTTGTCCGCTGCAGTTCAAGAACCATAGCGTCGTTCATCGCAAACTCATGATGCCGTCCACCTCGCTGCCCACCGTCTACACGGACAGCCCCGAGGAAGCGTCCACGCTCATCATCGAGATGGAGGACCCCGTTTCCAAGCTCAAGTTCATGCTGTACTATACGGTCATGCACGATTACGACATCATCATTCGGCGCACCACGGTTATCAATGAGGGCTCGGATCCTGTGGTTCTCGAGCATTTGTCTTCGGGCATGGTGGACTTTGACGCTGAACACAGCTATTATGTGACCCAGCTTTCCGGTGGGTGGGCTCGTGAGCGACAGGTTGTGACGCGGAAATTGGAAGATGGGGTGACGGTGGTGAAGAGTGTTCGTGGTACAAGTTCTCATCAATTCAATCCCTTCGTGGTGGTGTCGCCCGATAGGGAGCCGTCGGAAGATGACGGCGAGTGTTTCGGCTTTTGTCTTGTGTACTCTGGCAATTTCTCCGTCACCGCCGAGGTATCGGAATACAAGCGATTACGAATGAATATCGGCATCAACCAAGAGATGTTCTCGTGGCGCCTCGACTCGGTGCACGGCGAAAACAACATTTTCTATTCACCTGAAGTGATCATGTCGTACAGTAAAACAGGACTGGGCACACTATCGCGCGACATGCATCGGCTAATTCGCGAACGTTTGGTGCCGCGTCAATGGCGATACAAAGTGCCACCTGTGCTACTCAATACCTGGGAGGCGGTGTATTTCGACTTTAAGCATGAGACCATCGTGGACATTGCAGTGGCGGCGAAGAAAGCGAACGTCGAGATGCTTGTTCTTGACGATGGGTGGTTTGGAAAGCGAAACGATACCACCACTTCACTCGGTGATTGGTATCCGAATCGTGAAAAACTGCCTTACGGCTTGAATGGGTTGGTACGTGCGGTGAATGAAGCGGGCCTCAAGTTTGGTATTTGGATTGAACCGGAGATGGTTTCGATGGACAGCGACCTGTATCGCGCGCATCCGGATTGGTGTCTATTCGTTCCGCAGCGCAAGCATACGCTTGGTCGAAACCAGCTGGTGTTGGATTTCGCGCGCAAGGAGGTGGTGGACTACATGTACAAGCAGATAGAGAAAATTTTGAACAGCGCGAACATCGAGTACGTCAAGTGGGATATGAACCGGCATCTCACCGAGATGTTCTCGCGCAATATTCCCGCGGAGAGGCAAGGGGAAATCTCGCATCGCTTCATTCTCGGTGTTTATTCGATGTTCAAGCGGCTCACTACCAAATTCAAGGAGGTTCGTTTCGAGTCTTGTTCCGGTGGCGGTGGTCGATTCGACGCCGGTATGCTGGCGTTCACGAGTCAGATATGGACGTCGGATAACACGGACGCGATGAGTCGAATGAACATTCAGTACGGTACATCTCTGGCGTATCCGCTATCGACGATGGGTGCTCACGTTTCAGTAGTGCCCAATCATCAAACTGGCCGTTCCGCAACGATGAAAACACGTTCGCTACTTGCGATGTGCGGAACGTTCGGATACGAGCTCGACCCGCGAGTTTGGGATGGGGACACAATCGAGGAAATTCAAGGATACGTGAAATTGTTCAAACGACTCTCGAACTTGATTTACGAAGGTGATTTATATCGCTTGTGGAGTCCGTTCCGAACCACGTCCATGGCGTGGATGGTTGTGTCGCGTGACCAACTGCGTGCAATCGTATTTGCATTCAAAGTGACGCGAGAAGTGGGGCGACTTGAACCACGATTGAAACTTCGGGGAATCAGAGAAGATTTGTTGTACTGTGTGGAAGAGCTGTGCCCGGGCACGGTCACTATGAATCCGCAGAACGGCGCGATTATGCACGACCCTCGCGGTGTGTATCAGATTGGCAAGCGTATCGATGTCAGCGGTAGAACGCTCATGTCGGCCGGCCTGCCCGTCAAGTTCCTATTCGACGGTGATTCGGTTTGTTACGAAGTGAACGCGGTGGATAAGAACGGAATTAGTCTGATTCGTTTGTAGAGCGAACGATCAATATTGTAGAATGTGGTTTATAGTTGTAGAGTTTTAGACTTAACAACTAAACTGGTTAACTCCCGCCAACTTGTCGGGCAAATGTCACAAAACCTGGTCCACTTCCCTAGCGCGTATTGTTTCTGGCACAGTTCAAGACACTATCGCCCTGTGTTTTCTCTGCGTTACGAGAAGTGATAACCCTTTCCTTACACTTTTTGTGATTTTTTGCGAAATCGAAACACGAGAGATGACAGGTACGTGTACACACTCCACCGCTTACACTCGAAGTGTGCGTAAAGGCTGTATCTGTCTGTTTTGGATGCCTTTCCACAATCTGACACTTTTTTTGTACTGCAGGATCATTTTCGACTATTGTAGCATAACTTTGAATTTTGCTCCCCTTAGAAGCTTGCTTATCACCAGATTATATTTGGAATTATCTATATGGCTGTTGTTCTAGAAATTCAACATACTTGAAAGGTTCATTGGCACACCAATTAAATCAATAGTTGTTATTTTGATCGCGGATTAGAGAGTATTCTAGTACAAGCTGTGGTGTCCACAGCTGTAAGTGCGCCTCAATTCCAGGATTAAATTTAATGCAGATCAAAATTGAACAACAGCAACCTTTCTTGGTTTATCAATCTACCAACGGATCTTGCTACTGGGACAAGTTCGAAAGTGAACATTCCTGCACAATATTTCCACACTCATGTGCAATATTTCAATACCCTTTACATTCTGATAAAACTGGATAAAATTATTGTAGCTGGACTGTGCAAATGTTTTAGAATTGTGATCAAAATGCGAAAATTAACACACAAACAAGTCCACGACTACTAAAATTAAGCACAGAAAAATTTATATTATGCTGTAGCCTTTCTGAATTTCTTTCGTGTGTAAATGCTACTTTCGAATAGTCATGCGCTCGTGTCTTACATTCTGCGGTATTGATAGCAGCAATATGAGTACTACCTGTAAATTGCTCTTTCTACGGTAGAAAAATCGCTGCTCTTTTATCAACTCGAGTAGCAGTGTCCTACACCATTTTCATAGGATCTACCGTAGTTGAAGTTTTATAAAATTTCCAAATGATGTAAGCACGAAGCTCACGGACATTCACATTTTTAATGATGCCATTAGCCGATATATTTCGCTTTGCGAAACGAAATTTTCTTGAACAACGATAAATTGAAAGCGTTTTCAGCTTTCTATTCGTTAGCTGTAAAAACGGCGCGTGTATTATGCCCGTAACCTATTTCAACAATTGTTAACGGATCCATCATTTATTGTAGAAAAGAGTATTTTTTTGCCATGATCCTAACTTGCATCACAATTGCGAATATCGAAATAGTACTATAAATTCGTTGATTTCAACAATCAAGTTTCGGTCCAGAGACAGTTCAAGGTATTTCTTGAAAATCCGGGTTTCCATGATTCACCAAAAAAGGTAGATTCACCTTAAATATGTTAGTAATTTATCGCTACTATAAATGATCATTGACCCGAGTTCTTATGGAGAAATCTACCAACATGTTTAAAACCTAGTTAGGTACAAAAATGATGCGACATCGCTATTTGATTCCCAGTCATAGAAGGTGAACCGTCGACGAATTCAATACCTATATTACTATGGCGGAGAATTCTAAATTTTATTCCCTATTTTATGATATTTTGAAACAAAAATAGTTCTGTTCCGGACGCACATAATCAAGTTTTAATTTCTAAGGAGCAATGGAAGGATGCTGTTTTCAATAAAGATGAAAGAGTAAATGATATTAAACAACTGATAGGATTAATCGACAGTCTAAGTGGATTTGAAAAATAGAAAAAGCAAGAAGAAACGATATATTTCGTTATTTCTGTACCGCTTGCATTTATGCCAAATCAATGTTAAATTCATCAACTTGTATAGAGAATGAACTTAGCATAACGCTTGTAACCTTGGGCATGCTAATCGATCAGGCGCGGAAAATAATTTGAGATCTTTTGGAAGTAACATACACGGGACCAAATAAATTGAAGAATCTCAATTCAAAACAAATCCCTAAATTTTTCGAAAGTATGTCAGGTAGATTCACAAGACTTGATAATGTTGGACACATTCCATGCCTGCTTGTTCGGACAGAAAATAAATCTGAAGTTGGAATTAGACGAGGGTTTAAGATGAAGTGACAGATCAGAAATAGATCGAGAATTGTTCGTGACGTAAATGGTGAATTAAGAAGTTATTCAATCAGAGTTTATGCATTTGGGGAGATTCAAGCAGGCTTCCCGGGGCGAGGAACGTCAGAGAAAATATTAGAAAGTGCAGAAGATCGTAAAAATATACTGCTTTCTCAACGTATTACTTGAGTACACAAAGAATACAACAGTTACGACAAAAATTACAACATATCGATTTTGATTTCGGAACGATATGGGACGCTCAATATTTCAACAAAGAATACGTCAGCGTATCAAATAATATCCTACTGCTAACACTAACAAGAGGATTCATGAAATTGTAAGAGAGTATACACACGAAATCTCATAATCAAGAAAGCGTAGAAAAAGGGGGTGACAACAATAACCAATTCGAACAGAGTTAACTATAACTTAGATTTGGCACCTGAGTTCAAACCAGTCACAAAATGTCGCAAAAGATTGACTATGAGTGAAATCGAAGAACCAATTTTCCTTGGTGCAAATAGCACTGGAATTCTTATAAAAGTTCGTATTCGAAAGTACCCTTTCAGACTCTGGATGTTAGGAATACTACCTGCTATAGTTTGGATTTTTATCGGCATTATGCTTGTGATACATAGAGTAAACTCAGTTAAAGAAGATTTCGATAAACCTTCTACACGATTTAGCACATACTGGAGGGTGGCAGGAGCAATAATTAAACTCCGGTCTTCTTTTTTAGGTTTTCTACTGATTTTAGTGCCATTTTCTTTTCGAAATTGGGAATTTCGGGATATACTCACTAACAGACGTCGCAAATTCACTGAGTGAATTGATGCTAGCTCCTAGAAATGATCGATCCAGAGCAATCTATAAAAATGCTAGGCCCATTCTTTCAAACCACGATTCGTGTGATTTTTCTGAACGAAGATAAGGAGAATAAGAAATTGATGAAAAAATAATGTGAGAGATCTACAGGACTGTCATCTAGAGAAATGCTTAAAAAATTATTGCACAAACTACAAATTTGGGTAAATTATTACGGAAAACCAATGATCGCTGATGATAACGGAAATGTTCGAAGGCTCGAATACCCATCATAAGGTTAATTAAGAACAATTCATGCAGCAGGATACCACGAATTCGATCTACAGTACATCATGGAATTACCCACGAAGAATATACATATTGGATCTCGTTCGAAACAGAAAATGTTATGACAATATAATTACCGAATATACAGACGTTAATTTAGTGTACTATTAACTGAAAACGATAGACTGGATTGTGCGAGACTTAAAATAAATCTGCTTCGAAATTCTTGGCGAAGAACAATGCTATACCTCTCTGTGAGTGAAAATAGAGGATTCTGTTCGTTAAGGGGGTCTAGAATTGTCGCAATTCAGAACCTGAATAACGTAATATAAATTTCGCTCGGTTCTCATGGAAGAATTTTCTAGTTCCACTAAAAACCTGCCTGACTTAAAATTTGCGAAACAAAGGAAAATATTTACTAGTTGACGGAAGATTGTAATCACAACAGATCATTAGAATTCAGACTCGAAGCCAACTCACTGTATTTGAGGAATCCATTGTTCAAAAACTAGAACCTATAGACGGAAAGTAAATCATGTTCCCTTTGACACTAGCAGGCACTTCTTTGTTGTATGTACCAGTTGCCAAAATGTAGCATCAATTTTCTCAAAAGCTTGACAAGCATATCCGTGTAGTTGGTGGCACCTATGAAATAGACGATATAACTCTCAAATATCATAATCGGCACTAGTACGACGTCAATTTATATCATGTCGATCTTGAAAGGTTGCAAGCGGTTAAGGAAGTTGGAAAAATGGGAAATCAACGCCTGATCACGTTAGTCATAAAAATACGTGAATCAGCAATACTAGAAATACTCGCCATGCATTCAAGAAATATATTACTCAGTATCATGGAGCATAACTGGACTCTTTGCAGTATGATCAACAACTACTGGTATGGATCGTTCCTTCTATATTTTTATACATTCAAATATCCCCTAGCTCAAAAGGAAATTCCTCAGAAAGCTTGGTGCGTGTTTTGAAGAATCTCGCCTAGTCTTTAGTGCTTTTTCGTTCATCATACAGTACAACAACGAGAATGGTCAATTATATCGAACTATTAAGCTAGTTTTATAGTACTGCAAGGGTATTCTATGGCGGTACTTGTTCTCCGTTGATTAAAAGCCTAGTCAAGATGAGGAACATCTATTTGAAAATGGCCTCTTAATATCAAAACGATTTTAGAAAGCCAGTTAGTAAAGTTTGATGCAATAAAAAGTAGCAATCCTGCTGAGGGTCTTTGCAGATCCAAATCGATTCGGTTTCAATTAAGACATGAAAACCAAAGCCCAACAGTCGAAGCATGTTTGCAGCAGGTACAGGGAATTGTTAGGACACAGAGCTCAAAATGAGCTAGTATTTACATCAATTCCAGATGTATTACGAAAGAATCAGGTGAAGGTTCTAATGATCCTCCAATCGAAATACACAAATTTCGATTACAGAATCATGTTTCTTTAGTACAATTATATCGCAACGAGCAGCCATCTAGCTACGATGCCAGTAATCGTTCCTCTATGTACTTTCAGAATGGTTCTCCATCGCGGTATATTTCATACTGCCAGCTTTCTACATAGTCTGTAATGGCATTTTTTCAGACTCGTAAAATATATCCACAACTGTGACGTCGTAATTCATTTCGTTTCTGAGACACAGTGATAGATCCATTGGGTGAAACACGGGTTGTACATATCGATGATCCAGAAGTCAGTGCTTGAGTAGATTCGTATGGACTAGTTCATGTATGACGGAACGAATTATTGTTTATGTGGTAAATAGCTAACCACTCTATCTTCAGATGATGCAGACAAAAGTTTATTGTTCCGTCTTCAAGTAATGCTTATAATCTAGAAAAATATTTTGCTAACAGAATTACCATGTTTGCTATGAAAAGTTCAAATGCTGGAATCAAAAGTGACTAAAATGGAATGAATGAAATAACAGAAATGTAAGGAAAGATAATACAAGGGATTAAGACAAAAGGAAATGAGACAAAAGGAAAAAGAAATGAGTGGCAAATCACGCGGGAAGCTTTAAATCAAATTGTGAAATTACTCTGGGTTGGGTTCGACTGATTACTGAGTACATGTGGAATCCAAGCATCTTGATTCTATATTTGAAGAATTTACAAACGCATTATTGAATGCATTTCATGACTCTTAATTCCTTCATTTTTTGGATATTTTTCATTGGAAGGCATGTAAAATGCATTTCGCTTTTACCCATCCAATGCACTGTACGTCCATATTCTTCGTAAAAACGCCCAAGTGTTTCTGTAAGAGTTTCATGTGCCGAAGAAAGCATTTTGTTTGATTGTCGAAGAAATATCTGCAGAAGAAAGTAATACAATTTCACGCCCTTTCATAGCTTCTGACAATTGTCAAGATTTCAACTGCCTTTTCCGTGGCTGGAAACAGCCTCTGCACCTTCATTTTGTTCTTGCATCTCCCCAGCGTACATCATTTGACTGTCATTTTTATATGTAATTTCGTATTTC
>JAAUYH010095581.1_pt1 | contig 11157 bp, 13 predicted proteins | sample 7278061 | NCBI WGS metagenome assembly JAAUYH01 (sample SAMN14350203, study PRJNA611818) | marine sediment metagenome | isolation source: surface marine sediment (0.6m) | place: French Polynesia: Moorea | collected 2018-08 | reverse complement strand
TGCCTCGAGGCTGCCTTCGCGTGCGCCGGCCATAGCCTGTATTCCTCTGCGTGGTTCTGTGTTCTCAGCTGGGCATCAGCCTGCGGGTAAGGGGAGACCGCTGCGGCCTCCCCGGCACCCGCGGTCAGTCGTCGAGCTGGTCCAGCGCCTTTTGGAAGCGGTTGGCGTGCGAACGCTCGGCCTTGGCCAGCGTCTCGAACCAGTCGGCGATCTCCTCGAAGCCCTCTTCACGGGCCGACTTGGCCATGCCCGGGTACATGTCCGTGTACTCGTGGGTCTCGCCGGCGATGGCGGCCTTCAGGTTGGCGTCGGTGGCGCCCATGGGCAGACCCGTGGCCGGATCGCCGGTGGCCTCGAGGTACTCGAGGTGACCGTGAGCGTGGCCCGTCTCGCCCTCGGCGGTGGAACGGAACACGGCGGCCACGTCGTTGTAGCCCTCGACGTCGGCCTTCGCCGCGAAGTACAGGTAACGGCGGTTGGCCTGGGACTCGCCCGCAAACGCGTCTTTCAGATTCTGTTCGGTCTTGCTGCCCTTGAGATCCATACTTGAGCTCCTGTTGGGTGCGAAAATTCGCCGTAGAGTGATCGGGGTTTAGACTTAGTCTAATGGGTCGAATGTACTCCCCGGCGCGGCGCGGCGTCAACTCGCTTCGGACACCCCCGGGGCGCCCGCACGCCGGCTGCTTCGCCCGGGGCACAGGCGTATACTCCACGCTCGCGCGCAGCCGGGCCCGGGCCGGGCCGCCGCTCACCAGTACGGGCGAAACGGCGCTGGACGCCGGGGGCGAAACACGTGGCGAAAGACGACGACAAGAAGATCGATTTCGAAGGCTCGCTGGCCCGGCTCGAAGAGCTGGTGGCGCAGCTCGAGCGCGGCGACCTGACGCTGGAACAGACGCTGGAGCAATTCGAGTCCGGCATGGCGCTGGCGAGCGACTGCCAGGAAGCGCTGGCGGTGGCCGAGCAGAAGGTCAAGATCCTGCTGGACAAGCGCGCCGAGGGACAGCCGGTCGATCTCGACCCGGAGACCTGACCGATGACCGCCTCCGCCGGCATTCGCGAGCGCGTCGCCAGCTACCAGGCGCGGGTCAACGCCGCCCTCGATCGCTGGCTGCCTCCGGCCGGGGAAGTGCCCCGGCGTCTGCACGAGGCCATGCGTTACGCGGCGCTCGGCGAAGGCAAGCGCATGCGGCCGCTGCTGGTGTACCTGACGGGAGAAACCCTCGGCATCGCGCCCGAGCGCCTCGACGGCGCCGCCTGCGCCACCGAACTGATCCACACCTACTCGCTGGTACACGACGACCTGCCGGCGATGGACGACGACGATCTTCGCCGCGGACGCCCCACCTGCCACAGGGCCTACGACGAAGCCACGGCCATCCTGGTGGGCGACGCACTTCAGGTGCTGGCCTTCCACATCCTGGCGGTGGACGACAGCATGGCCGTCGACGCCGCCGTGCGGTTGCGCATGATCCACACGCTCACCCGCGCCAGCGGTACGGCCGGCATGGCCGGTGGCCAGGCGCTGGACCTGGCCGCCGCCGGGACGCATATGACGCGCGAGGAAATCGAGCACATGCACACGCGAAAGACCGGGGCGCTGATCCGCGCCAGCGTCGACATAGCGGCTGCCTGCGTGCCCGACCTGGCCAACGACGCGCGTACGGCGCTGGCGGTGTATGCCGACAGCGTCGGGCTCGCCTTCCAGATCCAGGACGACATCCTCGACGTCGAGGGCGACGAGGCCACGATCGGCAAGACACCGGGCGCCGACGAGGCGCGCGGCAAGCCGACGTTTCCCAGCGTTTGCGGCCTGGCGGAATCGAAGCGCATTGCAGCCTCGCTGCACGCACGCGCCGTCGGCGCGCTGGAGCGCTTCGGCGACCGGGCCGAACCGTTGCGATGGCTGGCGGGATACCTGGCCGCGCGGCAAAGCTAGCTCTTCGAGATCACTCCGGCGCCCGAAATGAGGCCCGCGGTGGGAGCAACTTAAGGCTGTGGGAGCGGCTTCAGCCGCGATTCCTTTTAATCGATTTCGCGGCTGAAGCCGCTCCCACGGGCTGAAGCCGCTCCCGCGCTCCAGGTGTTACGACGCGCGCAGGTTGGAGGTGGTGCTCATCTGCTCGGCCCGCTGCAGGCGGTGGATCAGCGAGCGCAGGAATTCCTTGTTGAAGCGCAGCTGGCAGGAGGCTGACACCTGTTCGAGCAGCGTCGAACTCACGCGCAGCAACGTCACCTGCCGATGCGCCTTGATGGTCGCGGTGCGCCGCGCGTTGTTGACGTAGCTCGATTCGCCGAAGCAATCGCCATGGCGCAATTTGCCCAGCACCAGGTTGCCGCGCTGCACGCGCACCTGGCCGTCGACGATGATGTAGAAACGATCGTCCATCTCGCCTTCCTTCACGATCTCCTCGCCGTCCTGGTACGTGTGCCAGTCGCTGGCCTTGATCACTTCCCAGATCTCGGCGTGGGAAAACTCGTGGAAGAAACTCAACTGGCGCAGGCGGTCGAAGCGGTCCTGCTTGCTGACCTCGTCCTCCTGTTCGCGCAGCTGCTGGAACGCGCGGGTCAGGTCGGCGGCGAAATCGAGGCCGTTCTTGTGCCGGCGGGCGGCGTCCTTTTGCATCGCCTTGGCCGCCACTTCCTCGAGGATCTCGGGAATCTCGGCGCGCAGCGTATGGATGGGCTGCGGCGTGCTGTAGACGATGTGCTGCAGCAGCTTGGCCAGGTTCGGAGCACGGAACGGACGATGCCCCGTCAGCAGTTCGTACATGACGGCGCCGAGGGAGTACAGGTCGGAACGGTGCGTGATCTCCGCCGACTGCACCTGCTCGGGTGACATGTAGCTCGGCGAGCCGGCGATGCCGTTGATCTGCGAGGTATCGGCGTCGTCGAACAGCGCGATACCGAAATCGATGATGCGCACATCGCTGTCGGTCGTCAGCATGATGTTGCTGGGCTTGATGTCCCGGTGCACGACGCCGCGCGTGTGCGCGTAATGCAGCGCCTTGGCGCACTTGAAGATGATCTCCACCACGTCGGCCACCGGCAGCAGGTTGTGCGGCTTGCAGTATGCCGACAGCGTGCGCGCGCCGTGCACGTGTTCCATCACCACGTAGTACTGGCCGCCCTCCTCGCCTGCGTCGAAGATGGGCAGGATGTTCGGATGCTGGAGCATGCCGACGAGGTTGGCTTCGTTGAAGAACATCTTGCGCGCGACTTCGATGTCGTCGTCGCTCTGGTGTTCGTTCTGGTAGACCTTGATCGCCACGTCACGACCGTAGAACGGATCGTGCGACAGGTAGACAGTGCCGGTGCTGCCACGCCCGACCTGCTTGATGATCATGTACTTTCCAATCTTCTCGGGCAGCGGCATAGCGTCGGGGTCTCGCTTGGGTCAGGAAAATACGGGCAGCAGCCAGCGCGCGCCCAGCAGGCTTGCGGCGGCGAACAGCCCCGCAACGACGTCATCCAGCATAATGCCCGCGCCCCCGTGGATACTGTGATCCAATTCGCGGATTGGCCAGGGTTTGACAATATCGAACAGCCGGAACAGCACGAAACCGGCGATTATCCAGCCCCAGCCGGCCGGCGCCGCGAGCATGGCAATGAGGAAGCCCACGATCTCGTCGAACACGATGCCGGGGTGGTCGTGGGTGCGCAGGCGCCGGGCGCTTTCGCCGCAGATCCAGATTCCGGCGACCAGAAGCGCGGCAATGACCGCAACACGTGGCCAGAAACCGATGCCCCTGAGCGCCAGCTCCAGCGGGATGGCCACGAGCGTTCCGAACGTTCCAGGAGCCTTCGGCGCCAGCCCGGCACCGCCGCCGAAGGCCAGCAGGTGCACCGGGTCGGTGAGGATGACGCGCGGCGACGGACGATCGGCCACGGCGGCTCAACCCGTACCGGGGAAGTGGTCGAAGCCCGCACGCGGAACGAACGGCTGACCGCCCAGTCGGCACTGGACACCCTCGCCCGCCTCGAGGCGTCCGATGCGTGTCAGCGCACAGCCGGCCTGGCGCGCGATCGCCGCAAGCTGTGCCGCCTGGCCGGGCGGGATGGCAAACAGCAACTCGTAATCGTCGCCGCCGGACAAGGCACACTGGCGCGCGTCGTCCAGGCCGACAGCGTCGACGAGCGCATCCGACATCGGCAGCGACTCCACCGACAGGTCGGCGCGCAACCCGCTGGCGGCGGCCAGGCGCGCGGCGTCGACCACCAGCCCGTCGGATATGTCGATGGCCGCCGATGCAACGGCGCGCAAGGCCACGCCGAGTTGCACGCGCGGAGTCGGTCGCAGGAACCGCTGCACGAGGTGGCCGGCGATTGAAGCCGGCAGAGCGGGCTTGCCCGTGAGCGTGCCCAGGCCCGCCGCCGCATCGCCCGGTGTGCCGGAAACGTACAGGTCGTCGCCGGCGCGGGCTCCAGCGCGCGTCAACGCCTTGCGAGACGGCACGAAGCCGGTCACCTGCACCGTAACGGTCAGCAGTCCGCGCACCGTATCGCCGCCAACCAGCGCCACGTTGTGCTCGAGCGCCAGTTCGAAAAAGCCCCGGGCGAAGGCATCGACCCAGTCGGCGTCGGGAGCCATCAGGCACAGGGCGACGGTTGCCCAGGCCGGTTCCGCGCCCATCGCGGCCAGGTCACTTAAGTTAACGGCGAGCGACTTGAAGCCCAGGTCGTCGGCCTGCGTGCCGGCGGGAAAATGCACGCCCTCGACGAGCGTGTCCACGACGGTCACCAGGTCGCAGCCCGGCGGCGGTTCCAGCACCGCGCCGTCGTCGCCGATGCCCAGCTGCACGTCCGCACGCCCGCCAGCGGCACCGGCGCCCGCCCCGAGCGCGAGCCGCTCGATGACGGCGGCCTCGCTCAGCGGATGGGAGGCGTCAGCCGACGCCACGCTCGTGTTGGCGCAACTCGCGCGAAGCCCTGTCCAGCACGGCGTTCACGTAGCGATGACCGTCGGCCGCACCGAAGGCCTTGGCCAGTTCCAGCGCCTCGTTGATCACCACGCGGTAAGGCACCTCCGGGCAGTTCCCCAACTCGGCCAGCCCCATGAGCAGGATGCCGTGCTCCACCGGGTCGAGTTGCTCCACGGCGCGATCGGCGAAGCGTGCGATCAACCCGTCGAGGTCGGCATGCTGCCCGGCCACCAGGCCGGTGAGGCGTTCGAAGTAATCCAGGTCGGCGCCGCGGGATTCGTCGGAGGCCCGGAACTGGCGCACGATGTCGGTCATCTCGTACCCGGTGAGTTGCCACTGGTACAGCGCCTGCACGACGAGCCGGCGCGCGCCCGCGCGACCGCCCCTGGATTTGCGGCTGCGTGCCCGGGCCATCGTCGCCTCAGGAACCGATCTGCCGCAGCAGGTTGACCATTTCGATGGCGGCCATCGCGGCCTCCGCCCCCTTGTTGCCGGCCTTGGTGCCGGCGCGCTCGATGGCCTGCTCGATGGTGTCGACGGTGAGCACGCCGAAGCCGACCGGCACGCCGGTGTCCAGGGCGATGCGTGCCAGACCGGAACTGCATTCACCGGCCACGTAGTCGAAGTGCGGCGTCGCCCCGCGCACGACCGCGCCCAGGGCGATCACGGCGTCGTAGCGGCTGGCGCCGGCGAGCTTCTTGACGACCAGCGGAATCTCGAAGGCCCCGGGCACGTAGTAGGTTTCGATGTCGGCCGGCAGCGCGCCATGACGGACGAGCGTGTCGTTCGCGCCGCGCACGAGGCCTTCCACGATGAACTCGTTGAACCGGCCGGCCACGATGGCCACGCGCATGTCCCGCGCGACGAGTTCGCCGGTCACCGGTTCGCCTGCCTGTCTTGCGCCCGCCACGACTTGTTCAGTCCCTGTCGATGTAGTCGACGATCTCGAGCCCGAAGGCCGAGATGGCGTGCATCAGCTTCGGCGCGCTCAGGACCCGCATGCGCCGCACGCCGAGGTCCGTGAGTATCTGCGCGCCGATGCCGTAGGTGCGCAGGTCGCTGCCGCGGTCGGTGCTGCGCTCGCTGGCGGTCGCCGGACCGTGGATGAGGCTCTCCACCAGGTCGCCGGGGTCTTCGGCCTGGCGCAGGATGACGACGACGCCGGAGCCGGCCTCGCTGACCTGTTTCAGCGCGCTGCGCAGCGGCCAGCCGAGTTTGTCCCAGCGCACGCCGACGACGTCGCTGAGCGTGTCCTGCAGGTGCACGCGAACCAGCGTCGACCCCGAGGCGTCGATGCTGCCCTTGACCAGCGCCAGGTGCACCGTGCGGTTGACGTGATCTTCGTAGCACACGACGCGGAACTCGCCGAAGTCGGTGGGCACCGTCACCTCGGCGATGCGTTCGACGGTGCGCTCCTTCGCCAGGCGATAGCGGATCAGGTCGCCGATGGTGCCGACCTTCAGGCCGTGCTCGGCGGCGAAGGCCTGCAGCTCGCGCCGCCGGGCCATGCTGCCGTCTTCGTTGAGCACCTCGACGATAACCGCGGCCGACTCGAAGCCCGCGAGCCGCGCGAGATCGCACCCGGCTTCGGTGTGACCGGCGCGGGTCAGCACGCCACCCGGCTGGGCCATCAACGGGAAGATATGTCCGGGCTGGCGCAGATCCGTCGGCCGCGCGTCCGGCGCGACAGCGGCCTGCACGGTGCGTGCGCGGTCGTGCGCCGAGATACCGGTAGTGATGCCCTCCGCGGCCTCGATGGACACGGTGAAGTTGGTGGTGTGATCGCGATCGGTCTCGCTCACCATGAGCGGCAGCCTCAGCTGCTGGCACCGTTTGCGGGTCAGCGTCAGGCAGATAAGCCCTCGCCCGTAGCGGGCCATGAAGTTGATGTCCGCCGGACGCACGCAGCTGGCGGCCATGATGAGGTCGCCTTCGTTCTCGCGCTCTTCGTGATCCATGATCACGACCATCTTGCCTGCCCGGATATCGGCCAGGATCTCGTCGATGCCGGCGAACTGCGCGCCGTCGTCCGCCGGTGTTGAGATCTGTGTAACCTTGTCGTTCATTGACTGCTCGCTTGCTCGGACCCGAAGCGGGTGGCCAGCATTCGTTCGATGTATCTGGCTATCACGTCGATCTCCAGGTTGACCCGGGACCCGGCCTCGTAATGACCGAACAGGGTGACGTCCCGGGTGTGAGGCACGATGTTGACGCCAAAGGCGCCGTCACGCACGTCGTTGACCGTGAGGCTCACGCCGTCCACCGAGATGGAACCCTTGGCCGCCACCAGCGGCGCCAGGCGCTCGGGCAGCGCGATCTCGACGCGCCAGGACCGGGCCTCCGGTCGGGAGGACAGGATCTCGGCGACCGCGTCGACGTGCCCCGTCACCAGGTGCCCGCCGAGCGGATCGCCGGCCTTCAGGCTCGATTCTAGGTTGACCGGATCGCCCGCCTCAAGCTGTCCGAGGGTCGTGCAGTTGAGTGTCTCCACCGACACGTCGGCGGAAAACGCGTGGTCGCTGATCTCCAGCGCCGTCAGGCAGACGCCGCTGACGGCAATGCTCTCACCCTCGGCGGCCGCAGACAGGTCCATACGGCCCGTGTTTATGCGCAGACGTACGTCGCCACCGCGCGGCTCGATGCTCTCTACTGAACCCAAAGTCTCGATTATTCCCGTAAACAATTGCTTTTCCTGAATTTTATCCTTGGTCACTCGTCCGGATCGTGAAACGTCGGTGTCGCCACGATGCGAAGATCCTCTCCGACCACCCGTCGATCCCGGACCGTCAGACCCACCCGGTCGCGCATGCGCTCGAGCTGCGGCAACTCGAACATGCCGAGCCCCGCGCTGCCCATCAGGTGGGGAGCGAGGTAGACGACCAGCTCGTCGACCAGGCGCCCGGCCATGAGCGTCCCCTGCAGCGTCGGCCCCGCCTCCACGAGCACGTCGTTGATCTCGAGGGACGCCAGGTGCCTCATGGCCGCCGCCATGTCCACACGCCCACCGCGCTCGGGCAGCATCGTCACCTGGGCGCCGGCCTTTTCCAGGCGGTCCCGTGCCCGGTCGTCGCCGCGACACGCCAGGATGAGCGTATCGCCGGGGAGCGAGAGCATGCGCCCATGGGCGGGCATGCGCAAGCCGCTATCGATGACGACCCGCAGCGGCTGGCGCCAGCCGGCGGACGCAGGTGCAAGCCGTACGTTGAGCGACGGGTCGTCGGCCAGCACGGTGCCGATGCCGGTGAGAATCGCCGAACTGGAGGCCCGCAGGCCGTGCACGTCGCGCCGCGACGCCTCCCCCGTCACCCACTGGCTCTCGCCGTCGGCCATCGCCGTGCGACCGTCGAGGCTGACGGCCAGCTTGGCCCGCACGAACGGCCGGCCCGCCGTCATGCGCTTGATGAAGCCGCGGTTCAGCGCCGCGGACTGCTCGGCCATGAGGCCGGCACCCACCGACAGGCCGGCGTCCTCCAGCGCCGCCAGGCCGGCGCCGGACACCGCCGGATTGGGATCGCGCAGCGCCGCCACGACACTGGTGACGCCCGCGTCGACCAGCGCCTGCGTGCAGGGCGGTGTCTTGCCGTGATGACAGCAGGGCTCCAGCGTCACGTAGGCACGGGCGCCCCGCGCCTGGTCGCCCGCGGCGTCGATGGCGATGACCTCGGCATGCGCCTGCCCGGCGCGTTCGTGCCAGCCTTCGCCCACGATGTGTCCGTCGCGCACGAGCACACAGCCGACGCGCGGGTTGGGATGACAACCGTTGCGACCGCGCGCCGCCAGCTGCAGGGCCCGCGCCATGTAGCCGTGGTCGTCGACGGTGAAGGCCGCGTCCACCATGCGTCAGTGCCCCGTTTCCGTGTAGCCGATCTGCCCGGGACGATACATCAGTTCTTCCGCCGCCGGCCCTTCGGCGGTTCCGTGGGCAGCAAGGACATCTGCTCCTCGCTGAGCAGGGCCCCGGGCGATTCCTGCAGCCGCTCGATTTCCTCGCGAAACGCGTTGACGTCCTGGAAGCGCCGGTAGACGGAAGCAAAGCGCACGTAGGCCACCTCGTCGAGGCGACGCAGCGCGTCCATCACCATGTCGCCCACGAGGCGGGCAGGCACCTCGCGCTCGCCCGCCGTGCGCAGCGAATGCAGGATGCCGCTGATGGCGTCCTCGATATCCTCCGCCGACACCGGGCGCTTTTCCAGCGCCTTGATCATGCCACCGCGCAGCTTGTTCTCGTCGAACGGTTCGCGGCGGCCGTCGCCCTTCACCAGGTAGGGCATCACCAGCTCGGCGGTCTCGAAGGTGGTGAAGCGCTCGGCGCAGCTCAGGCATTCGCGCCGCCGGCGCACCTGCCTGCCCTCGCCCGCCAGGCGCGAATCGATGACCTTGGTCTCGTGCTGACCGCAGAATGGACAGTGCACGCGTCGTCGTCCGGCGTCGACCTCAGGCGCCGGCCCCGTAAACGGGGAACCGGCCGCACAGGTCGATGACCTGGCCCCGAACGCGCTCGATGACGGCGTCGTTCTCGATATCGTCCAGCACGTCGGCGATCCAGCCGGTCATCTCGCGGGTTTCACCCAGTCCGAAGCCACGCGTGGTGATGGCCGGCGTGCCGATGCGAAGGCCGCTGGTGACGAAAGGCGACCGCGGGTCGTTGGGCACCGCGTTCTTGTTGACGGTGATGTTGGCGCGATCGAGGGCGGCATCGGCGTCTTTGCCGGTGATGCCCTTGTCGATGAGGTCCACGAGGAACAGGTGGTTGTCGGTGCCGCCGGAGACGATCTTGTACCCGCGATCCATGAGCACCTCGGCCATGGCGCGGGCATTGGCGACCACCTGTTGCTGGTAGATCTTGAATTCCGGCTGCAGCGCTTCCAGGAAGGCGACGGCCTTGGCCGCGATGACGTGCATGAGCGGACCGCCCTGGGTGCCCGGGAACACCAGAGAGTTGAACTTCTTGTTCAGCGCCTCGTCGTCGCGGGACAGGATGATGCCGCCACGCGGCCCGCGCAGGGTCTTGTGGGTGGTGCTGGTGACCACGTCGGCGATCGGCACCGGGTTGGGGTATTCGCCGGCAGCGATGAGCCCCGACACGTGCGCCATGTCCACGAAGAAGTACGCGCCCACGGCATCGGCGATATCGCGGAAGGCCTGCCAGTCGATGACGCGCGAATAGGCGCTGAAACCGGCGACGATCATCTTCGGCCGATGCTCCCGGGCGAGGCGCTCGACCTCGGCGTAGTCGATCAGCCCGGTTTCCTCGTCGATGCCGTACTGGACCGCATCGAACAGCTTGCCGGAGAAGTTGACCTTGGCGCCGTGCGTCAGGTGGCCGCCGTGGGCCAGGCTCATGCCCAGGATCGTGTCGCCGGGCGACAGCAACGCGAGGTACACGGCGGCATTGGCCTGCGACCCGCTGTGCGGCTGGACGTTGGCGTAGCCGGCGCCGTACAGCTTCTTCGCCCGCTGGATGGCCAGTTCCTCGGCGGTGTCGACGTAGTCGCAGCCGCCGTAGTAGCGCTTGCGCGGATAGCCTTCGGCATACTTGTTGGTGAGCACCGACCCCTGCGCCTCCAGCACGCGCGGGCTGGCGTAGTTTTCCGAGGCGATCAGCTCGATGTGTTCTTCCTGACGTCGCCGCTCCGCCACCATCGCGGCATGCAGGTCCTCGTCGTATCCCTCGATTCTCATATCGGCGCTGAACATGGTCTCTCCGTCTTGCGTGCCGTCCGTCCGGCCCGGCAGGGCTCCTCGGGTGGCGGGTCGTGTCAATCGGTCATTGTACCCCAGACGGGCCCGCCGCCGGCGGCGCATGTGTCCAGAAAGAACCAGCGCCGGCGCTTGGCTTCGGGGCGGACTTTGCTCAATAATGGCGCGCCCTTCAGCCGACACACACCGAACGATGGCCCAATTCGTCTACACCATGAACCGGGTCGCGAAGATCGTGCCGCCCAAGCGGTTCATCCTTCGCGACATATCCCTGAGCTTCTTCCCGGGCGCCAAGATCGGCGTGCTGGGCCTCAACGGCTCCGGCAAGTCGACGCTGCTGCGAATCATGGGCGGCATCGACACCGAGTTCGAGGGCGAGGCGCGCGCCCAGCCCGGCCTGAAAATCGGCCACCTGCCCCAGGAGCCGCAGCTCGACGACGACCTCGACGTGCGCGGCAACGTCGAACAGGGCGTCGCCGAGACCATGGCACTGCTCAATCGCTTCAACGAAATCAGCATGGCCTTTGCCGAGCCG
>JAAUYH010079455.1_pt1 | contig 11158 bp, 6 predicted proteins | sample 7278061 | NCBI WGS metagenome assembly JAAUYH01 (sample SAMN14350203, study PRJNA611818) | marine sediment metagenome | isolation source: surface marine sediment (0.6m) | place: French Polynesia: Moorea | collected 2018-08 | reverse complement strand
GGGCCGTGAAGAAGAGCCTGCTTGTGATGATGATCCAGGCTGTGAAAGAAGGTTTTGAATGGACGGCGTCGTACGCTGAGTTCGAGAACTTGAAGATGAACTGGCGCCTGCAAGATTTTGAATGGAAATGCGAGAGGAACCGGAACCCGGCTTCGACGGTGAAGGACGGTTTGAGCTGTGCATGATCGCTTTTTTTTCGACTTAGATCAAATACGGTTGATTCACGGAACAAAGGACACGATTGTGCAAATCCAGGAACAAGGAGGCAAGTTAAGTGAGATCGAGCCTTGACTCGTTCCTTGACCTGCTTCGTTTGTATGAGTTATTATTCATAGAAAAATGACTCAGTTTCGTAGAAAAACCTGGACAAGTAGTAAATATCTCATTATCACGTACACCAACTGAGTTTATCTGAATAGATTGAACAATGAACAACTTGAAAACGATATGTAGAAGAGGAGTCGTAGGAAAAGATCCCCTGTCAAAAACAAAAGTTAGTCGCAGCACTTGGAGACCAGCTCAGAATACGCGCATAACGGCGTGCTTTGCACAATCTTCGGTAATAAATTTCTCTTGAACAAATGACTTGTTCCTGCATATTTTCAATCGAAGTATGAGTTACTCAGCTAATAATTCGATCTTCACTTCTTTCTAGTTCGAGAGCCTCGAGGTCGAAAGTCTGGTTCAAGCCACTGAGATATTGCCGCCGTAAGAATGCATTTACAGTATAACCTATAATTTTCTGGATGCAGATTCTCGACGGCATGTGTGAATTGCAGGTCAGTAAATCTATTTGCTCCGAATACAACATCTCTATTATGCAGTAGTACAAAACACCTTCCATTGCCCCACGACAGGTAATTCTATGGAAATCAAAGCACCTTACCCGACTGCTATACCAATTTACTAAGATTAAACATTCTATGAATAAATATCAAATCCATTCAACATTCAAAATATATTCTGAGCTCCTGTCAGAAAGGCACAGCAGCAATTTATCTGTTGCAATCGATCTAGATGTTTCGAGTTACAATCAGACCCTTGGAGAGAACAGTTTAGTTTCCAATAATTGCAATAATTGTTTTGTTTACTTATTCTTCGACGCTCAGCAATACAATACAGTATTGTGTTGCTGAACTCAAGTACAATAATTTACTCGATTCGGAAGCAGTTGTTACAGTTGCAGAGTAGGTTCATTACGGAAACATAAATTTCTTCAAACTGTCACTGCTGTGAATTGGAACACCTAGATTTGCAGATTCACCGATAGTAAGTGAGAATCCACTATGCTAAGAGATTAAGGCAAATGAATCCAAGACGCCTTTTTTCACCAAACAAACCCTTCATCAAGAATTTGGGTCTGTAAGTGTGAAAGCAAGCGTTTGGTGTACCACCGACACCCACTATTTTTGCGAATCCGTCACGCTTCTTGCTGAACATTCGTTAATATGAAATCAAATCCCACTCGCATTTTCACCATTCGAGCACGAACAAAATCAAAATGCTGGTAATCATTTGGAGTTTTTGGAGTTTTTAGAGTTTAAGCCCAGTTGTTCAGAAAGTTATTGGAAAATGTAAATGTACTATCTGCTGATAACCGTAGTACTAACAAATCTATCGCTGCGAAATCTGAAATTAGGCTGGTTGATTGTCAGTCTCACAGGTGCAACTTAGCCATGCAAGATGTTCTGTCAGAACATAGTGCATCAATTATTCGTGTACGTAGCGTAATGAAATGCCGTCAACTCCAATCAGTACCATGAGATTACGGAAACACACAATCTTGCGAGCTGAAGTCAGTAATCTAGCTAGCAGGTCGTCATCCGTCGAAATAATGAGAATATATTTACTACTGAATATTGATGGTTTGGTACTAGTCTAGCGTGTGATCCATCTCAAATATAACGAATCGAATCATTATTTTCTTGACATTTAGAATTGAATAATTGCTGGGCGTGCATTAATTCTGACACCCAATTTTACTATTCTTCATTATCGAAAACAAGGCATCCTGATATATTTCGAACACCCAAGGTCCATTGACCTTCGGTAAATCATTCTCTTCTTCTCTTTCATTTTTGCCATTTCACTTAACACTTCGGTAATAAATTCATTTGGATCTGGCTCCTGGCTTTGTCGATCATATTGAAGACGGCGTCCCTTTTCGTATTTGGCCTTACCTCCGAAGTAAGCTTCGTATTTTGATGCACGGCACTTTGCGACTCCACAACGAAAGTACGGTAATTTTCAACCCTTCACAAGTCGAGTTGTGAGGACCATGTTCGAACCGTATACCAGTCCTCCTTTACCTGTGCAAGGCAACGAATTCTTAGAATAAAGGCAGTATCTCCGTAAGAAAGTTAAACATTTTCTTCGGAACTGAGAACATTGGTTAGGAATTCATCAATCTTCATGTCGAAGGTGCGGGTAGTATAGGTGTGCATTGTTCACTCTCGGTTTTGGTTTGTGCGCCATATCTAGGACATTGTACGTGCATTACGTAGAAGCTTCTAGTTTGCATCATTGCTATCGATCGTTAGATCAACCTTGTATTTGAGATGGATCGCACACTAGACTAGTACCGATGGTTTGTATGAAGTCATGCCTTCCACAAGATTCATGAAACGAATTGAATCATTGAACAATGAATTATGCCTTCTGGATGAAATTACAAAATTATTCCTGAAAAAATATTATAGTTCTTCAACTGAGAGATCTATTTGATTCCATGGTTGAAAATTATCCCTCTCTTCGTGACTGTCCATCTGGAAATGCATCGATTGTTCATAACTCAACGTTTGAGTCTGATACTTGTAAGATAATGTCTAATCACTTGAATTCAATGACGAAAGAAGAAGAAAAACAGCTTGATTTCGTATTGAACCAGCACAACTATCCTATACTGAATCGGAGAATTTAACATTATCTGGTAGAGCATTCGAAAATTAGAAAGACACGGAAGAGAACGCCACATGAATTTACGAATCGTTCTTCTGATTTCGAACTTTATAAAACGATATTTATCAATTCTATATTTGCGTTCACGGACCGTCGGAAGGAATATTGCCCTTTAATTTCGCACAGCAGTTCTTTTTCATGCCTACAGATAATTTAAATATTTTAGATCTGTAGTGAATTCTAGGTATTTAGAATAATTACCCAGTAAGTCTTCAGCTTAGATTTGCAAGCACAATTACTCTCTCTTGTTCGTTTTTTTAGTACGATCATTTATTTTTGCGCTACAGTAAAATGTAGACGGCACTATAAATAAATTTCAAATAGAAAACATTCAAGAATATGTTTTTCGAAGGGTATGGTTACAACATGCGACTGCGAAAAATAGATTCATGGAGATATACCGTTTGCTTGCTGCGGATTTTGAAGAAACGAAGGTAACTTTAATAAGAGCTTTAGTTATTAAAGAAAATCAGGCTATAAGCTTTTAAGTGATCTTTCGGAAAAAATAGAGCAGAAGAGAAAAGAAGAAGAGCAGGACATCATCGGAGATCAGAATTACTATGGTTGCTTCTAATTCCCCAGGGCCGTGATTAGAGTATGCAAGGTATCCGACACGGCAATGAGGAGCTTAGCGACAGCTTGTCTGGCTAGATAGTATTTCAACCTTTTTCGACAATATACTCTACTGTTTCTACGTTTTGCCTTCAAATTTATCGGGATTCGCAGCTTCGGGGCATGCTTTATAAAAATGAATGTAAAAGGAAAGCGTAATCAAACTGCCAACCTTTGGCTGAAATGGTTATCATTCTTTGTCTTCGTTTCGATTTCTCTTGAACTTAAATGTAATTAGGTTCTTCATTAGATGAGAATATTTAAGTACCCATTGAATACGTTAGCTAACCTTCTTTAGCTATGTTGAAAATCAGTTTATACACTACCTTATCTGTGTATATTATGGAACAAAACAAAATTTATAACACAGGGCATACCTAAAATTTCACTGTAGTACAACAGTGTGCAGGACAAGCGAACAGAACTGTAAAATTTTTGTCCGATCAATCTGAGAAGCTTATTTACTAATCGGAATCAGGGTTCAAACTGCAATGGAAATTTTACTATATCACATGCTTCATTTTCTGGCAGTGCATTGAGAGTTTCCACTTTACTTTCCACTATATGTACATAGTACTAAATGTATCATAAGCAAAGGTTGCCAACGTACTAGATCATTTCCGAGATATAGTCAGATCATTTTCAAGGTTGTTGTCACGCAGTTCTGAAATAATTTCTCCTTCCTATGATTGTGGGTCGATTTTTTTTGAATTGCTTCGTAATCTTCCGAAATTCATCAATTGATTTCGTTCAGATGGTTACCCCGATTACCGAATCAATTCTGATCTGTTTATGATTTTCAGGATGTGCACAAAAAGCTACCACGATTCGTTTAAGGAAATGTCGCATTTGCGATACAGTGGACGAATAAGACTATGGTTTTAATACCGAGCATGTAAGGTAGAGAAAGTGAAAAACTATCTAGATTAAAATAAGATAGGCTGATGTTGATTCAAATTAGAACATGATAATTAACCACCTCATTTTGACAAAACTGGGGCCCATATGCACAAGTCATTCTGTGTTGTGCACTTCAATACTCCACCAGTACATTTAATTTGAGGGAGACGCCTATTCTACAACCGAATTGGCTCACAGCAACGAACTGTAAGAATGCGAGGCAAAAATAGTTGTCGAAAATATGCTAAGTACTCTACAAATAGAGTATGGGTTTGAAAATAAAACGTGAACACGGCTTAACAATTTTCATACTCTTCGCAGTACATGTACCTTATTCTCTAATACTATTTGTATCGTGATTTTTTCGAAACCACCGCCAGCATCTTTTCTGATGAGATTTAGGTAGCGAGTCTAAATTGCTTGCGAAAGTGTGCTAGTTTCAGAAGACTGCAGTAAGAAGCCTCGCTAGTTTCTGAAAGAATATTCGAAGAGATTCGCAGTAAGCCATACTCGTTTGCCTGAATCGCAGCAATGTCGAGTTAAACAAATGAGCAAGAATCTAAGCTAATTGAACAATGGTATGGAAATGAACCTGTCAATGAAGTTGAAGCGAAGGTTCTCTTTCAAATTTACAACTTTTGTCAGTATCCAAGCTGCAAATCTTCTACATACATACCGCTTTCTCCTCTACAACCGCATCAATATGGAATTCCAAATCATTGTCTTGGTGCATAAGTTTCCACGTTTTCCTTTTCAAGGCTACAGCTGCCAGCCTATTGGACGTGTGAGCTCCAAATCGCCGGATAAAACGTGCTAACGATTACAGTAAACATGATCAATTAGTTTGCACAGTGGAAGTAATGATTCAATCAGTACAATATGTAACGCTATGCAAATCGCAAAACTGTGCGAATCGAAAGATAGAAAGTACAATAGGGAAACGTGATGAGAGATATGACGAATTCGCTGATCTGCATCTTCCAGCAATGCGTGACTAGAATTCTCGAGAACCGTGCTCGATCAGCTAACGAAGGAGGAGGTAACTATTCTAATGCTACTAAAACACAGTTGTTCCAATTGAATAGTTCCATAAAATCGCAGCTTCATCTATTTCGATGGCATGCATGCAACTTTCTTTTGTGGATACTTTATGTTATCCGAGGCTGCCCAACCGGTGTTTACCCTAGACGAATTAGCTAGCCCGAACAACGGCAAATACGCAATATGGGTTATGTGGAACGATGCGCCAGTCATTTCGGGATGTAGTGGTTGCGTGTGGCCGTCACTGATGAGAAGACACTTTGCATTAATCTTTATCCTTGAATTAAGACGCATCTGCGACGATTTTCGTGTTCAGATACGGTACTTGTAATTACTCAGTGAAAGTTCTTCGTCTGAAACCCCGAAGCAAAGGAGTTTCTTTTGATTTAGTAAAATTATTTTATGACAGAAAATACGTCTGCTTGAACAAGGATTTCAAAGGAAATGCGAGACGAAAGCGTTCTAACAGTAATATTAAATTGTATGGAATGAACTCGGAAATTCACAAATTTTAGCCATCTGTGTAGTTCTATTGAATTCATGAACCATTCTCTTCACAAATTAACTATAAATTTAGGCATTCGAGTCCAAATCTATGTAAAGTGCTTATCATGCAGAATCGCATTCAAGACGAAGAATGTGATAACGGTTCAGTTGTGGAATTACTAAGAATTCTTGAGGACATATTTTTGAAATGCTTCCTATTGATTTTGGGCATTTTAATTACTGGAGAATAAGAGATAATCCAAGAAACACTTCGAGAGGAATGCTGGTAACTAGCTAACCGAAGATTTGAACTGTCTGTTGAAATCGTTCTATTTTCTAAGCGCAAACGTTTCGCATTTGACATCGACTGATGGTTCGATTTCGACAACAATTTCTTGGGTTATCAATAATTAATTTTGGACATGTTCAACATGTGAAGTCAAATTAAATCTTAAATTTCGGTTTTAGTGAAAACGTGGTCAATTCCAGTTTGTACTTCATTCCTTAAACCATTTCACTGTCGAAGAAGTCGCTGTTTTTTACCGCTTTTTTACATAAAGCTAAATCTCTAACTACTGCAAATAATCAAACTGTTTTCATACTGCAATTTTAGGGCGCAATGCTAAAGCATTTTCTCGAATGTCGATTTCTGACTATCAACCATTCAAATGATTCGCGCTTTCTGTGGTAAAACTTAACTTTGACTAGACTATTCGTCTTCTTCGTGAGCTCTCGGTTAAAGGATGGTTGTGCTCGAAAAGTAATAAAGACAATAATGACACTCCTCGTTAGACGGCTTTTAGTGTGCGAGGTAGAAATAGTTCAGTCGTTAATATAATGTTGTATTGACTTAATCTAACGTTCACCTATATATAGACTTAATACTAGGTTCTAGAAAGTTCTAAAAGCATCCTTCACGGCCGTCTGGAACTTTCTAGATGTTTATAGAGACATCAGAAAAGCTCAACAAATTTCTAAATCTATATGTAATTTTAAATGCTCAAAATATATACGAAAATCAAATATTCTAATAAAATGTGTCTGCTGCAATTTTGTTATTATTAAGTTGAACTGGAAAACAGTAGCTTTGACCTCGTGAACGATAAAATTCATGCTTCTCACATTTCCCCGGCAGTTTTTAATAATGCAAACACATAAACGAGCACTTTTTTCTAGGTAGTTTTTAGCTCTGATATGGTTCTTGAATAATAGCTTTTCCATCTCCTTTCTTCATACCCTGGTAACAGCAACTTGTCGAAAAGAAGGAAGACGAAGCGATGCTATGCATTTTTTGAATTTGATGAGAATAAGTTCAAATTTTCCGCAATCATCCGTTGTCGCACATATGCAGAATTGTGCGCTAAACGAGATCGATTCCGAAGAAAGCACAGAAAGTTTCATCCTTTTCATAAATCGATGCTTCTTTCCGAATTTCGCGATGAATAAATTGATTTCATTTCTAAAGTTTACTTAAAATTCCAGGAACTGTGGGATAACTTTTAGGCTCGAATAAATTGGATTGATATTGGATTCACAGAGTACACCAATGATAAAATTTAACGGTTATTACCGAGTAGGTACTGCTTAATTAATGTTGGACCTGCCGAAAACTTTCATAGAACCTACAGGAGTGACATCTATAAGAAATGAGTTAGACTCTAGGAAACGGATTGATTCCTTCATAAGTCTACTTTCAAAGCGAATGGCTCGCAAGGCATAAAATTGAATCAAAACAATAATTTTTCATTTGACACCAGCATTAGTTTATAGTCCTATTTTAATTGTTCTGTTTAAAATAAGATCTTTGACCAATCTTTTCTTCACAGTAGACAGAAACAGGCAATAGAGTGGCTCTTGGTTCAATAAAATATTTCCATGACTCCATTTCTCGATACAGATTCTTGTTTTATTAGAGTGTCACCTATTACGATAACAATATAAATTGAAATCAGACGCACAATATTAATTCTGCAGGAATTGCAGCCCACTGCAGATTATTTATTAAACTGAAATTAACTTTTACTAATAGTTTATTACCTTCTTCCACACTCAGTCGATCCTTCGTGGTATTATTGCAGCAGCTAAGTCAACCTGACCTCGATAGAAGGGGTTCCATTTGGGAAACACCAGCTCGTTTAACTGAATGCGTCTGTCAGACTTATAATCATCTTCTTTATATTATAATTCGAATATTCATAACCTGGTTAAGCAATTGTATATGATTGGTCGAAAACGAAAATTGAAGTACTAAAAAGATCTTCTTTAGTGCAATTAACATAAGTTCTTGCACTAAATTTACTACATACATTTCAATTTTTCGATCCTATTTTGTTTATGCGTATAACAAAATAGTTCGTTTGGGTTTCTATGTTTTTTTGTGAGATATTATTCTGTGAATCCTGTATGGATACGAAAATATTCTGTTTACACGAAATAAATGGGCTTTTGTTGATTGTCTAAAGACCCATCTAGCATCTTCCGTGGATTGTGCAACTAAAAATACAAAATTTTATTTCAATTTACACATTGCTCGACTTAAATTCTATTTTTGCGTTGTATACCCTATAAAATATATGATGTCAATCCAATTTAATTGAACTCTGATTTTTGTTGTAACGAAATTTTTTATCAATGTTCAATATGAGCAGTTATGATGAAGAAAAATATCAATATGAATTGATTTTTACAATAAAAGCTTGAAAAGAATATCGCTGATTCTTTTTTACTTAAAGCTAAACATTCGATACAGAAGATAAAGTGAATCATGTGGCCAAATAAGTACTCTATAACGTTTGTCAATCATGAAGTGATACTGTTACGACAACAAAAAAAAGGCAGACTGTGTAGCGTATGCTTGATTATGTCCTACGCTTCATTGTCGCCTACGTTCGAATGTCGCCGACGCTTCATATTGAATTTTCCAATGTTGCGTGCAATTAATGTCTCTGCTACACAATCATCGTTGCGTGTTTGACTCATTTCGTATTATTTTGTTAATAGGAGAGTCGGAATCTCTCTACAGGTGTTCTGTGATCGGCATATAGTCTCATGGTTGCGAAGATAGATCCTACTCAATTCCGTAATATACATTTTTAGCGTACCTAGAACATCTTATTCACAGTGCATCCACTGTTCTATGCTCAATTGATCCCTTGCAACCTTTATTGCGAGAGGTATCTGTTTTTACTCCAACCAACGTATTTGTTTCAACCAAGAAGTAGTTCTCTACTTTTCAGCTAACTCGTTCGTGTGGACTATTCGGAGTGTCCTCACAGGCGGATCTGCAGCCTGACCTAGGTAATGATAAGGAGCCATTCTCATGCTCCGGCTTCCGCTTCATCCCTGCGGAGCCCACCTTGTTGTGGTGTCCGTGATAGAGTTGTAGCGTTTTCTTCGAGCGCTGCTTCTCACTCGACCCACGTTTGGGTCACTACTCGACGATCACTTACAAATCGTACAACAAATATGTATCTACTTGCATTTGTATTTATCGATCAGTAGTTCCTTTAAAAAATGTAAGATTATTTATCAGCGTTTTCGACGTATCAGATATCCAAACAAACTAGTAATAATCGAGTAACTGTTTCACGTATCAGTCAATTAATTTCAGGAGGTTCACGGCAAAGATGGTTTTCGGAGGGCACCGTACCGGTTCAATATAGTACCCGGATTTCTTTCCAGCACGAGAAAAAAAATCTTCACTGGATTAAGACCATGCATCTGTATCAGCAGTATAGTTCAACGACTTTAGCTGTATCCGAGCTTATTCTGGAATATTTGCAGTAGAATGTGTTTCAGCAAAAATTCCTTTGCTTTGTTACATCCGATTGTTCTTCTCGTAGTGCGATTCGCTCAGGAAGCGAACAACTCTATAACCAAGCACAGAATAGAATACCAATTGCGAATGGGAAATGATACAACATCTTCTGGTTGGGCCGCGCGACTGTGAAATGCCAACAGAATCAAAGTGCACACCGAATTAGGAGGTATAATCAGGGTAAAGAAAGGTCGATTTCGCTGCAACAAGGTCACCGTTGGTAGATTATCAAACTTCAGGAACCCTCCTGAGGGAAGATCATGCACTATTTATGCAGCGAAGGTCGCGTGAACCCAATATAAGGAACTCGGAACAGACCGCAAATTGTCGAGTGAAGCGAAAAACCCACAGACAGTTCAGTTTCAGCCAAACCGCTCCTTGAGATATATTTATGGAGTCCTTGGACTACAAGACGTACTAAAAAATAAAACTACAACAATACCAAAATTAAAAATGGCTGGATTCAAAAAGCTCAATTTCTTCCATTGTAGTTAGTAGCGCTCCTAGGGTAAAAAGCACAAATTGCCCAGCTTGTCAGTCAGAGTCATATACGCTGTCCTCCCGTACCAAGTGCATCCTATCAGTTTAATGTTGGAAACCGTGATACTGCACTTTTCAATGACAAAATTGGTTCTGCAACAAGCTACAAGCAACTTGCAATCTCATCCCAATCACTTATGTATTTCACAATATTGATTAGTTATGACGTTCAAAATTTAATGTGAAACAAGTTTGTGGTAATTTATTTGAGTCGATTGGGCGCTTACTATTAGTTTAGTCTATTCTTTCAAATTCTAAGTTCGGTAACTATTGCTTGTATGTGATGATTGTCATTATTTCTATCTCTCGCGCTGTTCCCTATTTGTCTAGATAATTCTGAACCTTGCGAAGAGTTAGGCAGAAATTCTTACCCAGCCGAGAAATACGAAGCGTGTTCAAACAAGCTCCCAAGCATTTTTCCAAAGCTTCAGAATCCATCTCTGTTGTTACAATATTAGATCCAATCGTTGTATACTGTAGCTCGCAATTTTCGTTCAACTACTGGAAGACATTGAAGCGCAATAGATAGGAGATCTAGACAAACTTATTCTGCAGCGAGAGCCTATAGATGTTTTAGCTCACTTGGACAACCGATTAGCCGAAATGTTGGAGCATGACAATTTTTTTGCCGAAAAATGAGTGTATTTTCTCCAAATGATGCTTGCCAGAACTGTTTCAGAAGACATGAAGCTCAAAGTATTCGTCCATCATCGTTGTCTAATTGGGAATGTGCGTAAGTACAAAATTCAGATGTAACGGTGGAGCAGATCTAATAGTTGGTCGGAAACATGGAAACTTCGATAT
>JAAUYH010233674.1_pt1 | contig 11159 bp, 12 predicted proteins | sample 7278061 | NCBI WGS metagenome assembly JAAUYH01 (sample SAMN14350203, study PRJNA611818) | marine sediment metagenome | isolation source: surface marine sediment (0.6m) | place: French Polynesia: Moorea | collected 2018-08 | reverse complement strand
GCCCAGGTCGCCGGCCAACAACAGGTCGGCCCCGGTGCTCTCGATCGCCTCGGCCTTCTTCTCGACCATGGCGGGGGAGATGTCTGGATATTGGACGCAGAAGGTGCCGCCGAAGCCGCAGCAGACCTCGGCGTCGGGCAGCTCGGCCAGGCTCAGGCCCTCGACGCTTTCGAGCAGCGCCCGCGGCTGCGCCTTGACGCCGAGCTCGCGCAGGCCGGAGCAGGAATCGTGATAGGTCGCGGTCGCCTGGCAGCGCGCCGCGACCGCGGTCATGCCGCGCACGTCGGTGAGGAAGGAGATCAGCTCGTGGGTCTTGGCGGCCAGCGCCTCGGCGCGCGCGGCCAGGGCCGGCTCGTCGCCGAACAGCCCGGGGTAGTGCTCCTTGATCATGCCGGCGCAGGAGCCCGAAGGCGCCACGACGTAGTCGAAGGGCTCGAAGGCTTCGATCACCTGGCGGGCGATCGCCCGGGTGTCGGGCCGGTCGCCGGAGTTGTAGGCCGGCTGGCCGCAACAGGTCTGCGCCCGCGGCACCTCGACCGTGCAGCCCGCGCGCTCCAGCAGCTCGACGGCGGCGAAGCCGACCGAGGGGCGCATGAGATCGACCAGACAGGTGACGAAAAGCCCGACGCGCGGGCCCGAGTCGGACATGACGGTGCCTTTCCGTAGACGCCCGCAACAATGGTGCCAGGATTGGAAAAAAGCAAGGAGAGCGCCGGTTTGCGCGCTATCGGACCGGCGGGGTCAGCTCGTCTTGCCGTGCCGCTTGGCGACCGCGCGGGGCAGGAAGAGGTAATAGCTGCCCTTCTGCTTCATGCGCCCGGCCTGCTCCAGGGCCGCCTCGCCGGAGCCCCAGAAGAAATCGCCGCGCACCGGGCCCTTGATCGCGCCGCCGGTGTCCTGGGCGACCATCAGACGGCGCAGCGCCCTGTCGGTCCCGGGCCAGGTGGTGTCGAGCCAGACCGGCGCGCCGAGCGGCATGAAGGCGCGGTCCACCGCCAGGCTGCGGCCCGGCGTCAGGGCCACGCCCTGGGCCCCGACCGGCCCCTCGCCGTCGATCTCGCGGAAAAAGATGTAGCGCTCGTTGCGGTTCATGACCGCCTGGGCGTCCTTTGGGTTCGCCCGCAGCCAGTCGCGGATCGACTGCATGGAGGCCTTCGAACGGTCGATCTTGCCCTCGTCGATCAGGGCCCGGCCGATGGCGTAGAAGGGCCGGCCGTTCGAGCCGGCGAATCCGACCCGCAGCACGCCGCCGTCGGGCAGGCGCACGCGCCCGGAACCCTGCACGTGGAGGAAGAAGGCGTCCACCGGATCGTCGACCCACACCAGCTCCAGGCCGCGCCTGTCCAGCACGCCGCCGTCGATCTCGGCGCGGGCGTGGTAGGGCAAGAGCTTGCCGTCCTCGACCCGGCCGACCAGCTTCATGCTCTTGACCCCGGCCTCGAACTCGCTGGGGTCGGCGGTCACCAGGTCGTCGGGCAAGCGGTAGAGCGGCCAACGGTAGCCCCCATCGGGCTTCAGGGCGCCGCGCAGCTCGGGCTCGAAGTAGCCGGTGAAGAGCCCCGGCCGACCGTTCTGGTTGTCCGCCCGGAAGGCCACGAACTCGCCCTCGAGGGCATCGCGCAGGCCGGCCTCGTCGCCGGCGGCGACATCCAGCAGACGGCCGCAGGGCCGGCGCCAGTCGGCGATGCTGCCGGCCAGGCCGTTCGGCCCCAGCGGCCGCGCGTCGGGCTGCGCCAACAGCCGCCGGCAGGAGCGCCGCAGGGCGGGCAGCGCCTCGGCCAGCCGGTCCTCGGACCAGCCGGGCACCGCCTCGAAGCCGACGGCGGTCAGGCTGAGCTGGTCCGGCAGCTCGACCTGGTCGGACGGCTTCTCGCAGGCCGCCAGCGCCAGTGCGGTGGCCAAGAGGCCCACGACGGTCAAGTGGTTGATTTGCCTGAAACTTTGCGGGCGAGCGGTCCGCTTCACGTCGTCAGTTCGAGCTGCGGGTCGCCACCAGGGTCCAGTTCGGGTCCCGGCTCCGCGTGTTGCGCGCGAAGGTCCAGATGTCGGTGATCGTGGCGACATGGCTCTCGTCTCCGTCGACCACCTCGCCCTTGGCACTGCGGGTCACGTTGACCTGTTCGGAGACGAACTTGACGGTCACGAAGGCGGTCTTGCCCTGAAGCTCGGCCTCGATGATCTCGGCCTCGTTGATGCCGACCAGGGTGGTCTCGAGCGTCTCGTTGGCCTCCTCGCGGGCCTTGATGGCGCTGGTGAAGTCCTCGTAGACGTCGTTGCTCAGCAAGGGCCGCAGGGCGCGGGAATCGCCCTGGGCGAAGGAGGCCACGACCATCTCGAAGGCGACCTTGGCGCCGGTCACGAAGCCCTCGGGGTCGAACTCCCGATCGGCGAGCTTGATCTGGGTGAGTCCGGCCGCCGCCGGCGAGCCCGTTGCCCCCAGTTCCTCGGCCGAGACGTCCTCGGCCTCCGCCGCCTCGCCGCCGGCGGCGCGGTCCGGCAGCTGGATCACCTTGTCCTGGCCGGCTTCCTCGCCCTTGTCCTTGCGGAAGGGGTCGTACTTCGGCGGCTCCTGATGCCCGGTCCGCTTGCCCAGGACGCTGCGCAAGCGAAACACCAGGAACGCTGCAATCGCAGCGAATACAAGGATTTCGAGAAAGTTTCCGTCGCCCATCTATCCTGTCCACCGGAGGGCGCCGTTACGAAAAAATGCGAGTACCAGCTGGCACGCACCTGCGATAATCGCTAAGTCTCGAACCAGGAGTCTGGACGGGTCTAACAGCGCTTGCAACCCCTTGAGCGTTAAATAAGCAGCCGCCCACGAAAGGGCAAGCATGGCATTTCTTCTCCTCGCGGCCTTTATTGGCGTGCCGCTTCTGGAAATCGCGGTCTTCATCCAGGTCGGCGGGCTGATCGGCCTCTGGCCGACCCTCGGCCTGGTGATCCTCACGGCCCTGGTCGGCACCTGGCAGCTGCGCGCCCAGGGCCTGGCCACCCTGACCCGGGCGCGCGCCCAGATCGACCGCGGCGTGCTGCCGGCCCACGAGCTGTTCGACGGCCTCTGCCTGCTCTTCGCCGGCGCATTGCTGCTGACCCCGGGTTTCGTCACCGACACTTTGGGACTGCTCCTGTTTTTGGCGCCGTTCCGCGACTTGCTGCGGGGCTGGTTCGTGCGACATCTCAAGACCCACGCCGAGACCCGGGTCTGGGTCGACGGCGAGGAAGTCTACCGCCGCGGTCCTCAAGATTCCGTGATCGACGCCGAGTACCAGGAGGTCGAGCCCGACGAGCGGCCGGACGACGGCCCGCCGCGCCGATCCGGGGAGCTGCCGCGATGATGCTGATCCGGCACGGCCAGACCCATTTCAACGTGGTCTACGGCGCCACGCGCCAGGACCCGGGCGTGGTCGATCCCGGACTGACCGAGGAAGGCGTCCGGCAGATCGAGGCCGCCGTCGAGGCGCTCGCCGGATACGATTTGCGGCGCATTGTCGCCAGCCCCTATTCCCGCGCGCTGCAGACCGCCGAGATCATCGCCGAACAGCTCGGCCTCGACGTCGAGGTCGAGCCGCTGGTGCGTGAGCGCGCCTACTTCACCTGCGACATCGGGTCGCCGCGCTCGCAGTTGTCGACACGCTGGCCGGGCTTCGATTTCCGCGACTTGCCCGAGCGTTGGTGGGACGAGCCCGAGGAACCCGAAGAGCGGTTGCTGCTGCGCTGCACCGAGTTCCACAGCAACGTCTCGGTGCTCGATGACTGGCGCCATCTTCTCGTGGTCTCCCATTGGGGCTTCATCAAGGGGCTGACCGGGCTCGCGGTGCAGAACGGTGAGTTGGTGAGTTTCGACGCCTCGCGGGAGTGAGGCATCCGCGGACGGCGGCCCGGTAGTTGTCAGCCATGCCGATCCGTGATAGCCACCTGCGCGCTCAAACACAGGAGATCGACATGGCCGAGCAAGAGACCGCGCCGGGCGCCGGCAGCGGGGCCGAAGGTTCGCAACAGCAAGCGTCGCCCGAGATGGAACCGCGGCTCTTGGTTCATCGCCACTACGTCAAGGACCTCTCCTTCGAGAACCCGAACGCGCCGGCGATCTACACCTCGCGGGAAACCCCCAACATCAAGGTGCAGATCGACGTCAACGCTTCGCGCCTGGGCGAGCGTATGTTCGAGGTCACGCTCGGCACCAAGGTCAATGCCGTGATCGAGGACAAGACCGTATTCCACGTCGAGCTCGACTTCGCGGGAATGGCCAAGGTCGGGGGTGGTGTCGATGAGTCCCTCATCGAGCCGATCCTCTCGATCGAAGTGCCGCACCTGCTGTTCCCCTTCGCGCGCAACATCATCGCCGACGTGACGCGCGACGGCGGCTATCCGCCGCTGCTGATCAATCCCGTGGACTTCGCGGCCCTGCGCAATCAGAAGCAGTCACAAGCCGCCGCCGGCGAGACGGCTCAAGCCGGCTCGACCTGATCCTCAGCGATCACCGCCGCCAGATCGGATCGTCAATCTTCTCGAGCAGTTGTGCGTGCGCCGATTCTTCCGCGTCGCTCGCCGCGTGTGGGCGCGCTTCGCGCCGCGGCCGCTCGGCGGCCGTTTCGGTGATCGCGCGGGCGCGCTTCTGCGCCAGGTCCAGGCCGGGCTGGCGACCGCCCAATAGTTCCACGTAGACCTCGGCCAGGAGCTCGCAGTCGAGCAGCGCGCCGTGCAGGGTGCGCCGCGAATTGTCGACCTCGAAGCGCCGGCACAACGCGTCGAGACTGACCTGCGCCCCGGGAAAGCGCTTGCGCGCCATCCGGACCGTGTCGATCGCGCGGGCCGAATCGATCCCGGGACGGTCGAGACGTTTCAGCTCCGCGTTGATGAAGCCGATGTCGAAGCTGGCGTTGTGGATGACCAGCTTGGCGTTCTCAATGAAAGCCATCATGTCATCGGCCACCTCGGCGAAGCGCGGCTTGTCGGCGAGGAACGCGTCGCTCAAACCGTGCACGGCGAGCGCTTCCTCCGACATCTCGCGCTCCGGGTTGAGATAGCTGTGGAACGTGCGGCCGGTGGGCACGTGGTACATGAGCTCGAGGCAGGCGATCTCGACGATGCGGTGGCCGGCGGCGGGATCGAGTCCGGTGGTTTCGGTATCGAGAACGATCTCACGCATGACGTCCACGACGAAGCGACGGGCGGGGCGGCCAACGGTGTCCGATTCGGCCTTTCACGAGTCTGACGATGCGCGTCAGGCGGCGCAAGGTCTCGCCCTTGCTGAGACCTGTGGACAACACGAAGTCGGCGCGCCGCCGTTTCTCGGCATCGGGGACCTGCTGCGCCAGGATCGCGCGAAACTTCTTCGCGTCCATGCCCGGCCGCGACAGCACGCGCGCGGCCTGAACTTGCGGCGGGGCGGTCACCACGAGGACGGCATCGCAACGCCGTTCCGCACCGATCTCGTACAGCAAGGGAATGTCCAGCACCGCCAAGGGTCGGCGCCGGCGCGCCTGGCGTGCCAAAAAAGCCTCGCTGTCGCGGCGCACCAGGGGATGCAGGATTGCCTCCAGTCGCCGCAGCGCCGCCGGATCTCGGAACACCCGGTTGCCGAGCATCTTGCGATCGACCCGGCCGTCGACCACGACGCCGCGAAAGGCCTTGGCGATCAGGGGCACGGCGGCGCCGTTGCGGCCGGTCAGGCGGTGCACGGCGGCGTCGGCGTCATGCACCGGCACGCCGAGGCGCCGCAGCATGCCGGCCACGGTCGACTTGCCCATGCCGATCGAGCCGGTCAGCCCCAAGATCACCATCGGAGCCTTACCACGGCCTAGGCGCCGCCCGCGCCTTCCAGGACGAAGCGACGCAGCGCTTGATCGACCTCGGGGCGGACCCCGAACCAGGCCTCGAAGCCCGGCCGGGCCTGATGCAACAGCATGCCGAGGCCGTCCACGACGGCAAGCCCGTGCGTTTCGGCTTGCACCAGCAAGGGCGTCTCGAGCGGATTGTAGACGATGTCTGTCACCACGGCATGGTCCGGCAGCGCGTCGAGCCCGATCTCCAGGGGCGCCTGCCCGGTCATGCCCAAGGTGGTCGTGTTGACCAGGAGGCCGCAGCTCTCCAAGGCCGCATCACGCTCGTCCCACTCGACCGCACTGACGCGTTCCCCGAATTCCTCGGCCAGAGCCGTGGCGCGCTCGGCCGTCCGGTTGGCCAGCCGCAGCTCGGGCACGCCGGCGTCGAGCAGGGCCACGACGACCGCCCGCGCGGCGCCGCCGGCGCCGAGCACCGCGGCCGGCGCCGCGTCGGCCCGCCACGACGGCGCGCCCTCGGCCAGGTTCTCGATGAAGCCGAAGGCATCGCTGTTCGAGCCGACGATCCGTCCGTCACCGAAGACGATGGTATTGACCGCGCCGATCCGGCGGGCGGCGGCGTCGGCCTCGTCACAGGCCTGCAACGCGCGCTCCTTGTGCGGCAGGGTCACGTTGACGCCGCGAAAGCCGAGCTCGGCCAGAGCGCGTAGGGCCGTCTCGAAAGCCGTCGGCCGCACCGGCAACGGAACGTAGGCGCCGTCGATGCCGTGGCGCTCGAGCCAGAAGCCGTGCAACCGCGGCGACAGGGAATGGCTCACGGGCCAGCCCATGACCCCGGCGAGCTTGCTGGCACCGCTGAGGATCATGTCGGCACCGCCCCGTGGCGGCGCAGGAAGTCCAGGAGCGGCAGCAGCGGCAGGCCGAGGATCGTGAAGTAGTCGCCCTCCACGGACTCGAAGAGCTGCGCGCCGAGGCCTTCGAGCTGATAGGCACCGACGGATGTCAGAGCGGAATCGCCCACGGCGTCGAGATAGTCCTCGATGAAGCGGTCGCTCAAGGGCCGCACGCGCAGGCACGCCTGCTCCAAATGATGCCAAAGGCGTGTGCCGTCGCGCACGACGCAGACCGCGGTGATGAGGCGATGTTCCTTGCCGGAAAGCGCCCGCAGGTGGGCCGCCGCGTGGTCCCGGTCGGGCGGCTTGTCGAACCAGACCCCGCCGCACTCCATCATCTGATCCGCGCCGATCACCAGTGCCGCAGCGTGACGCCGGGAGACCCGTTGCGCCTTCAGCTCGGCCAGGGTCTCGGCCGCCTGCTCCGGCGTCGCGCCTTCGGCCTTGAGCGCGCGCTTCACCTCGTCCTCGTCGACCTGCGCCGTCTCGCAGCTCGCGGCCACACCGGCATCGGCCAGGAGACGGCGCCGCGACGGGCTGGCCGAGGCCAGCACCACCTCCGGCGCGGCGGCGGCCGGACCGATCCGCGGGCCCGCGACCGGCGTGTCCATCACGCCTGGCCGTCCCGGTGCCGGGACAGGTGGTTCAGAATCGACGCGGCGGTCTCCTCGATCGAGCGCCGCGTGACATCGATCACCGGCCAGCCGCATTTGCTGAACAGGCGCCGCGCGAAGGCGACCTCCTTGCGCACCGCTTCGAGGTCGATGTAGTCGGTCACGTCGTCCGGTGCAGAGAGCATGTTCAGGCGGTTGCGCCGCACCTGGACCAGCCGCTCGGGATCCTTGGTCAAGCCGATGATGAGGGGTTGCTTGGCCGACAAGAGCTCGTCGGGCAGCGGGCAGCCCGGCACGACCGGCACGTTCGCCGCCTTGATGCCCCGGTTCGCCAGGTAGACGCAGGTCGGCGTCTTGGAGGTGCGCGAGACGCCGCAAAGGATCACGTCGGCGTCGCTCAGTTGGTGGGTCATCTGGCCGTCGTCGTGGACCAGCGCGAAGTTCATCGCTTCGATCCGCTCGAAGTACTCGGCGTCGAGCGCGTGCTGCAGACCCGGCTGTCCGCTGATCTCCTCGCGGAAATAGCTGGCGAGCCCGACGATCACCGGCTCCAGGACCGAGATGCAGGGCACGCCCAAGTTCCGGCAACCTTGAACCAGATCCAGTCGCAGATCGTCGTTGACCATGGTGAAGAGCACGGCGCCGGGGTTTTCGGCCACGCCCTGGAGCACCTTCTGCACCTGCCCGCGCGTGCGGATCAGCGTCCAGACGTGCTCGATCGGCTCGACCCCTTTGAACTGGACGAGACAGGCCCGGGCCACGGAGTTGACGGTCTCGCCCGTGGCGTCGGAGACCAGATGCATGTGATAGGCGGTCATGACTTGCTTCCGATCCAACCACTCTCGGGGCCGAATCCTGAAAACGTGGATAACCCGACCCACGGCGGTGGAGCCCGTCGATTCGCACACGCTCTGCCCCGGTCATCCGGCAAAGCTTGCAGCCCTGAGCCCGTCGGCCGAAACGGGTGTACAACACAAGCGAAGGCCGCGTCGGCGTCTCTTGTCCCCGTTATCCTCCGCTTTCCGGATCCAGGCAAGGGGCGGCCCGGTCCGGGTTGTCCAGGCCGAATCGCACGAGGCGCCCGGCATTGCGATGGGGCCGGCGTGTTCGGGATATGATCCTGTGGACGATGGCCTATGCCCGTGACTCACAGGGATCAACAACAACAACAAGATTCTCTTATAAGAAGGATTCTGTTTATGGTGGGGCCGTTAATCCCACCCGGCCTGCTCCTGCCACGACCGATCCGGACCAGATGACCGAGGAAAAGCTCCTGCTCCGCGCGCTCAAGCGCCAGACTTTGCCGCGGCCGCCGATCTGGCTCATGCGCCAGGCCGGACGCTACCTGCCGGAGTACCGGGAGACGCGGGCCAAGGCCAAGGGGTTTCTTGATCTTTGCTTCACGCCCGACCTGGCCGTCGAGGTCACGCTGCAGCCAATCCGCCGCTACGGCTTCGATGCGGCGATCCTGTTCTCGGATATCCTCGTGGTGCCTCATGCGCTCGGACAGAAGGTCGGCTTCGAGGAGGGCACGGGTCCGCGTTTGGAAGCCGTCGAGAGCGCGGCGGCCCTGGAGCGCCTTTCGGCGGAACGGCTGCACGAGGTCCTGGCCCCGGTTTACGAGACCGTGCGCCGGCTGAGGGCCGAGCTGCCGCCCGACTGCGCCCTGATCGGCTTCGCCGGTGCGCCCTGGACCGTGGCGACCTATATGGTCGAGGGCGGCGGCTCCAAGGACTTCGCGGCGGTCAAGACCTGGGCCTACCGCGATCCGGAGGGCTTCCAGCGGCTGATCGACCTCCTGGTCGAGGCGACCGCGGACTACCTGGCGGCCCAGGTCGAGGCCGGCGCCGAGGTGTTGCAGATCTTCGACACCTGGGCCGGGGCGCTGCCCGAGACCGCCTTGCGACGCTGGTGTCTGGAGCCGGCGCGGGCCATCGTCGAACGCGTTCGAGCGCGCCATCCGGCCGTGCCGGTGATCCTGTTTCCACGCGGCGCCGGGCCGCTCTACCGGGACTTCGCGGCCGAGGCCGGGGCCGAGGCGCTATCGCTGGACGTCGCGGTGCCGCTGGCCTGGGCCCGGGACTCGCTGCAGGGCGAGTCGGTGCTGCAGGGCAATCTCGACCCGATCCAAGTGGTCGCCGGCGGCGACGGGATGCGCCAGGCGGCGCTACGGATCCTGGAGACCTTGGGGCGCGGGCCCCTGATCTTCAATCTGGGCCATGGCATCGTGCCGCAGACGCCGCCGGAACACGTCGGCGCGTTGGTCGAACTGGTGCAGGGCTGGAAGGGCTAGGGAGCGCAATGGGCGGATTTCTGGGCGATTGGTACCTTTGGGTCCAGGCGCTTCACGTCATCAGCGTGATCGCCTGGATGGCCGGCATGCTCTACCTCCCGCGGCTCTATGTTTATCATTGCGCAGCCGAAACGGGTTCGGCCCAGTCCGAGACCTTCAAGGTGATGGAGCGGCGCCTGCTGCGCGCCATCATCAACCCGGCCATGATCGCGTCCTGGCTCTTCGGCCTGATGCTGGTGGCGCACCTCGAGGCCTGGGGCGAGGGCTGGATGCACGCGAAGTTCGCGCTGCTGATCGCCATGCAGCTGATCCACGCCGGCTATGCCCGCTGGCGCCGCCATTTCGCGGCCGACGCCAACCGCCACGGCGAGGGTTTCTACCGGGTGATGAACGAGGTCCCGACGGTGCTGATGATCGTGATCGTGATCCTGGTAATTGTGAAGCCCTTTTGAGATCCCTATATCTAGTTCAGGCGGAGAATACGAAGAATACTCGCCCGGGTGGTAATCCCTCAGCTTGACTCTCCGACCGCTTTGGTCTAGGTGAAGGCGTATTCGCGCAAGTCGAGCGCGGCTATTTCCCCTTCAAGCGAGTATATCCGGGACCTGCCTCAGGTTCGCTCTTCTGATCCAGCCGCTTAGGGACCGACCGCGCCCGCCAGGGGGCGCCCGCCAAGACTTCCCGGTCCCCTCCAGAACCTGAGCCTGCCTGGGCAAGCCACCCATCATCAGCAGACAGATCAATGAACCTCCAAGAACTTAAGACCAAGAGTCCGGCCGACCTTCTGGCGTTCGCCGAGGAGCTGGAAATCGAAAACGCGAGCACCCTGCGCAAGCAGGACATGATGTTCGCCATCCTCAAGCAGCTCGCCGATAACGATCAGGCGATCTACGGCTCCGGCGTCCTGGAGGTGCTGCAGGACGGCTTCGGCTTTCTGCGCTCGCCGGAGGCCAATTACCTACCCGGGCCCGACGACATCTACGTCAGCCCGAGCCAGGTCCGGCGCTTCGGTCTGAGGACCGGCGATACGGTCGAGGGGCAAATCCGCGCGCCGAAGGACGGCGAGCGCTATTTCGCGCTGCTCAAGGTCAAGTCCATCAACTTCGATCCGCCGGAGAACGCCCGTCACCGCATCAACTTCGACAACCTCACGCCGCTCTATCCCGACGAAAAGCTGAACCTCGAGATCGACGATCCCACCAACAAGGACTTCACCTCGCGCGTGATCGATCTGGTCTCGCCGCAGGGCAAGGGTCAGCGCGCCTTGATCGTGGCCCAGCCGCGCACCGGCAAGACCATGATCCTGCAGAACATCGCCCACTCGATCGCCGAGAACCATCCGGAGGTCTATCTGCTGGTGCTGCTGATCGACGAGCGGCCGGAGGAGGTGACCGACATGCAGCGGACGGTCCAGGGCGAGGTCGTCTCCTCGACCTTCGACGAGCCCGCGACCCGTCACGTGCAGGTGGCCGAGATGGTGATGGACAAGGCCAAGCGCCTGGTCGAGGCCGGGACGGACGTGGTGCTGCTGCTCGACTCGGTGACGCGGCTGGCCCGCGCCTACAACGCCGTGATC
>JAAUYH010114190.1_pt1 | contig 11159 bp, 11 predicted proteins | sample 7278061 | NCBI WGS metagenome assembly JAAUYH01 (sample SAMN14350203, study PRJNA611818) | marine sediment metagenome | isolation source: surface marine sediment (0.6m) | place: French Polynesia: Moorea | collected 2018-08 | reverse complement strand
TTTAATCCGACTCATCATGCCAAAATCTAAATAAGCCAGTCTGCCATCCGCCATTGCTAACAAGTTACCAGGATGGGGATCAGCATGGAAAAAACCATGTTCCAGTAACTGCCTCAGAGAACATTCCACCCCAACTTCCACTAAATGGGTAGCATCAATCCCTTGGGCTTGGACTTCTTCGATATTATTCAGTTTGGTTCCTGTGATCCACTCCATAGTCAAAACCCGTCTTCCTGTATATTCCCAATAAATTTTAGGAACATAGATTTCTTCCATGTAGCCGTAGAAGTTTTTAAATCTTTCTGCGTTACGCCCTTCCTGAGTGTAGTTAACCTCTTCAAAAATCCGCTCTGCTAACTCGTCAGTGATCGCAATTAGATTAGATCTCACCCGTTTGACATTATTTTGTACCCAACTTGCCAGCGATCGCATAAGGTAAATATCTAGAGCAATACGGCGCATTAGATCAGGACGTTGTACTTTTACCGCAACTTCTTCCCCAGTTTTGAGCTTACCCTTATATACTTGTCCTAAAGATGCAGCAGCAATGGGTTGTTCTGATAATTCTGTGTAAATTTCTTGAGGTGGTTGTCCTAATTCTTCTTCGATGAAGCGAAAAGCAATTTCGTTAGGAAAAGAAGGCAATTGATCTTGTAACTTGGCTAATTCTTCTAAATAAATAGGAGAAACTAAATCTGGTCTGGTAGATAAAGCTTGACCTACCTTAATATAAGCAGGACCAAGTTTAGTTAATACTGATCTTAGTTTAATTGCTCTGGCTCGTTCATTCTTAGCAGAAGTTCCTCTAACCTTGTCCCACCATAAGCCAATAGCATAGGAGGCAAAAGAAAAGATAATATTAATTGCTCTAAATAAAACTTGAAATGGACGTTTGCGGTATTTACGGTTTATCCTTTCTGCATCATAACGCCATTCCGCATTTGGTTCTTCGAGATCGATATCAACAGCTGTATCAACATCAAAGGTTGTCTCAACTGTTTCGGCGGAGTAGAGGTCGCTAAGATCTGATTTCGGTAACGTAGAAACGGGCATTAATGTTTTTTGAACCATGGGATTGACGCTGACTTTAGCAAGTATTGTAAATAATTGTAACAATATATCGACAGATCTGGTTTAACTTCACCTGAAATCTTTTGATTTCAATCTTATGCTGGATTCAAATATTTATTGGCATACTTGAAGATTAATCTTTTTTTAACAGTATTTTTGAGGCAGCAGGTTGTGATGTCAAATATTAACATAATCCCTCACCATAGGCTCAAGAGAGAAACATTCAGTCCTTTGCGTTAAAAGCGATCGCGCTGACAGCGATTCTAGAATCTCTAGCATAGTTTTAGCTGATATCTGAGATTTAATTTGCGATCGCAATTCGGAAACTGAAACAGGTTTTTTTTGCACCGCCAGACAGCTCATTAACTCTTGTTCCTCCCATGACAAGCGTCCCATCTGTTGGTCTAAAAGGACGCAAATATCGCCGAAAATAGGTGTGTTATGGTTTAAGAATTCAGCAATATTTCCATCAAATAAGTTTTTAATTGTCGTAGAGACGATCTTTAAGACCAGAGGATTGCCTGCATAGTACTTAATTAGACTGGTATAGTCGGTTTGTGAGCTCCTGAAAATACCCTTTTGCTCAAAAATTTTCTGTGCTTCTTTTACCTGCAAACCCTTGAGATTTAGAATGCGAACGGGTAATCTTTCTCCTTCAAGTCGCCCAATTGCTTGGGGCTTTTCCCGAGAAGTCAGCAGCAAGCAGCTTTGATGGGGTGTTTGCCCCACCACTCTCAGGAGTTGACCATAACCCTCATAGTCTGGGCGATATTTTCCCGCAACACAATTGCACGATCCTTGCTGTCGAGTGCAACCTTGGAGAATCGTCTCGAAATTATCCAATATCAGCAGACAGCGAGAAGCTTGTAAATAACTAATCAGCAGCGAAATCCTCCTGTCTATAGTTTCTGGTAAATCAGTTGCCTTCTCCTTCGACAAGAATTGGATCAGGTCTGCTAGGATATCTTTGATGAGTGGAGCATTGCGTAGCGATCGCCAAATCACTAAATCAAACTCATCTTTAATCAGCTTTGCCAGCTTCGTCCCTAGCCAAGTTTTCCCTATCCCGCCCATGCCCAATAGCAATACTAGTCGGCAGCGATCCAACTGAATCCACTGCTTCAGAGTTGCTAGTTCTGCTGCACGTCCGAAGAAAATAGAGGTATCAGGTGCCTCATTCCAATCTTGTCGATTTTGCTTTGTTTCTTGATTGTTCTGTTTCGATGCTGCCTCTTGCTCCTGAAACTTTTCAACCATAAAAGCTGGTTGGTAATAATCATTTGGTTTTAGGGATAGATTAAAAGCCTGGAAGCAGCGACTCAAGGTTCGCCGATCAACCCTTGTTTCGCAAGTAAATACCTTAATCAGAGTATGTGAATCTAAGCCAGTACGATCGCTTAAAGCTTCGAGAGTATAATTGAGGCCATTGTTTTCGCTAATTTCCGATTCTGATTTAGCCTTCTTAAGTTTCTCTAATGCTTGATTTGTAAGGATGACACCTCGTCTGCGTTCTTTAGAAACTTGACTTGGTTCGAGTGCTTTTCGTCTTTGCTTTGGTTTGTTACTCATGCAAATATTATCTTTTAACTTCTAGATATTACTCAAAACGAAGTCTTCTTTTTTATGCAAAATGTTATCTTTTGTATAAATTTGTAATAAAAATTTATTTACTATGGACTATAAATAAATTTTTATAATTTCAAACTAACTTGTACTACCATTTGCTTTAATCTTTAGCGGCTAAACCCCCTGTTGTGCTGTGAAGGCTTTAGTCATTTGTATGCAAAGTGTTGCTTTTTGTATAAATTATTAGTGTAATTTTATTTGCTACGGAATTTTAAAAAGTTTTTGCAATTTTAAATAAATTGTACCGATATTTGCTTTAATTTTTAGCGGCTAAACCCCCTGTGCTGTGAAGGCTTTAGTCATTTGATGGTGATAGATGTTTAAGTTCCTGTTTAAGTTACCAAACTTTCATTGATTAGTCCTGGTTTAAAATGCCATATTGAGGAACAAAGGCAGCAAGGGAGGTTTTTGTTTATGGAACTTGATGTTCCAGGTCTGACAGCGATGAATACTAGCGGTGTCACCGATATTTCTACATTGCCTGGACTCAAATCCCTTTGGGCTAAAACTCTTGGCGATCTCCGTGTGTGCGTCGCAGTTCTTGACGGGCCAGTTGACCAGTCCCACCCTTGCTTTGAGGAAGCTCAGTTGAAGCAGCTACAGACACTGGTTTCGGGGGTTGCCAACCAAGGATCGGCTTCACAGCATGGAACTCATGTTGCCAGCATCATCTTTGGTCAGCATAATAGCCCTGTTCGTGGAATAGCTCCTGGCTGTCGAGGGATGATTGTCCCTGTGTTTACTGATGGTACGAAAGGAGGGCTTGCCCCTTGTTCCCAGGTTGACCTCGCACGAGCGATTACTCAAGCAGTTGAGCAGGGAGCAAATGTGATTAACATTAGTGGCGGTCAGTTGGCTGCATGGGCTGAATCTGACCAATTACTGTCTAATGCCGTCCGTTTGTGCCAAGAAAACAACGTTCTCATCGTTGCTGCTGCAGGAAATGATGGTTGTGAATGTCTCCACGTTCCTGCTGCCCTTGAGTCGGTGCTAGCGGTGGGGGCTATGGATGCCCAGGGAAATCCCATTGAGTTTAGTAATTGGGGCGAAGCTTACCAATCCCAAGGGATCCTTGCTTTAGGTGAAAACATCCTGGGTGCAAGTCCGGGTGGTGGGACTGCTCTCAAGAGTGGTACGAGCTTTGCAACTCCCATATTGTCGGGCATTGTGGCTCTTTTGCTGAGTATTCAATTGCAACAGGGAGAAAAACCTGACCCCCATGTTGTCCGTGATGCCATTCTCAAGAGTGCCTTGCCTTGCAACCAACAACAGGGTTTAGATAGCCGTCGCTGTTTAGTCGGCAGGCTTAATATTTCTGGGGCATACGCCTTAATTACAAAAGGAGGAATTGAACTAGTGTCTGAGTCAAAACCAGAGGAAACTACGATCCAACCAAGTGAAACCAGCAGAGAAATATCTGACCCAATCAAAGAGGTCGAACAACTACAACCGAGTGAGGTTATCAATCTTAATTTAGAAGCAACTGCGCCTCAACCTTCAGCTATTGGGGTACAGGCAGCAGAAGCTAAGATATCAAACTCTGTGCCAACTGTTATGTCAATGGAGACAAATCCAATCATGGTGACTCCCAACAACGCAGCGGCGCCGTCTGTCACTCCTTCTGGAGCAGATGGAGTTTGTGAGTGTGGCGGCGGCGGACCGATGCAAATAGTTTATGCACTGGGAAAACTGGGCTACGATTTCGGTACTGAAGCCCGCCGAGATTCCATTCAACAGGCAATGAATTTGAACCGCCCGCCTCTTCAGCGAGAACTGCTTGGCTATTTTTCTGGCGAAGATGCAGAAGACAACCCTTTTAGTAATGACCCACATCCCTGGGATGCTCAATCAATTATTTGGACACTTAATCTAGATGCTACGCCGATCTATGCGATCGCTCCTACGGGTCCCTATGCCAGTGTGGCTTATGAACGACTTCGCTTGTATCTAGGAGAAGAGAATGTCGAGCGAGTCTCAATTCCAGGATATATCGGCGGTAGTGTCCGGTTACTTTCTGGTCAAGTTGTCCCAGTCATCATTCCAGAAGTACGTGGCATGTATAGTTGGTCGGTTCCCGCTTTAGTGGAATCGGTGAGGTCACAAATCACTACTGCAGCTAATGTCACGCAGGAAGGGTTCGAGTCTCAACTTGCAGACTATTTGAATCGGATCTATTATGACTATCGTAATTTGGGTATAACCCCTCAAGAACGAGCCTTAAACTTCTCTGCCACCAATGCTTTTCAAGCTTCCGTAGCCATAGCCACTGCAGCAGGTACAGAGCGAGTGTTTGATTCTATTTCGGTAGAAAAAAGTCCAATTTGTCGCCCCGATTCAGATTGCTATGACGTGAAGTTAAGCTTCTTTGACCCAGAAAATAACCTGCGTTCTAGCCGAGTCTTTCGATTCACCATTGATGTTAGCGACGTGATTCCTGTCACTATCGGCCAACCCCGCTCTTGGTCTCGGCGCTCTTAGTCTCAGTCCTAAACACAACTCCTAGAAGGAACATTACGATCTTCCAATCCAGGCTCTGCCTGTAACAAGATGCATCAACTCAAAAAGCAAACTAATCCAATTGCACTTCGCATCTGAGATACCTAAAACAAACAATCATTCTCAAATAAGGAGAGAAAAACATGAATCTTCCCATTCAATCTCAACCCGTTATGCGGAATGTTAGCACTGCCAAGATCTTAGGCGTTTTAACAGGAGTTAATCCCGCACAAAACTTGAAGTTACAATGCGACCTCTGTTGTCAGATGGGGGGAGTAAATTGTAATTCCATTATTCCAGGCTGTGTCTGCCCATTCTAAAACACCACTGGATTATGTGAGGGCAGGATTTCTCAAATCTCACCACGCATCAGTGATCCCTAAAAAACACAATCAACTCTCAAACAAGAAGAAAAATTATGAAACTTCCAATTCAAGCTCAGCCCGTAACTAGATGTGTCAGCACATTGATGTTTGCCAGTAATGGACTTATTCCTCAGGGATGCTCTACATGGGATTGGATAAAATGTGGAACGACAGTCGCAGCTTGTGCAGCTGCTTGTGTTGATTCTTTTGGCGCAGCTTGCATCGCATGTATGGGTCCAGCTTACAACCAATGTAAAGATTGCCTTTAAGGAGAAACTCAAAATGAAGCTTCCAATTCAAGCAGGACATGTACCACGAATAGGTGGTATGCGTTAGGCAAAAACTGAACCTCTGTAAAACCAAAAATCAACATTCAATGAAATAAGGAGAAATATTCATGAAACTTCCTATTCAAGCTCAACCTATAATGAGAGGCTACAGCACTGCAAAAATTAGCTCTAAAATCTATGCTCAGGGATGTAATTGGTTCAGCTGTGCATCAAAGGTCGCTGCCTGTGCTGCCCAATGTTTAGACTCTCGATCTCCATCCTGTTTAACATGCTTAGGTCCAGTTTATAACGAGTGTAAAGATTGTTTCTAACTTGGTTATAGACTATCCACAACTAGAACACCGATTCAGTAATCCGAGAAATTGGGTTTCTGGAGAGTTTAATAATGGGTACTGGGGCAATTTTTATCTCTAAAAAGATCTGAAAGCCTTGTTCAATGGTTCATTTACATCAATGTCAATGAACCATCCATAAACTAATTGTGATGGCTGTACATTAGCAAAAGTAGCCGCAGTCAACAGTATCGCAGCAGAATGTAGCACACAGGGTGAAATCCCCAGTCATACCAAATCCGATTTAGATACCCCACTTAAAAATTAGACAAGACAGAGGACAGAAGGACTTTATCAGTAACAAAAAAAAAGGGGTTTTAAGATACGGATTTGGTATCAGTCTATTAATCCATGTCGTGTTGAAAAAAAATGCTAAATGAGGAGTTACACCCTAAATGTCTAAAGAAAGCGTAAAACAGTTCAGTCAGATAGCCTCGAAGAACAGTAATATTCAAGAGAGGATAAAAGAAGCAACAGATCGAGAAACATTAGTTAATCTTGCTGTGGAGCTTGGTACTGAAAATGGACTGAGTTTTACAGCCAAGGAAGTAAAGGAATTTTATGAAGAAGAGTTAACCAAGGCTAAAAAGGCAAACATTAATAGACTTTTTAACAATTTTAATATAATAGCTGGTGCTTCACTGAGCAATCAGCTTGTAGACCCCAGCATTTGTGATGATCTTGATTTTTTGGCGCGGGAAATTTGCAAGCAAGAAATAAGAAATATGTGATCGCCGATCTCTCCTTCTCTCTCAAAGAAGTTGGAGCTGCCGAATTTAAGGTGGACAATCTCTTTGAGCCAAGACCAAGAAGGCTACGGTAAGGCTTCAGCGGTTGCTTAAGGCAAAGGGTTAGGAGTGCGATTGCCGAGCTTCTAGTGGCGTGTCAAGAGCGTAACGCACCCTTCGTGATAGCGAGAGAGTGCGATCGTTTTATTGGGGTAGATGAGTGGCGATTGCGACTGTTGAATGATTAGGTTGCGGAATGAAAAGAGCGATCGCTTTTTGATTGAGTTTTTGGTTCAAAAGTGCGATCGCTTATTAATTTTTTAGACTTAAACAGCGATCGCCTTTGTGGAATGATTCGGTTGCGGAATGAGGAGTGCGAGCGCTTTTTAATTGGGTTTTCGGGTCAAAAGTGCGATCGCTCGCTTATTAGTTGCAGTTGAGACTTAAAGATTAGTAGAAATTGCATCAACAGGACAAGTAGAAACACATTGTTCACAAACCACACAACGCGATCGCATAAATTTTAGACGGAAACTTTTCGGGTCTAAAGTCAATGCTTTGGTAGGACAAACTCCTGTACATAAACCACAATCAACACAGAGGTTTTCATCAATAGAAATCTCACTATTCGCTGAAGAAACATCAATACCGTGACTAGTCATCCATTCAAGTGCAGCATCGATCGCGTCAATATCTCCTTGCAGTTCTACTGCTAGTTTTCCCACTCTATCTGGGGCAATTTGGGCACGAATAATATTCGCAGCTACGTTAAAATCCTTCGCCAAAAGATAGGTAATGGGAATCGGAACTGTATTGCGGGGGAAAGTTAGAGTAACTCGTTTTTTCATGAGAATTCACTAGCCAGGAGATGAGGAGACAAGGAATATGGGGAAGGTGGGTAAGAACCAACGTATCTTCTATTCCTAATGATAACTATTGCCTGATCAATGATAAATGTTTACTGTTTATACCGTAACATTTCCACCGATTGGGCCGTGAAAAATATACCTAAAAAGATATAACTCAGTAATAAAACTATATTGTTTATTGCCCAAATTCCATTTATTAAATTGTTATAACTTTCTATTAAAGATAGTTGTTGTAAAATTTTTCCGATCGCGCCATCAATATTGTTGGCAATAATATCTATAATCCACAAGAAAAGAATCAAAGCAAAGGTAAGAATCGCCGAAATAATATTACTATCAGTTAACGAAGAAATAAACATTCCCCAAGATAAGAGCGCAGTAGCTAATAAAATTAATCCCAAGTGAGCTGATAAGGGCACAGCAAAAGGCATAGCAGGATTAGAGGCACTAAAAATAATTGCCTCATAAAATAGAAAGGGCATAATCATAAAAATGAAAAAAGCAACTACTCCTAGTAACTTACCTAAAGCAATGACCCAGTTAGATATGGGAGATGTGGCTAATAACTCTAATGTTCCAGCTTTTCTTTCTTCTGTATAAAGTCCCATAGAAAGTATAGGTAAAATAAACAAACAAAGTGAACCTAATACAGAAAAAAAGGAAGTCAGAAAAATATAAGGTACATCGATAGGCTCTAGAGGAATTCCTAATTGTTCGCTATAGGCCACTTCTTGAATAATTCCTTGTTCTCCTAAAAGAATATTAACCATCAATATACCTGCGATTAACCAAAAAATTCCAGCAACAAGGTAAGCTAGAGGTGACTGGAAATAGCTTTGAAATTCTTTTTGAAAAATCGCAACAATATTATGTAAAACCATTATTAATTGTTAATTTCTTCTTCAGTTGTCAATTCTAAAAACACATCTTCTAGACTAGGACGGATACGACGCATTTCGTATAAGCTGATACCCTGCATGATTGTAATAGCTGCAATATCTTTTCCTGGTTCGCTATTAGCATTACAAGTAATCTCTACTAAATCACGATTCTTATTATTCAGATTTTTCGTAATAATTTTACTGCCAATTACCCCGGAAATTTTCTCTAGTTCTGGTAACATTTTCTCCACATTTCCTGCCAACTCAAGTTGATAACTATAATTACCAGAAAGTGTTTGTTGTAAATCACTAGGAGAATTAGTAATGACAATCTTGCCATGATTAATAATCATAATGCGATCGCAAGTCATACTGACTTCTGGCAAAATATGGGTCGATAAAATAATAGTATGTTGACCAGCCAAACTCTTAATCAAATTACGCACTTCAATAATTTGACGAGGATCTAAACCGACTGTCGGTTCATCTAAAATAATCACGCTCGGTTCATGGATGATCGCTTGAGCAATTCCCACTCTCTGACGATATCCTTTAGATAATTTATTAATCGCGATTTTTGTTTTATCTACTAGTTGACAACGTTCGATTACTGAGGCAACTTGCTTTTTGCGATCGCCAGTAGCAACTCCCTTGATTTTCGCTACAAAATGCAGGAAACCCTCTACTGTCATTTCAGGATACAAAGGCGGATTTTCTGGTAAATAACCAATGCGACGGCGGACTTCCATCGACTGTTTATGTACGTCATAACCTGCAATTTTAGCTGTTCCTGTAGTTGCTGGTAAATAACCCGCTAAAATCCTCATGGTAGTGGTTTTCCCTGCCCCATTTGGCCCCAAAAAACCGATAATTTCTCCTGCTTCTACAGTAAAATCAACATCCTCGATCGCGGTGGTTGAACCATATACTTTACTCAGATGCTGGACTTCAATACTATTCATAGAAAAGGTTTAATAAATTTTCTTTGCAAAGCAAAATCGAGACCATAACGAGCGATCACAAAACTGAGAATACCTTCTGTTATTAGGATACTTAAAGACCAGAATTGACCTGATTTGATTACTGTCGCTTCGAGCAATGCTAGTCCTCTCACTAAACCAAAAGCGATGACTGCACCATCTTTGAGATGGGAATTGCGATCATTACGGATAATGTAACGATAAGTTACGCCGAACAAAAAACCACTCACTAAGGCAGTAGCTATAGTAATTAAGCTATCCAATTGAGAAGTAACTTGTAGCAGACTAAACCGCATTCCCCAGCGAACAAAGATGAGATTATTCAATAAGATAGCTATCAGATCGGCAAAAGTAAATGCCATAGCACTTATCAATCCTGCTTTAACCGATTCAATTCTTTCTACTGCTAAACTAGGCAAAATCCTCACCAGAAAACACCACATAGAAGTATGATATATTGTGTGGTTGTTTGATAAATTTATATTGCAAAAAGTAAATACAAATTATGGATATTTTGACATTAGGTTGGGTTACTGTACTGGCTTTATTCACTTGGTCGATTTCAATGGTAGTTTGGGGTCGTAACGGATTCTAAAAGTACATTGATTAAACAATTGGTTGAATATAGGGTCATCTTTGCCCGTAATTAATCATGGAAACAATTTCTATAGTTATACTCGCGCATTCCCTCTCTTGGTGTGCGCTTGCCCTCGAATGGGGTTTCCTTGGGCGAGGGGATCTCGCCAGGGTGGCACTGATTGCAACTGACGGCGGCGCCGGGTCGCTCGTCAACATTTTATTTTTCGTCGCTTTAGGACTATTAGTAGTTGTTAGTGGTGGAATATTATATCTTTCGTCGGTTAAATGGCGCGATCGTCGCCTTCAAAAACGCGATAACAAGTCTGGTTAATCCACGAATTTTTAGTCAATACCTCGATTGGTTAAGCGGTGCCGGGATAGGAGAGTATTTTGCCAAGGTTTATTTACTTAGACCTAAGACTAATTTTAATTCCCCCATTCCCGCGCTACGGATGAACATCCGCTAAAAGAGGTCAGACCTCCTTCAGATTCATACCAACTCGCAATCTAAAACGTAATTTTCAAATTTGTATTGAATCGAGTCAAATCCCAAGAAAACAAGCGGTGCGACCCCGATCGCGAAAACCCTAGTTCGCGATCGCAAAAATCGACCGAGACTTTTTCAGCAAGCCCTCAATAATCTCTGTAACTTATAGAAGTCAAACTAGCTGTAAAATTAACCAAGCCATAGGGAATAATAGGTAATAGACGAATGGCAAACATATAAAATAAACCACCCTGACCTATTTCTGCATCGATTGCTTTCCAACGACCCGCCAGTTTTTTTTCCATTAATTTTCGACCGATACTACGAGTAAAGGCAAAAGCGACTACCGCTGCCACTGTCGTCCACAGGTTTCCCCACCAAGTGACAAATATGGCTCCTCCTGTTAAATTTAGGGGCGTTGAAGGTAAAATCAGGAGTGTTCCTGTATAAAGGGG
>JAAUYH010079388.1_pt1 | contig 11160 bp, 8 predicted proteins | sample 7278061 | NCBI WGS metagenome assembly JAAUYH01 (sample SAMN14350203, study PRJNA611818) | marine sediment metagenome | isolation source: surface marine sediment (0.6m) | place: French Polynesia: Moorea | collected 2018-08 | reverse complement strand
TTTAGGGATTAGGTTTTATATTGGATTGAGATCTCAGGTAACCCAAATTACTAAACTAAAGCATCAAATTCTCAAACACTGCCGCAGCTCCCATACCACCACCAATACACATTGTGACCATTCCATAACGAATACCGCGCCGTTTCATTTCTTGAAGCAAAGTAGCAGTTAGTTTAGCTCCTGTACAACCTAGAGGATGTCCTAGAGCAATTGCCCCACCATTGACATTGACAATATCTTCATCGAGTCCTAATTTACGAATTACCGCTAACGCCTGACCAGCAAAGGCTTCGTTGAGTTCAATTAAACCAATATCATTTAGGGTTAAACCTACTTGTTTGAGTACTTTAGGAACGGCTTCTACAGGACCAATACCCATGATTTCTGGCGGAACACCCGTAACTGCATAACCAATTAGTCTGGCCATCGGTTGGAGTCTCAGTTCATGCATTTTTCTCATGCTCATGACTACAGTAGCCGCTGCGCCATCAGACATTTGGGAGGAATTGCCCGCTGTGACAGTGCCTTTGTGCTGAAAAACAGGTTTTAAATTGGCTAAAGCTTCTAAACTAGTATCTGGTCGGGGACCTTCATCTATATTAAAGATTTTTTCGATGGTTTTAGCTTCACCTTGATCGTAAATAGTTTCTTTTATGGTGATCGGGATTATTTCAGCGTTAAAACGACCAGCTCTAATAGCTGCTAAAGCTCGGTGATGCGATCGCAAAGCGAATTGATCTTGATCGTGGCGTGAAATATGAAACTCCCTGGCGATATTTTCGGCAGTAATTCCCATTGTGATGTAAGTTTTGGGGGATTCCTTGATTAATTCGGGATTGGGAACAAGATAGTTACCGCCCATAGGAATCAGGCTCATGGATTCTGCACCGCCAGCGACAATGATATCTGCTTGTCCGGTAATTATGGCTTGGGATGCCATAACAATGCTCTGTAATCCTGAAGCACAGAAACGATTTACGGTGCATCCAGGGACGGAATCGGGTAAACCCGCCCGTTGAGCGACAATCCGACCGAGGTTCATGCCCTGTTCGCCTTCGGGGAAGGCACAACCCATAATAATGTCATCGATTTGTTCGGGTTCGAGTCTGGGTATTTTTGCGATCGCGCCTTTGACGGCGGTGGCGCCGAGATCATCGGGACGCATGTGATGTAAGCTGCCCCGAGGGGCTTTGGCAATGGCAGTTCTGACACTGCTAACTATGTAAGCTTCTGTCATTTTCTTCTCCAGGTTTTGTGTTGATATTTTGATGTAAAAGTTATCTTTTCTTTTTTCTGAACTTATCGATCAAATACAAAATGCTTACTGGGGGACTAGCCCCCCAGACCCCAATCTCGCGCGTTCCCTTGCGTCTGTCGCCGACGCGGGGTCGCTCGCCCATTGGAAGACGCCGTCCCCAAACCCCTTCGTAAGTGTTGACTAGTGAGTTGGAAAAATTTAACTATCTCAGTAGTTTTACAGCTTTCTCAATCAGAATTACTTGTTCTTGGATATTTTAAAAATCCCCATTACTCATTACTTATTACTTATTACTCAATGCTTAATTCCTCAATGGTTTTTTAGTTTTCAACATATGAAGAATTCGTTCTTGAGTTTTGGGTTCTTTGAGCAGGGGAATAAAGGTATCTCGTTCGAGTTTTAATAAATAGTCTTCACTGACGAGAGATGGTGCGGACAGTTCACCTCCAGAAATTACATAAGATAAACGGTTGGCAAGAAAACGGTCGTATTCTGAGATATAGCCTCCTTGCTGAAATATATAGGCTGCTTGTTCGAGAGCTGCCCGAGCAGGATTGCCTAAAACTCGAATTGCATCGTCATGGGGTATCGGAGCATAACCTTCAAGATCGAGACGGATTACTTCTTGTTTAGCCACATAAATACGGCGATCGCCGTTCATGATAATTTTGGCGGTAGGAGCTAGAAAACCTAGTTCCTGAGCTTCCTGGGCACTGTTGGAAACTTTTGCCATGCCGATGGTTTCAAAGGCTTTTTGCAAGAAGGGTTGAATTTGGGTTGCCGATTCGGTGGCGGCTTGTTTTTCTGCCCAAGTTGCCATGCGCATAATGCCTCCTGCACCTGGGATTAAACCAACACTTAGTTCCACTAATCCGATATAACTTTCGGCGGCGGCTACTACTTGAGGACAAGCCATGACTAATTCACAACCACCCCCAATCGCTAATCCTTTAACCGCAGCTACGATAGGTTTGGGGAAGTAATGGATTCTTTGTAAAATACTTTGGAATTTATCTATTAAACCAGCGATGCCATCGAAATGTCCTTCTTGAGCCAAAGCGCCCATTTCTGCTAGATTTGCCCCAGCAGAGAAGTTAACCTTATTGTTGCCGATCACCATACCTCGATAGTCACTGGTTTCTAGGAGATCTAGAACTTTGGTAAACCCTTCCATTACTTTGAAACTAAGGGTATTGCCTTTGGAGCGAAATTCATAGAGAACTACATCGTCTCCAAGATCGAGTAATGCCGCTGATTCGTTTTGCCAGAGGATATTTTCTGGTTGGGATTTAATTACTTTAAGATCGATTTCATCTTCAGGATTATCTAGAACAACATATTCTTGACTGGCGACATAAACTTGCTCGGTTTCTTTTTGCTCTCGATGATAAAATCCTTTGACCTGATGATGTTGAATCATCGATTTAATCCAGTCCGCCAGAGGAATATCGGAACTTTGCATATCGGTGATCACTTTGCTAAAACCCAAAGCATCCCAGATTTGGAAAGGTCCCATTTCCCAACCAAATCCCCAACGCATAGCGCGATCTATTTCTGCTGGACTATCGGTAATTTCGGGAATGCGATAGGCGCTGTAGCTGAGAATTGAGAGGATCATGGAACGGAATAATTGTCCTGCCCTACCCGCATCCCGATATAAAGCCCGCAACCTTTCTGGAAGGTCTAGTTTATTCATCCCTTTGAGATGCTCGCCTAAGTTTAAAGACTTGGCTGGTTCGTAATCTAAGGTATCAGGATTAACAGAAAGAATTTTTCCCGCTGCTTTTTTATAAAAACCTTGACCTGTTTTAGCACCTAATTTTCCAGCGGCGACTAATTTTTCTAGTAAGGGTGGCAAACGGAAAATTTCCCGACTTTCATCTTCAGGTATTGCGGGATAGAGATTTTTGGCCACATAAACCAGAGTATCTAGTCCCACTAAGTCGGCAGTCCTAAAGGTTGCTGATTTTGGTCTACCGACTAAAGTTCCAGTGAGGGTATCAATTTCTTCAATGGTATATCCTTGGTCAGTAAAAGCTTTGATCCCAAGCATAGTGGCATAGATCCCAATACGATTGGCAATAAAGTTAGGAGTATCTTTGGCCACGATTAATCCTTTCCCAAGATGGATACGACCAAACCATTTCAGTCTGTCGATAACTTCAGAAGCAGTATCAGGCGTGGGAATAAGTTCTAGTAATTTTAGATAACGAGGTGGATTAAAGAAATGAGTGCCTAAAAAGCGATCGCTAAAAGATGGGGGTAATCCGCGAGCAATTTCTTCTACTGGCAAGCCACTAGTATTAGTAGAAATAATGGTATCTGGACCAATAATTCCCTCTAAGCGTCCTAGTAACTGCTGTTTAATTGCCAAATTTTCTACTACAGCTTCAATGACCCAATCCACATCCGCTAAGCGATCTAGATGTTCGTCGAAATTGCCGAGAATGACCCTACGGGCAGTTTTTTCTGTAAAGAAAATCGGTGGTTTTTGTTTGAGAGCTTTTTTCCAAGCAGCTTCGACCAGAGCATTTTTATCACCTTCGGTCGCGGGGATATCCAATAGATGAACGGTCAATCCCGCATTAGCTAGATGAGCCGCAATCTGGGAACCCATGACTCCCGCGCCCAGAACAGCAGCAGTGTAGAACGGTTTATACATCATGTTTTTCTCCTTAAAATCGCTTCGCTTTTAGCCATTAGCTCTTAGCTCCTAGTGGACGTGGGCGTAAATATAACACCCATTCAAAAAGCTTGAAACCTTTGTGGTAAAAGACTTTTAAACTTTGACGAGCGACCCTGCTGTTTACCCAGCTCCGTGTTCTGGGCTTCGTAAGCAGCTAAGGAACGCGCGAGTTTGAATTTTGAATTTTGAATTCCGCGCAGCGGTACTAGCTTTCTTTTAAATCCAATTCTTCAGAATCGGCAGTTTTATTGAATTTCCACCTCCACGAAATGGTGGAGGGTAAAGTAAGATGGTTTTTTAGAGATCGCAACCAGATGCGAGTTTTGGTGCAAAAAACTGTTCTGTTAAAAGAACGACTGACTTTTTCAATAGAGACAGTTTTGCCGACAACAACTACTCTGCTAGCAGAATGAATCAGTTTTCTAACAGACAGCTTGCTCTTGGTTTCTCGACTTACTATAGTTGCTGGTTTTTCCTCGTGATACATAGCGTTAATGGCGCTGGCAAACATCTGATTAACTTTAGCCCGTCGGACTTTTAAGTCGGCATCTAACAGTCCATTCGCAACAGTAAAATGTCCATTTACTAATTGAAAACGTTTAACTTTCGACCAACTAGGTAAATCCTGGTTTGCTGCATCAACTAAGGTTTGATAAAGGTCATTAATTGCTGGCTGTTGCAGGAAATCGTCAATTGGTAAGGAACAATCAAAAGCCTGAGGAGCTTTACACAGACTTTGCAGATCGGGAAAAACTAACAAACCACAAAACTTTTTATCTGTCCCGACGACTACCGCTTGTTTGACTAGATCGGATTGTTTTAGGTGATCTTCTAACGGTAAAGGCATGACATATTTGCCAATAGAAAGTTTAAAGAGATCTTTATTCTGACCTGTAATAACAAGAAAACCTTCCTTGGTGAATTCACCCAAATCCCCTGTATGGAGCCAACCTGATTCATCAAGCACGGAGCGAGTTGCTTCGGAATTTTTATAATATCCCAGCATTACATAGGGAGCTTTGACTAAGATTTCGCCTTCTTGGTTAATTTTAATTTTGGCTCCAGGAATCGGAATTCCTACTGTTCCCGCACGATTAAACTTCCCTCGATTACAGCAAACTACCGAACTTGTTTCAGTTAAACCATAGCCCTGCAAGACAGTAATGCCAGCAGCACTTATGACATTGGCAATTTCGGCTTTTAATGCTGCTCCACCACTAATAAAGTATTCTAGTTTTCCGCCAAAAGGCGATCGCCATTGGGAGAAAACTAAGATATCTGCAAGTTTCAACTGCAGTGCCTGAAATAATGGGGGTTTAGTTCCTAATTGATAATCTTGAGCCAGTTGTAGAGCCCAATTAAATATGATTTTTTTGGCTCCTCGGAGTTTACTACCGCGATCGAGAATTTTGTGATATACCTTTTCTAATAATCGTGGAATAGTACAGACAATAGTTGGTTTGACGAGGGGAAAATGCTGCAGCGCCCGCTGGGGAGTCGTAAAATGCACGGTATGTCCGTAGTTGAGATGACCGTAAAAGAAGGCTCGGGCAAAAATATGGTTGAGCGGTAAAAAAGATAATACGGTTTCTTTGACTCCTATTTTAAAATCCTTAAAGGCTTTAAAAGTCGTCAAAATATCGGCAGTAATATTTTCATGGGTGAGCATAACTCCTTTAGGTTGTCCTGTCTCTCCCGCAATATAGATAATCGTTGCCAAATCTTGAGCGGTAATCGCAGAGCGTAATTGTTTTGCTTGAGCGGCGCTCCACAACTCTTTCCCTTGAGCTTGGATCTCTTCAAGAGAGAATAGTTGAATACATTGGGGGATATGAGGACAGGGTAGATCTGGTCGTGCCTGACAGAGCAACATAGGGATAGATAAACAAGCTGGGTGAGCAACTGTTGTCGACTCTATGGGCTCTTCTTCTCTAGCTTCGGTAATATTAGTTTGACAAACTATTTTAGAGCCAGCTGCGGTTGCTACCTCTTTGCAGGTTAACAGTTCGTGTTTCTTCTGCTGCCAATTATCTGGAACATCGACCACAATTACTGTTTGCAGATGGGGATGATCTCCTAGATAGGGAATGATTTGCGCCAGTAAATCCAGATTAGAAACTATTAAGGCTTTGGCTTCTGAGTGACTCAAAATAAAAGCTATATTATCTAGCGTCTGAGTCAGATCAATTGGCACATTGACTGTTCCTGCTAGCAAACAACCTATATCTGCCAGACAAAAGCTAATGTCGCTATGCATTAATAAGGCTACCCGATCACCTTTAGCAATGTTGGTTGTCTGTAACCCTAAAGCCAATTTCTCAGCAGCCCGCCGAAATTCCCAATTAGATTGGGAATCACAACTATCTTTATGCCACTGATTCAAGCCCTGACTATTGGGAAAGCGATCGCAGGCTTCATCAAGTAAACTTGGTATACTACGCCCCAAAATGGGAAGATTTTCTTCGGAAAAAGATCGATCGATCTTATTAAAATAAAACATTGGCAATAGAAAGAGCTATTATCTCTTCTCTCTAAAAGCTAACTCTAGTCTCTTAAGTAGCTGCCCCAAATGTTTTTTACAACTGCAAGACCTTTGATAGCTATACAACGAGCGACCCTGGCGTCCTAACCCTAAAGGGTACCGCTTCGCATAAGGATACACCTTCGGATAAGGTTTCGTCGCGATGGGAACGCGCGAGTTTGACCGGGGAACACCGGTCACCGCAGCGGGCAGACCCCGCGTCGGCGAAAGACGCAAGGGAATGCTGCCCAAGACAGGCACCGTCGTCTTACGGCGGTGTAACGGTGACTCAAAAAAAATATAGCGATTCTCAGTTCAAGGAAGTACAGCAAATAATTTAATTTTTTATTAATTGCGTCGGGATTCTGTGGTCAGAACCTAAGATCGAGGGGAAAACTAACCATTAATGATTGCTAATGGTCAAGCCTTATGCCTCATGAATTTTGGATTTAACCAATTCAACTCACTTATTCGAGAAATGCTACATGTTACAGCAGCTAACTAGTACTGCTATTTTTACGATTTCACTAATATCTTTCGACCAAAAATATATTAGTGAATTTCACTTTTTGGTTTAGTACTTTTGCTTTCTTTAAGATAAATGATAAGTTCTTGTGATATATACAATACTATAACATATTAATAGGCAATGATTTTAAGATTTCTTAATAAAAATTAGTATTCTAGAGAGTCTAAATGGCTATTGCGGTTAACGGTTGAAAGATATTTATTAATGTATTCTCTATTCTAGAAAACTATTTTAGTAGCGATCAGAGTAATTCTGGAATAAAATATCGTGAGTAATTATACTTATGGGTGTTTTGTGAAATGAGGATCAGGAAATCTTCCTCATTACTCTAATATCTGTATCTTTCTTTGTTTGTACTTGTTTATCTAAAGAGAGGGTTTTTCCGATGACGATTGAAAAACAACAACAATTTCCCTTAAGTTTAAAAGCTTTAAAAATTGAACATCAAGATGAAAAGTTTTTTATAGCTACTACTTTAATCACAATGATGGTGATGTTGTTCGTTTTCGGCTCATTATACTAATGTAACAATTTTGTTGTGTTGTAAAGAATGCAAAAACTTCTTTTCTTTTAAGTATTTATTTATAATTAGGGACTTAAAATCCAATAAGAGTAATTTCTGGGACAGCAAAGATATTCAGTAAGTTGCATAATGAATAATATTGCAATGCTAGAAATGAGATAACGAATGGGGATAGGAAAGAGCGAATATCAACAACGCCGTGAAGAATTGATGGCAAAGGTTGGCAATGGGACAGCGATTTTTCATAGCGCACCAATGGCAGTAATGCATAACGATGTGGAATATACATATCGTCAGGATAGTGACTTTTATTATTTAACGGGATTTAATGAGCCAGAAGCGGTTGCCGTATTCGCCCCCCATCATGAAGAACATCGCTATATTCTCTTTGTTCAACCTAAAGATCCTGAAAAAGAAACCTGGACAGGTTATCGCTGTGGAGTAGAAGGAGCAAAAGAATTTTACGGCGCAGATGAAGCTTATCCGATCGCAGAATTAGCAGAAAAGTTACCCCAATATGTCACCAAAGCCGATCGCATTTACTATCGTCTAGGAAGAGATCGAGATTTGAATAATAGGATCTTGTCTCTTTGGCAAAGATTAATGGCAGGATATCAGAAAAAAGGGACAGGGCCAACTGCGATCGCTGATACGAGAACTCTAACTTTTGCCATGCGGTTAGTCAAAAGTCCAGCGGAAATAGAGTTAATGCGCCAAGCTACCAAAATCTCTGCCCAAGCCCATATCCGCGCCCGAGAATTTGCTCGCCCAGGAGTTTATGAATATCAAGTCGAGGCGGAAATTGAACATACATTCCGTTTGGCAGGGGCCAAGGGAGTGGCTTATCCTTCGATTGTGGCGTCGGGAGCTAATGCTTGTGTGTTGCACTATATCGAAAATAACTGTCAAATAGGCGATAACGATTTGTTATTAATTGATGCCGGTTGTTCCTACGATTATTACAACGGTGATATTACCCGTACTTTTCCTGTTAATGGCAAATTTACCCCAGAACAAAAAACCCTCTATGAATTGGTGCTAGAATCCCAATTACAAGCGATCGCACAAGTTAAGCCAGGGAACTCCTATAATGCATCCCATGATGCCGCTGTCAATGTTTTGGTTGATGGGTTATTAGATTTGGGTTTACTCAAAGGAGATAAGGAAGAAATTATCCAAGAAGAAAAATACAAGCCTTTCTATATGCACCGCACTGGACATTGGTTAGGTTTAGATGTTCACGATGTTGGACTGTATAAACATAATGAAGAAACTTGGCAAACTCTTCAACCAGGACATATTTTAACTGTAGAGCCAGGAATCTATATTTCTCCTCAGATCAAACCCGTCGAAGGACAACCAGAAGTTCCCGATAATTGGAAAGGGATTGGAATTCGGATCGAAGATGATGTTTTAGTGACGGCAGATGGTAACGACATTCTCACTGCTGATGTTCCAAAATCTGTAACCGAATTGAGCTGGTAAAGTTCAGCAATCGTGGCCCTCTCCTTCTCCTTTCAAGTGTATGTTTTTAAGACTCCTGAATTGTTAGAGGTAGAGATGCTTCAACTTTGGGTCAACGTTTTAGTAATTAGGAACAAAAAAACTTATATCCTCTGGCGACGTAAACTGAATTTCATCCATTGATAAGAAGTGAAATTTAGCACAATCCCAAAGCCAAATAACAGCGTCATCAAAACAATTTGATACCAAAATAGTGGCTCAACAAATAAATCGAGAACTACATGGAGAAAATTCAAAACTGTATAAACTATAGTTAACCAAAAATGGAAAACTCGATAACCCTGGGACTTACTAAAAGCCGTGGTAACTATTGCCACCATTGGTATAGCAAAAAAAGCAAGCATTCCCCATAAAATAGGTGCGATCTCAGCAATAGTTTGCGAAGATTCGGCATCATGTTGATGCCCAACAATTGCCACATCAAAACCATGAAACAAGGGCATTAAAGCTAGCTGAGTATGAAATATCGTACCCAATAGAAAAACTGTCCACAAAACAATAATTTTGATTTGATAATCTAGCTGACTTCTTGTATTCATTATGTTGAATGTCTAATGTTTAATGCTAAATGTTTAGGAGTTTTCCGAATAGCCAGTTGCCAATTCCATAGGATTATGGCTCAAAGGAAGAGTCTAAACTAAAAGCACTGGTAGAATATTCATAGTAAGTTAGACGATGTAGTTCCTTAAAACTTAGAGCATCATTATCTGACATTAACTTGATCGTTAATTTAGGGTCGAGATCGCTAATATAAATAAGCTCTTGTTGCTTGATAAAGTTGATTACTAGCGATCACCTCGGCAACTTGATGGTTTTCAATATCGATATCTTTAAAATGATGAATTATAAACGATGATTTCAAGATTTTCCAACACTGTTCAATGAAATTATGAGCTTGCTAAATACGCCACATCTGAACACTACGCAAAGAACTGGTACTAAAATAAATCAAATAGAAGGCGCGAGTAGTAGTTTTCCGGAAAAGCGCACCACCCACTCGGAGGAAACCTCCGAGTTAGGACGGAGCAAGTAACAATAGATTAACTATTCCAAAGCTCGGATTCGAGAGAGTTTTACGTTGTGCGGGAACATGAATTCCCCAATAGTTACAATCATATTTAATCTCTTTTGTCCATTGAGATGCCGGGTGTTTGACCGGGGAACACCGGTCACCGTTACACCGTCGTAAAACGACGGTGTAACGGTGACTTTCCCATCATCAAAGACATATCTAGTTCATCATTCATCATTATTACTTTTGTTGACCTTTTACCTCTCTTCTTTAGTAATCAAATCGGCAATATGCTCTTTCAAAAGATAGTGATTTTTTTCTATTTCCTCTTCCACACCAAGACATTTCCCTGGTGCTATAAATTCACAAAGAACCCATATTGGCTGTTGATCATCGACCACCCCACATTCGACTAATTGACGGGCTTCGTTTTTTATTTCATCAATAGAGTAGCTATGATGATCACTGGAGCCAATCTCTTCAAACAGGCGATCTAGTTGCTTTCTAATGGGAGTTACTTCCCGAAGAGGTTGCCATTGAGTAGTTACCATCATTAACCTCCTAACTTACAGGGTTGTGTAATGCTTTAGTTGTTATATTGCAGATTAATTCTGTAGCATTAATCACAAAATAGCTCAAAATTTTGAAGAAGTTGTGAAGAAATTACGAAGTTACTATTCTTCTTTTGTGAGTAACTTTCTCGAATTATTCTCGATTTGATCCCGACTTGTTCTCGATCGCTCCGCTCCATAAATTATATCCCAATACCTACGCCAAATTTAAATAATCCCCAAACTCTTTTAAATGAAGTATCTCAAAAGTTTGTGGGTTTACGCATAAGCTGAAATATTGTTCTGATCGCGCCTAATAACCCCCCCCAAAAAAACTGTCTCACTCATCTTATCTCTCGTCTTATCTTGAAAATTACCCAGGTGTAAATTATTCGTTGATGAGAGAGGTAGAGCTAGTTCGCGTAAAACTTGACTTTGTTGGCGAAAGCAATCTATTTGTGCACAAATACAATACAAACTGGGAAGGAGAGCGAATTCTAACATCCAAGTAAACTAAAGGTGGGGTCCAACAGAAGCGAGCGCTTCGACTTTCTTG
>JAAUYH010200962.1_pt1 | contig 11161 bp, 12 predicted proteins | sample 7278061 | NCBI WGS metagenome assembly JAAUYH01 (sample SAMN14350203, study PRJNA611818) | marine sediment metagenome | isolation source: surface marine sediment (0.6m) | place: French Polynesia: Moorea | collected 2018-08 | reverse complement strand
GTATTAAGATCCCCAGCTTTGATTGCTAATTAATCCAAGCTGTGATTGCTAATTGATCCCATAATTGATCCCACGTGTGCCACACACACACACACACACACACACACATGCATGACACACACATGCACACACACAGGGTCATATGACATTCTGGAACAATCCAGAATGCAAAAACTGCATAACTCCTATTAAGATCCCAAGGTCTAATTAGCTGATGACTAATTGATCCCAGATATGATCCCAAGCTCTGGAACATTCTAGAATGCTAAAAACTGTGAGAATGTTGTGAATGAAATAAATAATTCAGCCTTAGGCCTTATAAGAAAAGGTTTTACTTAAACAGTTTTTATAAAACTATAAGCATTTTGTTATCTAATGGTTTTACATTTTATCTTTCCTTTACTGGTCAATATATTGCCATATATGTGTATCATTTATTTGAAAAGCAATTATCAATTTTAACAAATAATTCACTTAGATTTTATTTAACTGTATGTATTTTGTCATTTATTGGTTTCATTTTTTGTCTTTCCTTTGCCAGGTAATATATTTATTATTTGTTTGACTCTTCAAAAGTCTGTATTCATATTTGTAAACATAACCTTTCAGCACTTAAAACCCCTGCATTGCTGCATGTGTGCAGCTTCCCTATTATAATGATTGACTGGCTGTCGCGTAACCCACACTACATATTCTATATCTTTACATCACAGGGACAGTATTATAAGGCATAAATGGTTATCAGTGTCTTCACCAAGCCAGTAAAACCCTTTTTGCTTCACAATGATAATATCCTTGATTTTTCTAAATGTGTTAGTAGCATGCCTACTTATTTCTTCATACCCATAGAAAATACATATGGACCCATATATATCCCTTTTCCTGTATAAGTGTAAGACTTATACAGTACTAGGATTAACATATGACAGAAATATACACTTGGCTGGTAATTGAACATATACAGAAAAATGTTAACCTCAGATGAGGGGGTGAATGTCTCACATCCTAACGGTTTATCCATGACTAGTCTAGAATATTCTGAAAATTGATTAATTAGCGTCACCTCTCTTGATCCTGATTGGTCAGTTACATTATCCAAACTACTTTTAGAGAGTGTTCTCATTCTTTGCCTGTTAGTTTTAAATCTACAGTGAATACCAACGCTGAGTGCACATATGTTTTACAAGTGATCCTGTTGTGAAAGGTAAGTGTTTTATTATTACATGCTAAGTTTTGCTCTAGAATTTGATACTATGGTAGTGTTCCATACTATGAGGCACATTATTAACTGGTGCAGCAATATTTGTCCATACTTTCTGGCAGTGGTGTAACATATTTATGTGCATTATGCATCAGTTGTATCACTATTTTTACATATATATGTTTCAACTTTTGATACATGTAAAATGCATTGAGGATTGTTTAAGACATAGTATGGATGATTTGGATCCATATGCCTTGTCAAATCTAGCTGAACATGATTTGTATTGAGGACAGTTAGCCTGCTGTGGCCGGGTGGAATTGTCTCTGACAGAATGAGGACATGCAGACCACCCCAGACACATGTTGTTATATTTGCCCCAAACATAAGAACAGCTGATATTTAATTGCAAGATAGCCTGACATGTATTACATTTTGTTTGTGAAAAGCATCAATAGACTAGACTAATTTTACAGGAGCTGAATAACCTTGTAGTAAAAGCATTGTCTGTATTTCATATATTGTGTATTATTACAAAATATGTTGACTGCAATGTTTTAGGCATGTATACATAAGAGTATCCCCCTTTTGTACTTGTAAACTATCTTATGTAACCAGCATTTGTGTTCCCCATTTAGGATGTAATGAGTCATAGGATGAGTCATAGGATGAGTCATGGTCACATGAAGATGAGTCATAGGATGAGTCATGGTCACATGAAGATGAGTCATAGGATGAGTCATGATCACATGAAAATGAGTCATAGGATGAGTCATGGTCACATGAAAATGAGTCATAGGATGAGTCATGGTCACATGAAAATGAGTCATAGGTTTTCCCCATATGTATACACACACACAAACTGTGAAATTAAGTACCAGAATACCAGAAGGTTCTTCCAGGACCACTCACAGACACACATGTCTTCACATATACAATAGCATTATTATTTTCCTATCACTATAGCATTAAGATCTACTCACTACTGGTATATTTATACATTTATGCAACATACCTATTCAGTCCCTCTTAGGTCCTGAATATCATACTTGTACATGTATGTATATTCCATAATTATAGTAAAATCCAATAAGATAAGACAATTTCCACAATACATGCATTATGTAGCCAGTGTCCTAGAAAAATAAACTGTCAGGACTCTGCATTAAATGAGGGCTAGGCTGTTTCTATAGCAGCTGAAGATGATTATATACATCTGATTTCATGCCAGCTCTGTGCCAAAGTCATCTGTCTTGACACAGCTTGGGGGAGTGATCCTTATATAATGTATGAAAATTGACAATTTATGGCCATGACAAAATATAAACTAGTACTGTGTTTGCCACAGGCCACAGCACAGATAATAGACACCTCTTTGTGAAAATTGGCAATTTATGTCCATGACAAAATATAAACTAGTACTGCGTTTGCCATATATATTATGTAATGCCATTTTATTCTTGCCATTGCTTATAGTGCCCAGGAATTTGCCTATATTGAGGGTCAAACAAGTTGCCCTTTTTTGAATGACAAATAGTTAATTTGAACATAAACTGATATTTGCTATGTTTGAGCATTAGATATATTCTGTTCTATTGCCAATATGAAAGCAACATATCAAACAACATATAGGAAAGAGTGCTTCAAAAAGAAATAACCATGGTAAACAACATTTAGTAATCTTTGATATTATTTTTTATTTTACATAACAGAAATAAATATGGAAGAAGAACAAAACAATCGTCAATACATTCATACATTTTGTGAAGTGTTGGACAACTTTTTAGATGATGAAATGTGGGAAGCCACCATTCAGAGGGAGCTGAACAGACCTCAGGTGAATAATGTTGAGGAAGAAATACCTCCTCTTGTCAATGACAATGCAGAATTAGCTCTTGGGATTCTGATGGCAGAAGCAGAACAGTTGAACAAAACATTGTCTGCAGAGAGGGGTGAAGGACTTCAATTAGTTAGTGAAGAGTACACAAGTGCTGTCACTGAGTATGAACACAGTGAGCCTTCAGTTGAGGCCTATGAGTCCACTGAGAGTGATTCAGATATATTGGCCAGGTTGACAGAACTGAAAACTCAGGCTGAACTAGCAGCAGCATTGACCTATCAAAGGCATAATGAACCTGTGTGTAATGAAAATATGCAGACAAATGAGCCCATCTCAGAGAACAGTGGCCATTGTACAGACATGTCCAGTGGAATGCTTGGTTCAGAGTTCTACACCAAACAGATGACTAGTGTGGATGAAACTAAAGGAAGAAAGAGGCAAAGATCCCACTCATCTGAGGGAGACAGGACCCCAAAGAGATGGCACAGTGGAGTCCAACATTCTATAGAAAGGGGATTTCCTCCTGATCCCATCCACTGGCCATCTCCACCAAGGCCAGTAACACCTCTTTGTAGTCAATATGAAGAAGTGTCACATGAAATGGTTGGACAAGGGGTGCAGACCAGAGCCATGAGGAGGGAGGAGGAAGCCCGAGGCAGGAAAAGAGACAGATCCCCTTCTCCTGGTGGACAGAGGGTTCCCAGAAGAAGGAGGAATGGAAGTCAGAGTCCACCGCCCAGGCAAAGGGAAACCCGAAGGCAACCTGCTGACCAACAGCCAGCCACTCCACAAAGGCCTGTTCACCCACCTGCCAGAAGGCGACTACAGCCAGCAGCTGTGAGAAATCCCCCACAGCCTCCTGCCAGACCACAGCAACCACCACCAGACCCCTATATCATCCAAAATATGGGCATGCGGATGAATATGAGGTAAGAACATGGTTTCATTCTACTTTCATGTACAATGTATATATCTCATACACTGGATTTATCTAATTTCATTTGTAATTCATAGTAAATAAAGTGTTATTTGTTAATTTTTTTCAGGTACAGGGTGGAAGAACGCAAACTGAGAATTAAGTTCAGGCCAGCATATGTTGGGAGACGTTTGGCTGATATAAACCACGAGTTGCATAGGATGTTTGATGCTGTCATTGACAGGGTCAGGCAGGATTATGGACCCAGAGACAAGGCTAGACTGTATATAGATGCCAACAATTTTCAAAAGTCTTTAGTAGTCCACCTTCGTGAAATACGAACACTAGATGCAGATGCTTTGGTTTCAAGAATTGAAAAACTATTGCAGAGTGATGAGAATCTTACATTGGACCAGAGCTTTATGGTGTCTGTTGGGGTTCAGGTCCAGGATGAGGCTGGAGGCCCAAATACTAGGAAATACATGGCTAACATTGATGAAAATGATCCCTTCAATGATGTGTTTAAGAGAAGGTGTGTCATTCAGATGAAAAACAAAGACCAGTTATGTGTAGCCAGATCTTTGGTCATTTGTAAAGCTGCAGCTGAAAAGTCTAGGGACTACAGAAACCTTGTCAGGGCTGACAGACGTGACACAGACAGCACAAAGGGGCTTAAGAAAAGAGCATTAGAACTCCAAAGGAAGACAAAGCTTAGTACCAAAACCCCTGTACAGTTCAAGGACTTAGACAAATTTGAGGCTGTGTTGGACGCACAAATACTTGTGATAGATGGTATTATGGGCAACAAAATTGCCTACCCTGGCACTGTAGAGAGAGAAAGGAAATACTTCCTATACCAAACAGGGTCTCATGTGCATCCCATTGTAAATATATCAGCCTTCTGGAACAAAGGTAACTACTGTACTACATGTAATGTGCCCTACAAAAACAAAAGACATCACTCTTGTGCTACATCTTGCACAGTTTGTCTCTCAGACAAATGCCCACTAGGAGAAAGCCCAATACTCTGTCAGGACTGTGGTTTTACTACCAGAAGCCAAGAGTGCTATGATCGTCACAAAAGCAAAGGCACCTACACCAGGGGAACAAAGGCTGGGGAGGCAAAAGCCAGTCCATGTGAGACTCACTGGAAATGCATGTTTTGTCATAGGTCCTTCGAGAGAGCTAAGAGATCACCAGAGGTTCACAAATGTGATGAATATCATTGCCTTTCATGTAATGAGTATGTCCCCAGGGGTCACCTCTGTTATCTCAGAGCTGAAAAACCAAAGTCCACATCGGGGAAATTTTTGATGTTTGATTTTGAGTGCACCCAAGATACTGTAAGTGAATGTGAAGGAGGCTACTGTCCACCATTGCAGAAACCAGATTGTTTCAAATGTAAACAGATTGGAGACAAGTGTGCAGATTGTCGTCGATGTGTCAACTGCAAGAAAGGGTTTTGTGGGACAATGAGGCATGAACCAAATTTGGTGGTTAGCCAGACTGCCTGTCAGGTATGCAAGGATGACCCTTTTGACCCTCAAACCTCCAAATGCAACAAATGTGGTTCCAGGTGTGATTTGTGTGGCAAGATAGACCAGAAGACTGGTGAATTTCAAACTCCACCTTGTGACTCTTGTGGTCACAGGGAGCGAGTATTTAAAGGGTTTGACTGTGCTGATGAGTTTTGCAAGTGGTTGTGCACAAGGGCACACAAAAACTTTACTGTTCTAGCACACAATGGAAAAGGTAAGTTGTTAATTAGTGTATTATAGTTATACAAAATGATAACCCCTGTTTTTATTACATAGTATTTGTGACCACAAAGAATGATAAATATATTGTATTCTGTTTCAGGTTATGACTTTTATTTTGTCATTGATCACCTGGTATCCAATGGGATCATCCCCAGATGTATCTTCAGTGGGTCCAAGATAATGTACATGCATGTGGGAGCCAACCTCAATCTCCGGTTTTTAGACAGTTTGAACTTTTTGAGCATGGGGTTGTCCAAGCTAAGTGAAGCCTTTGGTCTTCCAGAGACAAAAGGGTAAGTTTCAAAAATAGACTAACAATATGGTTTGTATAACAATGTTATAACAAATGCACCTTGTCTGAATTAGCACATGTCACTGACTCCTTGTGTTATTATAATGATTGTAGGTATTTTCCACACATGTTCAACAGGAAAGAGAACCAGGAGTACAAAGGACAGTGGCCAGATGCCTCATACTATCAGCCAGAGTTCATGAGTGTAAAAGACAGCAGAAAGTTCATGGCTTGGTATGAGGATCAAAAGTACAAAGTCTTTGACTTTCAGGCTGAAATTTTGCATTACTGTAGAAAGGATGTTAGCCTATTGAGGTAAGTTTCTTTTCCTAGCTTATTATAACCAATAAACATGTTCAAGCATTTAGTTTAAAGTATAGCATAAAATACTAAACGTAATTTTTCTAATTACAGGCAAGCATGTATGACCTTCAGAGACAGTATGCTTCAACTAACTGGTGGACTAGATGAAAAAGGACACCTTAATGACAAAGGAGTGGATGTGTTTTCAAAGGTATGTTAATGTATAAGATTATAAGATTGTAATGATATTTCATTTAAGGGTAATGCATAGCTATTCAGTATATTTATCTTTATTGTTTCTTTTTTCAGATCACCCTGGCCTCAGTGACCATGTCTGTGTTTAAGACCCTTTTCTTGGAAGAGAAATGGGAGCTGATGGTGGATGGTAAGAAGGTAGATGCCATAAAGAAGAACGGCAAGTTTTTCGAGGTTGGTGAAAACAGAAGTCCTGGTTCTCAGATTGATGAGATGAAAATCCAGAAACAGCATTTTGTGAAAAGTCCTTTACCACAGATGCCTGCTTCTGGTTACACAGGAAGAGGAGACAACTACTCCAAAGCATCCTTGGAGTGGTTAAAGTGGACAGAGAAAGAGCTGGGGAAACCGCTCCAGACAGCATTGTCTGATGAAGGTGAGCACAGAGTTTTTGGTGCACAACACAGATATAGAATAGATGGGTTTGACCCAGATACAAAGACAGCATTTGAGTACCATGGATGTAGGTAAGTACTATTTTTAGAACACATTTTGAATATTTTATGTACATGAATCAAAGTAACTTAATAACATATTTATCTTTTAGGTGGCATGGTCATACATGTCTTAAAGACAGAAAGGCCAAAGATCCCAGAACAGGGGACTCTTTGGAAACCCTTCTGCAAAGAACAATGGATAAGGAACAGGCTTTAAAAGATTTGGGATACAATGTAGTTACCATGTGGCAGTGTGAATGGGAAAGAAAGGTTCGGGAAAATGAAGACATAATAGCCTTTGTGCAACAATTTCAGATCCCAGAAAGACTTAACATCAGGGACAGCTTTTTTGGTGGCCGTACCAATGGCATTAAGCTGTTTCATGAAGTGGATCAAAACTCCAGTCAACGCATTTACTACTTTGACTTCACCAGGTTAGTTTTTGTTATGTTGATAGCTATAACTTCTGTAAGACAACTATTGACTCTAATTTTAAGGGTTACATTTTTAATCATATAAGAGTCACAAAAATAGCACCTTAAAGAGCTAACATTTATTGACATGTAAAACCAAACTATAAATAATATGTCCTTATCTAATTCTGTTCTTTATTTTTCAGTCTCTACCCATATGTATGTAAGTACAAACGATTTCCCACTTGCCATCCAACCATTATCACCAAAGATTTTGACTGGACCCTGAAAAGCTACTTTGGTATCATCAAATGCAAGATATTGCCCCCACGAGGTAAGTTTCCTTAGTCATTTTTAAAATAGATTTATTGCAGCATGTGAACATTTTTAAACAGTGCATTTAAAACCTATGTTGTCTATTTTAGGTCTGTTTCATCCTCTTCTACCCCGCACATCCAATGGACGCTTAAAATTTCCACTTTGTGCCAAGTGTGGGGATGCTGAAGATACAAAGGGGTGCCACTGCTCAGATGACGAGAGAGCACTGTCTGGAACATGGACAAGCATGGAGCTCCAAAAGGCCCTGGATCTTGGCTACCAGCTGATGAACATCCAGGAGGTTTATCATTATGCAGAAAGTGCCCAGTACAATAAGGCAGAGGGTCAAACTGGCATTTTCTCAGAATTCATTGATTTTTTTCTGCGCCTCAAGCAAGAAGTCAGTGATTACCCTACCTGGGTGAAAAATGCTAGCAATGTGGAGGAGGCAAAACAGAGATATATTGACACATACTGGGCACATGAAGGAATCTGGTTAGATAAGGAAAACATCAAAAAGAACCCTGGTATGAGAAGTTTGGCGAAGCTTCTGTTGAACAGCTTCTGGGTAAGTTCACCTGTCTAAATTACTTTTTGGTACATTATCCTTGGCACATGTGAATCTGCTAATCACTGTCATGCTAACGGTTTACTCTGTTTTCTTTTCTAGGGCAAGTTTGGCCAGAAAAATTCATTCAAACATGCAGAGTTTATCACAAGTCCAGACAAATATTTTCAAACATTGAATGACCCCACCAAGACCTGCCAGGATTTTCGCATCATTAATGACGATGTGATCCAGGTAGAATGGGCTCACAGTGAGGGATTTGAGGAAGACAGCATGGTGACCTCTGACATTCATGCAAGCTTCACAACAGCTTATGCCAGATTAGAGCTGTTCAGATTACTTGAGGCACTTCAAGAACGTGTCCTGTATTTTGACACTGGTAAGTAATGACAATGATAATCACAATAATAATAACAATGCATGTCAGAAATGTATAAACACTGGTCAGTATTATAAATGCTCTTTTTTCTGCTTTCAGATTCTGTGGTGTTCACACATAAGCAGGGAGAGTGGCTGCCAGAGCTGGGTGATTACCTAGGGCAACTTACCGATGAGGTGGACCCTGGGGACTATATAGTGGCCTTTGTCACGGGTGGGCCAAAACAGTATGCGTTCAGAACGGCCAAAGGAAAGGAGGTGTGTAAGCTGAGAGGTTTTACCCTGAACTCAATGAATTCCAGCATTGTGCATTTTGAGGCACTTAAGGATTACATATGTAACATTAGACCCCAAAGAAACACAACACTTGTCAACCCCACAAAAATCTGCCGGGACAAGGCCAACTTCCAAATAATAAGTAAACCAGAGGCTAAACATTATTATCCAGTTTACAAGAAGCGAATAATTGTTGATAACTATTACACACTACCCTATGGGTATTAGTGTGCATGTATATTTAGATTCTATGTATATACTGTATATTTATGTTACAATTCTCATTTTATGTACTGTAGCTAACTGTAGTGAATAATAAGTATTGATAATGTTTAACAGTCATGTTTATACCAACTTATATACTCCAAGCATTCTATACTGTAATATCATATACTTTTATTGTAATAAAACATAAACAACAAGGCAAGTGTGTTGGTCTTCTTTATCTTTATTATACATTAAACAGTTATTAGTTACATAGATGCTACATAGTGATATATGTTACAATTAATCATATGACCAGTCTTTAATAAAAGGTCTCTTAGATAAGTCCCTTGTTTTGGTTTCCTTTGATAAGGGGGTCCTTTGGTGTGGAATTCCTGGGGGAGGCAATTTTACAGCCTGCTTCCTTTTCCTACTTCTTTCTTTTCCTGCCCCTTTAGTCCCCTGGGGTAGGTCTTTCTCTCTCTGTTGAAGTAATGTGAGACCCTGCCTCAAGTCATTTAATTCCTTCAGGAGACTCCTATACTCTTCAGAAGTTTCCCTTCTTTCTGTTGATTCTTTGGGAGTTGCTTCCTCCTTTACATTCCCCATTTTGCCATTAGGATGATGCTTGGCCTCTTTTGTCAGCCTATGCCATTGCTCCATTGGTACCAAGATCATCTCTGCTGCCATGACAAAACTTCTGCTTTAATAAGGGTAGAAGTGGCTTAAAGATCAGTACAGTGAGCTTATGATGTTTCTTGAACAAGTCCTCTTTGATGCTGATGGGGGTGCCCTTGCCAGCAAGTCTTCTGATAACTGCTGCGTATCTCAAGAGCTTGCTTCTGTGGTCTTGTTCTAGCACAATATTAGATCTCAAAATGTTGCGAAGTATGTTGCTAAGAAAGTTCACCTGACTGTTGCTCAGGTTTTGCAGCAGTGCCTGTCTCTGTGTCTGATGTGTGGTTACCAGTAGCTCCAAGAAGACTAGATGTTGTCTCTTCGGTTTCATCATGCTAAATGGCACTGGCAAGAGCATGCAGCTCTTTTATGCTCTAGGCACATACACCACAGGATATTCCCCTTTCAAGATATTGGTGCGAAGCTGATATTTTTTGTCAGACTTTGGGTGAATATCTATACAGAGATAGCCATAGAGCCCCTGAGTACCCTTTTCATATGCATCCATAAAATACTGCCCCTTGGAAGGGAATAGCTGGCTTCCCAGACATTTCACCTGGTTGCTGTCTCTGTAGTTCTTGAACAGAAGTATGTAGTTGCAATTCAGACTCAAGGTTCTGGCATATTTTCCAGTGGGGAATAAAGATTGGTTCAGCATCAGGGTAGTGATGTTTCTGTGATGACACTTTACAGTGAAAAGCTGAACCATATCCAGTGAACTACATATGCTAGTCATCAGGTCATCCAAAACAATAAGAGACCCATCCCTCTCACTGCTCCATTCTTCTATGTAGGCACAAGAGGGAAGGCCTTGGTGAAAGGTGATGTTGGAAATGGATTCCTGCATAAAGTCAAATTTATCTTGCCATTCAGTGTAACAGTACAGCACCCTTTTTGGAACAGGTGAAAAGGAATATGTTATATTTTCAAGCAATTTCATAGTCAAAAAGGTCTTTCCACTTTGCTGGCTTCCCACCAAGCATATGTTTGCTGGTGTTAGGAAAGGGAGAGGGTTGTGTGACCACATCTTTCTCTGTTCACAGCTACTGAATAAATGAGCATGGGCATCCTTGCTGCCTGTTTATATGGACTCAGTGCTGCCTACCTGAGGCATCTTATGTATAGTTACTTTGCCCATTACAGGTTTATGGACATGTGCATTTACTACTGATAATTTGCAAGTAGCCCCTCTTTTGTTCATTATAAGTCCAGTGCCTCTCTTTTGCATTCTGCAGTTACTCCTAAATGGTCCCATTATAAGTCTATGGCAATCTGCAGTTACATTCTGCAGTTGGTCCCTCTCCACTACAGTTACTCCTCCT